>Ga0194135_10001065_pt1 | contig 16081 bp, 11 predicted proteins | sample LitLau_LLRF_2013_FD_134024 | JGI IMG/M metagenome (GOLD analysis project Ga0194135, IMG submission 134024) | Freshwater sediment microbial communities in response to fracking from North America - Little Laurel Run_MetaG_LLRF_2013 (version 2) | ecosystem: Environmental > Aquatic > Freshwater >...
CGCATCAAATCAAAATGTCATTTTGCTAAGTTTGCTTTCCAGCAGGTTTACGTAGACACACATACACACAGAAAGTTCTGCACAGTTGTTTGATCAAACAACCAAACCCAATAACTTTTTATTAAGTACTCATTTTCTCAAATTCATCGCTGTCTCGAACTCTGTGTTCCTTTATTTATTGCTTTACAGCTGCTGTCTACTATTTACACATTATATGTTTATGTGGCATCGCCATAAATTGTTCACACTAACTCACATTATGAGCACAGCAAATGTGTTTTTAAATCCAGTTATAGTTTAATTTGCAGCCTTCTGCTTTAACAGCTAACTTTTAAAACTCTCCCTGCTCTCTGTGTAAATGTTGAAAAGTTTTCTTGGTTTATTGAATCAACTACACACAAAACTCTATAAACACAAAATCAGAGCATATTATACAAAAACAATAAAAGCAAAGAACTTCTGGGAATAATAACACAGCAGCATAGTCTCATAACATTTCTTATATACGGGAGAGTTCCGGTAATACTCCCAAATGCATGACGAAAAGGTCATCAAAGTGTATATTTATCATTGGGCTACGCTATAAAACCAGCCAATGGCATGCACATGAACTTTGTAGGAACATAATCTTGGAAAATCTTTATACTTTATTAACCTATCATATGAGAGTAATATTGACTGCTCACTGCATTGCACTGATTGTGTATATCTTCCCTTATTCGCGATATGCAAGGAAACTTTTGTGTTTGTATCAGCATTTTTTATAGTTCAATTGCATTGCCAATCAGTGTATGTGTACGGAATCATTCAATTTCATTTCGAACATTCATTCTCATGAGTTTCTACATTGTCTTGTAGGACGAAATTATGTTTTCTGACTATAAACATACCTCCAGTAGTATGCAAGAAGAAATGGTACATATATGGCGTGTAGAGAGTTGAGAAAAACAGAAATGACGAGCTCTGAATAAATAACACGCATGAACAATATGTATTGACGGGTCTAACCCAGTAACAACAATACATATAAGAATTCAAGAAGTAATAATTAGTGTATATATTTATATATACATATATGCATATGTACAGGTAGATTGCTTGCGAGTGGAGAAAGTAGTAAACCGGAAAGAGGGACAGTCCCGTCCTCGTATGTATGTAGTTTGGAAAGAATTATTGAGGACACCCACCTCAGGACATTTATTTAGTGACTTACCTGGATAATCCTCAAGATAAGAGTAGTGCTCTCAAAGTCATATTCCAAACTGAAATTGATTTGCCCCACGGAGTCTGTTGACTCGGAATTATCGATGTACATGTCCACGAGAGATATTGATCTATTTTGCCAGAAAGCCATCTGAAACCAAAATAATTATGTATAGTTGATCACTGTGTTCTTTTAGAAGTATAGAATCAGTCACAATATCGCGTTGTTCCCAATAAGACTGCTGTCCCTACAAAATTTATGACCACAGGAGGAGTTTTACTTTTAACTACCTTTCTCATGCGTCCTCTTCGACAACAACGGCACATAGTAAAAGACACGAAGGATCTGTGTGTGAGACTTTCTCCGTCTGACTGAATCAGTTTTTGCAACTAACTTGCTTCTTCGAAGTATAAAACGAACTAAACTTTGCTCTCCTCTCTAGTAAAGAATGATTTAGTGAGAAAGTCTATTATTTTATGTCTCAGTTCTCGAAAAAATTGTTGACCGGAATACTATACATACTACAACTCGCGGCCTTCTAGGACGAGTCAGAATGAAATTTACTTCTTGTTCATAATCTTACTAAACTTTCGTGGGGACAAAGTTAGTATATTGTACGCCATAAAGGGGCTGTGTGAAGATAACTGTCAAGTGAGGGAGTCTTTACGGTCGAGTTGATGCCGTCTCAATATGTCCATGTCCTCAATAGCCTACACGTTTACTTTAGTGAATAAGAAGTTAATGGTTTGCAGGACAGGATGAGTGAATGCTTGTTTCTGTACATAAAGTATTTGCAAAGGATAAATTTCGTTTGGATAGAGAACAGAGTCTTATGGGATTTTATCTTAAAGAAAAAGCATGTCGTGATATTACAGAGTATGTGAATGCACATAATAGTCACGGGGAAAGTGAGTTCTGCTCACAGGCTCACCAAACACCAACCATACAAATATATACCTAGTCGTTTGGCAGTCTCTACAGAACGGCCTTGGAGAGATTGGGAAAGCAGTTCTGCTAATCATAATGCTTTTCACATTGTTAACTGTGTGAGCTCAGGTTGCACCTCTATCGTATGACTACGGGACGCAACGCACTTTATTTTAATTAATGGATTCACTGAGGGTGACATTACCGCAGGATGTTGATCTTGTTTCACTCCTTGGAGAGATTTGTTTTGAACAGGCGGAGTTTTACATTCTGGTGTTGCGATCCCAGCAGAACTTCCTGGTGACCCTGTGGCTGTTGATGGGGCTGACCCTTTGCTTGTTCCTGCAGTCCTGAAAATTCATGAATACCCACGGAATAGATGAGAGCAAGTTCTGAGCAAATGAAGTTGGTGCATGCACTACTATGGTAAACACCTTAATTGCTTGAGCTCGTTAGTTAGTTACTTGGATACAGAAATTGTATACAACGAAAGGGTATATAGCAGAGCATATTAGACATGGGTCATTATTATATTATTATTATTACTCTACGTTCAACAAAAAGCACATTGTGACAAGTGTACGATCACAAACATAATGATTGGCATATATTAGTCCGATTTTTCGGCAGCGGTATTATTAGAAGGACACATTTCACATTAAGTAGCAGATGTTAGTGAAAGTAAGAGTGGCACAGACGGTTAATAAGCCTTAATGTGAGGTTGCATGTTACGTGAAATTCAAGTTTTAGATTGAACGAATGGCTGGTCATGTGAGCAAAGGCCTCGGGAATTCATACTACATAATCGATGTGATGTGATGAGGTTGATTTCTTAATATTTTACCTAAAAGAGGAAAGTAGGGACATCATGACTGACTTTCCTGAACTTTCTATCAGTACTCTGTCTGTCTCTCTCGATCAAGCCTCCTAGTTCATTTACACGCACGTACACGTATGTGGTTGAATATTACTTTACACAACTGCTGGAGCACCTTTGATCCAACAACAATAGCCACGGCAGGAGAAAACGGTTGGAAGCCACGCACATTTATTACTGTAGGATGAGTATTAGTATTAGCACATTGATAAAAATTGCACACATATATGTAAGTACTTATGTATACACACAAGATCCCCTAGTCGCACTAGACAGAAACAGGAAATTAAGAAATAATCTCAAAAGTTGTCTCCTTTCATTCACAAATTATTCGCTTGAGACAGAAAGAGAGAGGGAGAGGTTTTTATTATTCCTTATATTTCACTTAAGATAAGAGATCAAAGAAACATATCTGTACATAAAATGTATATGAACCGGAGGGAGCGAGTAAAAGCTGAAAGCAAAAACGTCTCCAGTACTTTCTTCTCCACGACAATTTGCTTTATGTGTGTAGCTCTAGAATAATTTGATTCTGTACAGAAATCGACAGAACTGAAGCCACCTGCTTCCACTCTATTCTCCGTGAATTATTGAGTACTCAATTGCCATGAATCATATTACATGTTTCCTCATGACAGACTTGATCCGGAGCTTAAATTTCAGACGATTTTATTACTGCGTTGGCATTTGTCAAGATTATTTTAACTCTCTAAATACAAGCGGACATTCTGTGTGTGTGTGTGTGTGCACGATTATTTTATGAGATAAAGGATGAAGTAATTTTGCATCGTGTCACAGTCTAATTCATCAGAGAAGTCCAGCAGGTCTCTCTCTCTCTATATATATTTCCCTCTTTGTGTATCCCTTCATTACTTAACAATATGGTCATGCATACCAAATACACATAAAGCTCCAATGTATGTACACACTAATATACAGTCTACAGAGAGTCCAGGGCTTATGTGGTTAACGTTTATTCCTGACCTTATTCATACTTCAACTCGTTGGTGGTTTCAAAATAGTCTGGACAGTATACTTTCACAACATACCCGTGTTAAGATAAACTTTAAAGACTGTGTATATAAGCAGGGACTCTGTAGCACAAAGTCAGTATCGCACACACGGCTCGTCTTTCTGTATTAAATAATTTCTCTTTTGCCAAGCAAACCAACAACCACCACCACCACCACACCTTTCACTCCTAATAATACTGAGTGATTCCTCCTACCTAACTTTCACGCTCCGTACTCCGTGCCAACCTTATTCTTCTTCTTCCTCCAGAAATTGTTTTTGATTTACTACCTTCCTCTCTCACAGACTTCTACTTTTAATAAGGCAAAAATCATGTACGGGAGACTAGGAATTCAAAGAAGACTCGCACACACACTGCTCTCTGTTCCTTGTTGTCATTAAATTAATTGAAAGACTAATTCGATCTACTAAGATGAAAGGTAAAGAAAGAAAGGATTCACTGTAGACTCTAAACGAGACTATTAATGATAAGTGCAGAGTGTGCAGCAATCTGTCAAATGCAGACGACTCTCTCTCTCTCTCTGTAATAATCAAACACCACCTTTTGTCTCCTCGTTTTATTATTCTCACTTTAAAAAGTCCACGAGTCGCGTCTCGTCGATAATAAAAATCTCCCTATCATTTGACTCATTACTTCTTTCCGTTCCTACACGTAATTTTCAGTGCTATCAGTAAAAAGGTTTAATTTAGTCTCCACTTTGTCTCTGATGTTCCTTCGTGTTCTCTAGCTGTTCATTTGGAATTTTATCCACAATCCACATCACATTATTACACGGAGAGAGATAGAGAGACGGGCCAAAGAAGAACAAGTGATTTCATTCTTCTCGCCTTGCTCGCAAGCCATCAGAAGCAAAAATGGATTTAAAATTCCATTTCACTCTACTTCTAAATAATTTTCCACGCCTTTTGACTTCCAAACATATTGTATATGAGTATATCCGTGTGTATATACGCTTTATATACACTCACACCCACCACCACCACCACTGAAATCGTACGTACGGACGCGTGAAGAAACTCTCGTACAAACAGGTTTATATACGTTGTATTTTTCACATGGAGAAAGTTCTCTTGTTCAGTCCTTGAAGGGGGAAAACACAACGGTATGTGTGTTTTGCAAGTTATGTCTAGATTTTCTTTTCATTTGATGAGTTCGTGGATATTCTTTTACTCTGGCGTTCTATAATGAATTTAGTACACGTAACTTGGGCGTGGCTTTCTTTTAACGACTATCAACAGAAATGAGAATAATCTTTGAGACACATTCACTGCGTATCTCTGTAGATCTTCGTGTAATTCGCCAGATGAACACACAGCAAAGCTCAGAGAGATGAACGCGATAATTCGAGGATTTTCAATCGTGCTGTTGACAGTTACGACAACTTTGGAGATATGATGAGAGCTAATTAGTTTGGCTACAAAGCTTCAAAGCTTTCGTCTATATAAAGTGCAAAAGACTGCTGTGTGTGCGTTGGTTTAGTTCCTCCGTCGAAGTTTATTTCACGACTGAATTGACATGGAAGTTAAAGACAAGGAAAAAGGAGAGACTTTTGTATATTTTCTTCTCTGGATTATTATGCTGAGCCTTACACGCTCTGCGTATTACATTTATTCACATGACCAGTGTGGGATTGATGTGAATGATTCCATCGTGTATAATGGATTGATATGCATTAAGCTCCATTGTTTTACTTCGAATATTCTCTCTCAGGCCATACATGGAAAGCAAAAAATGTCTGAGAGACTAGAAGAATGCATTTACATTCCATACGTCTCGTTTTTAGGATGCCAAATGTGCCCCTTTGAATAAAAGTATCCATTTTTCGGTTGACTGACGTGAACCAGATTCGGCTGAACGTTCCATTTTGGGCCAGAAACTATCACAAGACTACTACTATGTATGATTCCACAAGAGAGAGACCAAGACAAAGCTGAATCACAGTGCAAAGCGGCGCAAGATTTGCGGATTAGTTTAAGACACATTTCACTGTACTTTTTCTCATGTCTACCGACTGTAAATGCTACTACGTGGTTGAGTGGGATATTTCTCGAATCATTCTTCTTCTCTTGGTTAAGTACAATATCTTAGACTGACTGCTGTGTGGATAGATTCCTTAGTTGCCAATTGCCAATAAACTTAAATACGAGTCTTTCTTCATCCAAGAAGCGTTTCATTTAAGTAAGCCCTCATGTCCATTCTGCTGCATCTGCCACACTCCACTATAATATATACCCACAGCCTCTTGGTTTTCATGTGTGTGTACAACGAACGACTTTCATTAAGCCTTAAGAATTCCACAGGGAACTTTGGCCAACTCCAAATCTTTTTGCATGTAGGCCTTTGATCCCTGTGAAAAAGTGTATGCATCCAACTTCTGTAAAAAAAAAAAGCTGCTACTGCTGCTGCCTGCATCAATTCTCAGTGCCCAATTTACGAGCCTCTAATTTTAGATAAGGGCTACTTCAGTGTGCCCGGGCGTTTCATCAGCATCTCTAACCCTTTTACAGGACAGTATGGAATAATACATATGGACATCTGAGTGAGGAGAAAGTACATATAACTTCATTTGAACTAATTTGACTGTGTATACTCCCCTAGAGGCCCCATAACTTTGCCATGTAACACTGGTTAAGATTTATATAGATGTCATGCGAGAGCTTGGAAGGAGGAAACAATAACTCGAGATAGGTAGATTCATGTACCATATTAATCCGAAGCAGAAGAGTCTCATCTGGGCTATTTGTGCATACACATGTAAAACAAATCCTACTCAGGTCGACGAGACGAAGTTACAAGGACAAAGTTTTCTTTTTGTTGGTAGGAAAGAAGTAATTTGGCTGGAGAATGGGGGATCTATAAAGTCGGTGTGTGTGTGTGTGTGTGTGTTCTATTCGAGGCAAATGAGGTTAATGGAATGCTAAATGAAAGATACCTCGGGAAGTTTAAGTGGATTTATTAGAGAAAGAGAGAGAGTAGGGAGAGAGAGAGGGAGGAGGGATAGAGTCGCACTGGGAAGTGTTTCTGTGGGAGTAGACAACGTCTGGAAGTACAGAATGCCTGCCAACACTGTGTTCGAAATATTATTGTTATTGTTTAGAGAGAACAATGTGGTCCAGAGAAAGAGAGAGAGAGAGAGAGAGAAAAGAGAGAGAGAGAGAGAGAGAAAAGAGAGAGAGAGAGAGCAGAGGTGATACTTCTGGCCAGGCACACTCACAGTTTTGTCGTTATGTCTTAGCTCTCTTTCTCTCTCTCTACCTTCCTCCATTACAGGAAAAAGTTTAGAGAGAAAGCAGAATTTACTTCCACTTTGCCTGACCTTTGTTGTACAATGGAGGAGAAGGGCATTAAGACTTTTGCACCATTTGGTTTGGGCTAATGGTACGCAGAATCAAGGGAAAAGGACTGAAACTAAAGTGAGCTTTTGCAAATGGAAAGCATGGGCTCTGAGTGAGACTGTATACATATAGTAGATGATGATGGTGTGTTACTCTTGCTTGCCGAGCGTTTTCGTCATCTCGCTTTACGTTGTTTCCCACATCCACTTACTTAGCTTTCACGAGGGAGAGAAAGATCTGAGAGAAAAAGACGATAAAGAAGGTTCCTCAGAGGAGAAAAAACCATATCCATCTAATACTATGGCTAATGATCTATCAGTTTTGCTTTCCTCTGGCTTTTTATCAAGGAAACATTCTTGTCACTTCAAGTCTCGCACTACATTAAAAGAGTAGATGCAATTCAGGAGCAGCTCACTCACGCTGCTCAAAGAGAGAGAGAGAGAGTCTGCTGTCAGAGTTTCGTATTCTGAGAACATTCAGTGTGAATCTCCATATGAGAGAGAAAGTGGAAGGAGATACTCACTCAGTCAGTTCCCTTGGGTTGTGACTGAGCAATACTGCGAAAGCATGATGTCAGCTCTTACAAATCCGAATCTGCTTTTCCAACAGATCTTTTCGCAATTGACTCCAATGCAAATCTATTCAGATTTATAACTATTTCGCTCCTTGTATTCTAGTAGAGTGTATCTGGTTAAGAGAAATTTAACTCCTCGTGCACTCTCTCCTCGTCTCATCTTCTTCATTGTTTGTCTGGGCAGCAGCAGCAGCCTCATATTCATTTCTTCCCTATAGACCACCTTGGACTATCTGTTCGAATCAAGGCCCCTTCTAGGAAATGTATTATTTTCATATTTAGGCACAATGGATATGAATTCCATCGTGTTATCTGTGAAGAGAGAGAGAGAGAGAGCGATCACGCACAAAAGGAGCCTTAAAGACTTCTCTCCTCGTATGTGATGCGCATATAAATTTCCAACAATAGAGTTCTGCAGGTTCTTCTGCTGACTACTCTCTGACGGGGCTCCTGTAGCCCTGCCAGGAGGTTTTCTGTACAAAGATACACACACACTACACAATAGAGACCATATAGGCATGCAGGGATCACATTGATCTTCTCTCATTTCTTCAAGTCTTTCTCTCCCTATGTATACTTACTTCCAGCCTGCTGTCTCTTGGTCGAAATATGATTTGTGATCTTTCGCTACGAAAACTGACACCACCACACTCACACACACACACACACATACATACACATATTTCGTAATAATAGTGAAGGCAAATCATTTCACCAGTCAAGGCAAAGTTTCCTCACACAATAAAAGGAGGACATACTAATAGTACAATGATAACTACACAGCTCCAGTGATGTGCAAAATGAATCTACTTTTACAAAGAGAAGTCTATGAGATGAAAAAGACATTGGATATATGTCGTATACCATATACATCTGTATTCTCGTATACTGTTTGTACGAACAAGCGTTTTACTCACTCTTCTGTTCCTATCAACCCTCGTATCTTATCTTATTCAGACATTTGAATCCCTCGACTAGAGAAAGTTTGATCATAAAGCAAAAAACAGTGAAGAGCATAAAACATTGTCTTGACAAAAGTTGTACACAATCAGCTAATCGATATACAGCGAAGAGGAGCTTATATACACACATACACACACGCGAAGAACAAAGGTGAATAAAGGACGAGAAAGATACTTCGATACAGCTAAAGGAAGAAGCGACACTTTCGAAAAACAACAATATATAGTACACGAGAAAAAACTGGAAGCACAATGGCCGAAAGAAGTTAAAAAGCAAGGTCATAGAGTCCATGTCATACAACCTACGTTGAATATTATGCAAAGTCACGAGTTAATAACGACGACTACACTATATACACTGTTTTTACACACGTTCTGTACAGTTTCTATAATACACACCGACTACCGTTTTCGCAAAAAACTTAATTGAAATTTCTGGTTGAGAAGATTCTTGGGAAAACACACTTAAGACATTTATATACAATTATCTATGCATATGAATGCAAGAAGAGAATACAATTTGCATAGAAATATACACGCTATAAAATACGCTGTGCACGTGAAATTTGAATATGAAAACATTAAGAAGGAGTATAAAAAACACTTGATATAAAAAGTATACACCGATTATAGCCAGAGATAGATAGATAGATAATCGTCTCTAATAGACACAGCAAAAATAGGCAATATATTCACACAAAAAAACCCAAAATGTTTTTATGTCTTACTCCAATTGGGCCCTATAAGACCAAAAATCGATTCCCGTCAAACGCAGCAGCATATAAATAACGAAATAGTCTTTTTAAAACATTCGCAGTAAAATCTATTTGTCACAGATCGATCTGCTTGAAGAATGTCTTGGAAGAATACGCGAAAAACCTAAACTAATTTGTCCTCTCTAAAAGAGAAAGACATCTCCTCCTTGTTATTGAGTATGAACGACTTGGAAAGTAGAAAGCTTAAAGCTTTGTTTGTCAAGTCTCTCAAATCATGGGCAACGGTGACCGTGTGTATATGTATTTGTGTATGCAGGCAGTTGCTGTGAGTTGTTGCAAACTGACAGAGTCGTTATGTCAATGGAAAAGACAAGTAAGACAACATTTCCGGACTCATTGTAGGGAACATAATATATAAACCTCAGGTACAAGCTCATAGGTACACTCTCTAATATATATATATGAGTTCTGTTGTAAGTATAATGGTGGTGTCACTAACATACCTAACGAGTAGTTTTGTTTGTTATACGGTCTGGATATTCTTTGGTTGTATCCCTAAACACAATGTGTGTGTGAATGGATGTATTCTTTGTGAGTGAAATTTGAAATGAGAGAGAGGTTGGAGTTAAGAGAGTAACTGAGGAGAAAAGAAATCCAGTCGCTTGTTTTGTCGTTTCGTTCTTAATGGAAGAAATAAAGAAGGTAACAGATGATGAAGCCAAAAATCCTTTTGGGAGTCGAAAGTCGCTGGATATTCGTAGTCGTAGGCAGACTTTAACTTGTTATTCTCTCTCTCATCCAGTTGACATTATTGTAAGCGGAGCAAAAAATTCCTGACTTTCTACTTAATTTTATGCATGAACGATACGGCAACAAGCTGCTAACTTTTATTTTATGTGTACTCCTTCCGTGTGGCATAAAAACAAACAAACTCAAGAAAACATGCTTTCTCTCTTCATTTATTGTTGGCAGTCACAGATTTCAAACTCAAATGGCACTTGCAGGGAACTCTGCTGGCAGATTATATATGTATATATATTTATATCTATGTATGTGAACATGTATCCCTTAACTATGTTGACTGTAACTCAAGACTTATGTTATGTTTATGCCTTTCTCAACTATTTATTCAACTGTGTTTTGTACACACACAGTGCTGCTCACACTGTTACAAGTTGCACTGTTACTACCAAAAATTCCTTGCTGGCAACAGTTGTGGTAGCTGTAAAGTCATTTTTTTAACTTTCCCAGCTTCCTGAAGCAACAACTTCTCACTACAAATTTCTTTTGTGTTTTGAGTGTTTTTTACCAGTAGATGAATCGCAGGCAACCTGATTTATATCTCCGTCGGATGCAATCTTAACTTTGTATGAGGTGTGAAGAGTTTCGTCGTCGTTTAATAAGTGCATGTGTGTCGTGTGGCATTTTCGTTTACTGTCACAGGATTCGAAATTATTATTGCAAATGCTTATAGAAGCAATCCCCTCATACTCGCAGGATTAAGTTGAGTAAATGTTATACCATCGGCATTACTTTTGTGCTTTCCTTTCTGTAACAGCTTTTGTTCGAGATTATATTGTATTCATGATTTCAATAAGTTGGTATAATCCTTTAACTCTAGTTCCTTTATAGGAAAGTGTGTAGACTCTCTAGCGTAGCGGAGAACTTCATTTCATTCATATTTTGTTTTTTGAGCTCCTGCTAAAATGAACTTTTCAAGGCTTTATTAATTCTCAAGAAGTAAATACAGGAAGTTGAACTTTCTACTTTTGATCAGTTCACTTGATGGATGAGTTTTAAAACTGAAGAAAAGCACGCTGTAGCGGATTTCCTATGACTGGCAAATATTTGATTGTCATCTACCAAGATGAATCGCAACTCCTGATTGGAACTCACTAGTGTGTATATTAAAACTTTCAAAATACTTCTCCCCACAAGTTGACTTGAAGTAAATATTTTTCTTTCAAAAAGACGGAGGTAAAAATCAACTAATCCACTTAAACTTTTCCAATATCTTTTGTACCAAATTTGTCACAAAGTAGTGAGCGGATTTCTTCACAAATAAATTAGTTCTACCTTCTCTTTCAGACTTGAGCAGACGGAATTAAATTTTCAATGTACCTACCATATATGCATAGAAGACATATACTCTTATACATGATTTCTGGATTATAATTGACTTCCAACTTTCTTCGTGTGAATGTGGAGAAATGCGAATTAAGAAATTATGAAGTATGTCCAGACTTTTAAAGACTCCTGTGCAGACACAGTGATTATTATTACCACTGCAAGCAAGCACGAATAATAAAAATAGGACCTGTGTAAAAGTAGAAATAGAGGTCGTAGTGTTTTTGTAGCTTGCAGGAGACATGAATTTGACTTTTGAATATTTAATAGTGTTTGTATTCATTTAATAAATGGACTGTTTCAGTTATGCTTTTGAGTGTAGCTGACCTCCCAAACTGATTGACTAACTGTGTGTTATTATGGATTTATATTGAAGACCTTAAGTGCAATAATTTAATCTAATCGATCCGAATTTTCTGATATGTATGAGAAAGTGAAACTTTCACAGTAACTTTTCTATTTTAGTAATTCAAATGAAATGAAACTTTCTCTTGATACCTATTATATGTACGCTTGCAATCTACAACGAAGATAAAACTGGTGTGGATGTTTTAGGAATTAAATTGGTTCTATCACGTTTAATTCATACTCTCGTGTATAGGTTGAGTTCCTGAGGAATATATTGTTCCCTTGTCCTGGTAATTAGTTTAAACTCGACGACTATGAAGAGACTGTTTTGAGTACATCGCGAAGGATTATAATGAGACTCTAGACTGTGTATCGTCTGTATCCTTAAACTCTCAGAATCGCATTCTTCTACATGGCCTCATTAAAATTCGTGTAATCCTACTTGACGAATTCTACGAATAGAATGGATAATGGATACATTGTGATTTTGTAAAATGACTATTGACTTAGTGTGTCTCAAAGTAAGTAGATAATTAGAGGGAAGAAATAAGTAAGACGAGACAATCATGGGAAAACGAGAATTCTTTAATGAGATCCGGCTACAAGATGTTTTTCTTCCCTCAAGAGATCTTATCATCTTCACTCTGCTTCATCTTGTCCTTCCTTTTACTATATAACTATCGCAGTGTGTGTGTATATAGACGCTGAGTGTATACATATAAATATGTTAACCGTTCTGTTCTCGTCCAATTCAAATGTAGTATTACAGCGATAGACAGACATGAATATATGTTTACACATTGTTCGCGAAGACGAACAGAATCTGTAGTAATTTCCGCCTGAATTTATTTTTTATCGACATTATAGCATTCATGTAATGAAATAGGAGTATTAAGTCATTGAATGTTATACATATACACGAACAGAAATGATGAAATATAATTAAAAGTCGAGGTTTCTTACATGCTTTGAGAAAGGAATTTAGAGAGGGCAAGCTTGGACAAACTGTGACTTTTAAGGCCTCCGAACATAACGACGGTAGTGTAGTAGATACGGGTTTGCTCACATTCACATATGTATTTATGTATATATATATGATTTGTACGAGAGAGAGGGTGGTGTAGAGAATAAATGAAGTTGGTAAACAAATGAACAAGAAGAATTAGCACATGTGGGAGAAAGTCGAACTTATTTCCACTTGAGGAACCTTCCACAGAGAATACAATATATACAGAGCTAGAAAGAACTGACGAGATGATGATTATTGGGGATGAGACAGCGTTCAGACTTGATTAATCTCAAATAATTGTGGATGATGGGATGAGAAGAAGAAGAAGAAGAAGAGGGTAGTAGGAGGGATGGTGGTGTAAGCGAGCACACTGGGAGAGAAGAAGTGGTAGTGGTGCTACTAGCATGGTAGACTAGAGACTGGGCTGGAGAAAGCTGAGGCTGCCGAGTGTCATGCTGCTGCTGCTGCTGCTGGAGTCGCGATCATATACTTGTTGGCAGTGACAGAGGGGGAATCCGAGATCTCCCAATAGCCCATCCGTTCTGCTTTCTCCGTAAATAGGAGTAGTTCAGTGGAGCACAACGAGGAGGAAAATCAATAAAAGGAAGGCTAAGCACACGGTATATATCTTTGGGAGAAAAGACACCTAGGAGCCCCACTACTACTACGACTACTACTTTGCTATGTGAGTGCCCAAAATCCTGTGGTAGTGCGATGAGAGTGCATCTTCTCCCGTGTAGCAGTAGTAGTAGTAGTAGTTGTTGTATGCATGACTATGGTGGTCGTCTTCTTAGGTGTGGCGCTACCAAAGTGAATGTGTAAAAGCACGAGGCAACGTAGAGGCTTCTTGTGGTGGTGGTGGTGAAAGGCCCGATATGAGCAGGGGACCTTTCTTTCTGTGTATGTGCGTGCCAGCAGCATGGCATAGCACAGGGCTCCTCCATGCAGGCAGGTCGGCTTGTGTGTGTGTGTGTGTACGATATAGTCTTGTTCTGGCCAGGCTCCCTGACACTTTCCTTCACCATGACTTAAGCACACATAGTACACTACTACTACTACTTCTATTCTCCCACTTGGGCGATGTGTTCTGGAGCTAACTACTTCTACAGCTCTCAGAGAGAAAGGAGGACACATAACGAAGAATCCCAGGACAAGAGGAGGGCGGACGGATAAGACGTGTGAGCTCAAAGATGCATTCGAAGATGTTGGTAGGTAGGTATGGGATAGTCGGAGGTACACGGTACTCTCCATCAATCTATTATTGCTGTTATCTCGTCCGTGAAGGAACCACTGTTCAGCCACCATCGTCAGAGTCCAATCCTCCCCTATGCTTATTCCTTGACGTGTCAAGCATTCTTCTTCTTTCACCGGCTAAACTTCCACACCGAGCGAAATATCACACACACACACCACTTTGTTCGCATATTTTCTACTGTAGTAGTGCAAGAAGTAGTCTACTAGTACCACTGTCTTTCTTTTTAAGTTATTCATCACTCCCTTAGCTTATATATTTACTACCTTTTTCGTTGGCATCTCTTTACGCTAAATCCACACGGACATACGAAATAATGCCCTTCAAAAGTGAGCGATTGGACGAATGCTTTGCCTTTATAGTCTTTTTGTTTACTTTCACTTATCGCGTTCTTCCCTCAAGAGGGAAGAAACTTGAATCCGATTATCCTTTTTGTTTCAAATAAGGCAGAGAACAGAACTCTGAGCTAGCAACTTGTGGACTTCATTCCCAACACTCTTCCCAATTTGTCATTAATCTCTCCGCACAGTGATAAAAGGAGCTTTCCACTCTCTCCATAGTCTCTCCGCTCTCAATGAGCATTCTTTTCACGTACCTTCACATGCAACGGATATTGAGATCCATGTCCTACAGGCAAAAATAATGTGCTGAGCCAAGCGTGAACTGTGCCTAATTCGCTCCCAAAATCGCATTGCATTTATTTCCATGTCTTTATTATGAATACCGTAAAAGACTGTCAATTGTGTTGATCCTCCTTCAGAGCTATGTACACACACACAAGCGTATGATGATATAATACACATATTGTCCCCTCTTTACATACACTAAGGCCCGCAATTCCACTGACAATCCAAACAATAGGCAAGTCTGAATCAACAGCAAGTAACCTTCAAAATTTCCTCTGGATAGTCCTCAGTAAGTACACAATGGTATGGTGTGCTGCTCAGTACTGTGAAAGTAATATCGACCCAGTCACCTGCAGTGTAGATTGATACCATAATTAATCTTCCTGGTGTGCCAGTTTCAATCCCCCGTCAATAAATTTTGGGCACGATAAAGGTGCATAAATCTTTGTCATTTCCACCGGAAAAGATTATGAAAATGATGAACTTTGATCTTAAAATATCTCTCGGAGGCGAAAGCGACAAAAACTTTCTTTCTTCCATCGTGATATGACGAGTGCAAGTGTGTACTTATAAGTACGTAGAGTATGTATACATCAGTTGCCACTGCCACCATTGCTGAGCAGCAAATCTCTGGGACAGCAAGAAACAGAAATTGGAGAAAGTTCATCTCCTAAACTGCTTTCATACCATTTCTTGCACCATTTCTCAAATGAAAGCACTCATCTATATAGTCTTAAAGCACTCAACGCATGAACTCAGCCCAAAACTAATACGATGGTCACTATATACATTCACATGCACACACAAAAGCTACACACTCACTGCTCTCGTTTTTTCGTAGAATGTGGATCGTGTATTTACTCAAAATATTTTGATTTTCTTACTTTCGATATCTTACACAAACCCAGTAATCCAATTTCTTCAGACATTTTCCTTGAAACTAAAGAAAAATTGCTTTTTCTTATGACCTTATATGTTTTCTTGCTTTCTTGTTTCCAGTTTCTCATATATTCTTCAATGTGTTGAGCAGACTCCGCCAGACTTGCTCTCGAACAGATTTTGGTTAAAAGCACACACACACACACACACAC
>Ga0194135_10001066_pt1 | contig 16071 bp, 10 predicted proteins | sample LitLau_LLRF_2013_FD_134024 | JGI IMG/M metagenome (GOLD analysis project Ga0194135, IMG submission 134024) | Freshwater sediment microbial communities in response to fracking from North America - Little Laurel Run_MetaG_LLRF_2013 (version 2) | ecosystem: Environmental > Aquatic > Freshwater >...
ATGGTTTACACAAGCACAAGCATAAGCATAAGCGCAAGCTGAAAACGCTTACGCTTACGCTTAAGTTAGTGCTTGCGTCGGTTGTGCGAACGCTGTCTAATATAATCAATTCTGGGGAATTATGGCATCACGCAAGACGTATTCGACTCAAGTATCGGATATTTAAGCACTATTTACTCAACCCGAAGCCGCTTAATTTTACTTCAAAAATTACCATACCTTTTCTCATATATGCAATTTGCATTTTGCTAGCAATTATTGCACATGGTGGCGAAATAGTTTATTCAAGAAGTGTTATCATAACAGTTTTTGTGTCATCTGCAATTGTAAAATTTAAACTGATGTTATAACAGATGAAAAAGATGGAAAAGATATATAAATGTTTTGTGTCTTGAATAAACAAAAGAGAACAAAGTCCCCACTCAAGAGCCAATTTCAATTGTCAATGACTTGTTCACAGGAATAAACAAAGCGTGATAAAATTGCGCAGCCGTGTAACGGAAATGGTGGCACGTAAGTAATGTAAATTTAATTGGTCGCCGAGTTGCATAAAAAACTAGGCGGAAAATCTTATTCCGCACCTTAGTTCAATTTCAGAGTGAAGGATGCCGCGTGGGTAATTGGGAATATTTCAACCCTTCGCTTGCTGGAAAAGTAGATTACATGCAACAAGTATATACATTGCTTCGTGTGTCTTGCATAGGAGATTTCTTCGCAATATTAATAGTGGAGATCTTAATTTCGACTTAATCGAAAAATTCAAGCTGAGATTTCATGAGCACCTTTTCGAATACTATACAGCAAAATATAATAACTGTCTTGATAAGTTTATGAAATATTGGTACAATGCTCTCGGAATCTTTTAAATCGTCAACGGAGATGATGCAATCGAAAAGATTTGTTGGTAAATAATTATAGTCTAATTTACTTTACTCTTAAACTCAACAATACTAACCACCAGAAGAATTGGAACCAGATGCCTCAACATTATCCCTAATCTTGGCCGAAATAAAGAGACCTTTAGTTTTGGATTGGATTGAGTTTATTTGATTCCTTCGGACTTGCGCCCATGGAACCACGACCTTTAGTTTTGACGGAAGCATCCCATAGTTCGGCTGGCCCAATATCTGTCAGTAAGCCGGATTACCTTTGCAGTTCCCACTTTACAGCTTCTAAGAAGACACGGCATCCTCTTTTTCCAATTCGATGACTTCAACTTACTATAGTTACGTTTAAGTTCAATTGTAGTTTACCTTAAGTTTAATTTATCTTAGTCATTAAGTGGGGTTTAGTTTACTCATCATATTATCTTCAAATTCTCGTTCCAAAATAAACAATCTTTACTTGAAAAAAAAAGTAGATTAATGACATTACCTTAGAGGTGATAAAATCAAACTGTGTCTTTCAACTACCTTTCCTAAGAAACTTGTTGCATCTGTCATTAACTGAGTGTCAATGAATTGATCCTAAATGTTGGGTGTGCAGGATAGACAAATCCAAATCGAAAGGGAAGTTGTTTCTTTTACAAACATTACAACACGTCAAATCCTTTCATCAAATGATTGCAGAAAGTATTGTTTCTTACGCTTTTAAATCAATTTAGAAAATTTGTTCGTATAAGTTGGTTCAGAGAAATACTAATGAAATGGTTTTGTCAATTACTTGATTTTGAAACTGTGGAAACCATCCGTTGTCAACAAACATTCCCTCCCAAATTTTGATTCTCACGCCCATACAGGCCCTGACAGATTTCATCAAATTTCTGTCATTTGAGCATTTTTCTTTCATTTTGTGAAGAAATCCAGCCGATAAGCTATTGATTTCTCCTTCAATTTTAAAAATTAAATAAATCATGATAGTCATGGTTACAGAGAGATTACACAAATAAAAGTAAAGGAGGATATTAACAGCTCCCCACATTTTGAGAACTAAAAAGTGCGCAATTACAAGGCCAAAGAATACACAGAAAGTGAGGACGGGTAAAATAAACATAGTAAATGAAGAGAAATTAAAATATTGATTGAGGGCTCTCAGTTTGTTGTACATACTGAGCAGAATGTGAAGATTTGTTCTCGATGTCTTTATCTTATTGAATTCTTGTAGCCAGAAACGATTAGTCTCAATATAGGATATGAGGAGGTATACATCCAGGTAATGATTACTAAAGACAAGTTGAATGAAGATGACGTGGATGAGCATTAACGGGATTTGAACCCAAAGGTAGCCCATCCAGGGATGTTGTTGAATCACGTGTGTTAGGAATGGATTCGTGACTTCAAAAGAGAGCGGAATTGCTCCGCAAATGGCGAGCACTTCCATTCTGCATACGAATCGAAGGGTCGAAGAGGTCAATGATTTCCGTTTTGATAAAGCGGAAGATTTCAAAAGATTTCCTATAAATGATGTTCCGAAATTTTCATACTTTGTTTGAAGTGTGCAATTGAGTTACAAACCTTGAAATTCTTTATCCAACTTCAAGACATTGTTTAACAGGATGACAACTTCGGTTGGAGTTCGTGTGACCCCAATGCATACAACGCAGCCATGAGCGGTGTAAATCAGGATGAATAATTTCACAACGACGAGGTCGCTCAGCCCATATAGTGACATGTCTTTGAAAATGTTTGCAGCCAGTAACACGTCAATGAACAGGTAAATGAATGCAATGGTGACATTGATTGTTCTCCTTATAACCGATTTCGTTCCCCTTATCGTTAACTCATTTTTAACAAACCCAACGTCAAAAGGAAAAAAACAAAAGAAGCAATAAGTTCGAAGACGACCGTATACTTCTTGTTGTACTCCCATCCTAGCACGCCGAAAACGACAAATTAAGGAAATAATTCCTAGAGCAAAGTAATACCCTGCTGGAACATCTGAATGGGTGGGGAGAGTTGGGAGGCAACATTTCCCAATGGGCGAAACGGGAGGCACTAAATATTAACCAGCCATCATAACCCCTTAATGAAAAATTCCACAAACCACGAAAAGGTTGAAAGAAGGGGGTTTCAATTGAATTTGTTAGGGTCCTTCCATTTCTAAATGTAAACTGTTTAAAATTGTATGCCGTCAAATGCAAATACTGAAAGGAATTATCTTCCCCAGCAATGTCAGCTTCTATTATTTAAGGAAAGATAGGCATAACAAATTGTACACAAGCTCTACAAGAAATTGTCTTTTTAAATAGACGGAATTTTCGTACCTATGGAAACCGAGTAACTGGTGTATAAGTTGGTTTTGGAGATCCCAATTTCCCAAGCTTCCATCTTTTATAAATACAAAGCACCACGTGGGGTTCTTAAAAATGTAAAAAATCCCAACTGGTCTTACGATTATAAGGATTTCGACAAGCACATTTTCCACAGTTTTTGAAATGCCCTACTAATTTAAATATGCTGATTCAAAGGATAATAAATACCGTTCGGATCAATACACCACCTGCCAAAGCTAAATTTTGTTCCCGTTGCTAGCGTCGATCAGTATTTAATAATATCAAGAATACGTGATGAATAAGTGATGGATTAGTAGTAAAAATTATAAATAAACCTGCTTTTTTTTCTCCACCAGACTGCGTATCTGTTCCAACTCATGCTTATCTATTAAGAGCTCCTTCGTTGTCCTTGATTTAAGACTTTTTTGTCCCCTAACAGAAATGTAACGTACCTCTCCTAATTCCCGCCTCCTCTCTTTTTTAGGTTTCTTAGATTAGAATATCAGACTATCCTGAAATCTGCATGCCCCTAAGGCGTCGCTGAGATAAAAATAAAAATAATCTTGATTTGAAATTGAAATTGAAATTGTCGTTCTGAATTAATCAATTTTAAGAAATCCTCCTGCCTAATGTTTAATCATCAGCGATTAGGTGTTGTAGCGACTTCAACATGGTGCATATTAAAATGAGTTACTTGGAAATTCAATCGTTTAAAATGAAAGTTAAGTTTTAATTTTAAAAAAGAATTTGGGGAAGAAGGAAAGAAAATCAGCAGGTCACTCAGGACAGGCAAAGTTAGAAAGATTTGGCTTCTCTTTACAAGTCGTCCTGAGGAGATGAGACTTCTATTTCTTAAAGGCTAACGTTTTCATGATTTCTTTGGCAGTTTAATTTTCTTTGAGATATTTGACTATAGTTTGCTTTTCCCTCCTCCTCACTTTGACATTTTTGATCTTCCCTCGTTTGATATATAGCATACTCTTTTAAATCCGCCAAAAACTCTTCTCTTCTTTCGTGTGGAATACACATGAATGTTGGGTCCCATCCCGTAATAGTTTCTGTAATCAAAAAAGATTGCAAATATGTTTAAGCCGTAAACGTTGTTAGAAACCTGAAACATTTCTGAATATTCTCAAACTATTCCTGAACTGTCGACGGTAGACGGATTTATCGTAATCGTAATTCCATTATGCCTGCCTTGACATATCTTTGGTATATTATGCCCACTTGATCATTTTGAAAACGTCAGTCATAACTCCTTGCTCAACTAGAAATGATATTCCCCAACTGATCACGCCCTGGGCGTTAGGATATTGTTTGCACATTTTGTAAAGACTCCATTAAAGCCAAGCTTAGTGCTCAAAATGAAAAATAAAAGTTAAAAAATCTGGAATAGAAATTCAGCACTACAGGCAGGAAGGGAAATTAAATGGAGAAGGGAAACGAGAGAGATGATTCACAGTGGGAATCGAGGGAGTGATAAGGAATAGAGAAAAGGAATAGGACTGGCGACAAGGAAAATACACGATTACACGCCACACGCGAAAATACACGCCATGACACTGTTGATTAGAACCTAACCTGAAAGAGAGATCAGATTAGCAACTATGCGGATGCTTATACAGCAACAGCAAAGATCTGGAGTCAGTAGACTGTGCAGGCGATATGTGAATCAATAGGTGTATGGAATAGGGTATGAACCTAGGCTTGAGCAGTGTGAGTATTCAACACGCGCAAGGAGAACATAAGGTTATAAGGTAATTTTACCATGCCATATTTAGAAGGAGAACATTAAAGCTAGAATGGATTCGGACACCCCCATCTGGTTTACGATCTTGTTGAAACTTTTGTAGGAAAACTGAACTGATACTGACACCCGTATTATGACGAATTATTTGAACAACATTTTGGAAAAGAGCATTTTGATTGAAGTTATAAAATGCACAATGCAAACTAACAGATGATGAAATTTTATATGGCATGAAGGTAGTAGTTAATTATAAAGATCATTTAACAACCTAATTTGGAGTGAAATTTGAAGGTGAATTCGATAGCTTGAACTCATTTTGACACTATCAAATAGAAGGTAAATTAGAAATGGACTATTGTAAAGCGTAATTGTTCATGTCGGTACCCTTAAGAATGGAACATGTCTTCAAATTTCCAAGGACGATATCCACCTACAAAATAGGAACTTGATAACATTTCCAGCCCGACTTCAGCTAAGAAGTGACGAGTTTTCCTGGCCACGAACGACTTGAACTCGAAATTTGTCTTGAAGCAGGAGTGATTAACTTGGCGCTCACTTTAACCCAAATCCCCTTAAGAAAGTTAAATGAACAACATAAAGTAATTCAGGTATCCATGCATCTGTGCTCAGACGGCTTATGTGTAACAAACATCAGTTTTGCAAAGAAGGTGATTTGTACACATTGAAACATATTTTGCTCCAAAATTCCGAAAGAAAGTTAAATGACCCGTGTGAAGGTATTCTATGCATAAAGGAGCTTTTGAGCGCGCAACAGTCAAATGATTCTGTGCAACCTGTCGTATACGCTTCTGTCTCGTTAAAGACGAAAAGGTAATTTAAACCACATCTGCAGGATTGGATCCATAATTAGCAATAGTAGCAGAGAACATTGTTCGAGGTATCAAATGAGCCTGAAAAAGATTGGATCACTTGGCAGCTTAAAACTTCCTTTGTTAAGCCACCGACTGGATTCTGACCCGATCCGTGAAAGTGAAGCTAATTCAACTAGAAAATTAACAACGATAACGAGAGGTTGGATCTAATTCGCAAGAAGCCCCGTTTATGTCGGCAACTGCTTGCCAAGCCAGTGTCGACACTGTCTGTCCGTAGTTAAAAAGGGCCAGGTTAGCCAGGTTAGGTAGCTCATGCAGGGTTTCTGGTTGCTTTGTATACGGTTGTGCTGAAACGTGTTTAGATGCTCAGACAAAAATAGCACGAGCTAACACGACACGGACAGCTAGAAATAGCATCAGCACAACACAACACGAATTCAACACCCATTCAACTCAACCCAAAAACATTCGTGTTAGTGTTTTCGTGTTGAACTCTAAACAGCGCGAACACGATGATGCTCATGATCCGCCTTTAGTACCAACTTATATAATTTGGTATTCATTTCTGTAATTTATAGTAATTAAAAGCTAAGCAGGATAAGCATAAAAAATTCCATTTATTCCCAATATTAATTACATATCAGGAAGTTTCTTTTTGACTGTTAAAATGCTAATTAGAGGCGCAGCGCGTCGTGACTGGTGTACAATTCTGTTAAACTTTTCCGTCTTCCGTTTAATTTTGCTTTGCGGTTTCAATTAAAACTCTTCTTTCCCTTGAGGTTTTTGAATCTTTTCTGTAGTTAATATTCAAATGACAGGTCAAGCACAACTTCTTTCATGCATATACCATTAAGCCACTGCAGGATTAGCAGACAAATATTTGCTCTTGGATTTTCATTGATTTGGAGTAAATCCTTACCGGGAAATTGTTTTTATAAAAACCAAATTAATCAATACGCATACTTGTATTTTTGAATGCGTTGGTATATTACTTAAATTAAAAATCAAATCAAACTCGAGCGGGAGAAGTTAATTTACTTTATAGCGCATGATATATTTTTTAAAATGTGCAAAGTCTTGAGTTCCAACCTATAAGGCAGTAGGCGCAAAATACAAATTCAGTATAGATATCTAACCTATTCGGCAACATTTACTCACGAGTTTTGCTAAAATAAAATTTAAAAAACCGGTATTTTTTATGAGGCATGATGCATAATACGATGATGCTCAAGAGATTCTACTTTTAATTCAACACGGCCTTCACGTTGAGTGTTTGTTCACAAGAGAAAATATTTGAAGCAATGGCAGTTGATTCTACATTTGTCTACACTGTTGGATTTCTTGAAATACCCGTTTTCCTATTTGGAATTATCGGGAACACCTTGAGTGCTTCAGTTTTGTCAAAACCCTCAATGAGATCTTCGATTAACTCAATTCTGTTTGGACTAGCCATCGCTGATAATTTATTCCTACTGTCTCAATTCTGCCTCGTTGGATTAGCTATACTTGTGGAATACTTCGACGCAGGATTTTGGTACCTTAACTATTATCAGCCATTAATGCTCTCTTGTGCATTTTATATAGCTGCAACAGGTAGGGAGAACTGCCACTTCAAATAACTTATTTTAATCTCATTTAGAAAGTTTATTTTTCTAGGCCAGGCTGCATCTGCAATGTTGACTGTTGCTGTCTCACTAGAAAGATACATAGCGGTCAGTCGCCCATTCTTGGCCAGAAGAATTTGCACTACAAGGAATGGAGTCTATTTGACATTGACTACTTTTGTTTTGTGCGGCGTTTATGCGATTCCATATTATTTGAAATACGAAGCTTACAAAGTTTCAGGTCAACCTGAATATTATAATAGCACTGGAATAATGCAAGTGGGATCTACAGTCATCTATAAACTTAAAGATACAGAGTTCGGGATGAGCTCTTTCTATTCACAATACAAATCGTGGGGAGTCATAACTGTCAATTTCCTATTCCCATTCATGGCCTTGACAGTTTTGAACATTGGAATAGTTAGAGAGGTAAAAATGTCAATTTCTTTTTCATTTCCGTTTAACTCATTATATCTCACTCATTGCAGATTAGACGTGCCAACCGGCAAAGGCAGAAGTTAACACAAACACAAGTAGCTGAAATGTCAATTGCCAAAATGCTAATGTGTGTCGTTTTACTCTACGGGATTTGCTACACACCGGGTGCCATATCTCAAATATTTTGGAGGATACCGATTAAGAGCAAAGCTTTTGAGGACTTGAAGCAGTACTTTCGATATTTGAGTTACCTCTGTGAACCAATCAACTCTGCCGGAAATTTCATAATTTACTTTGCAATGAACAAAAATTTCCGTCTCGCCTTCAGAAAAATCCTCTGTTTTTGCGGACGGTGAATTTCTATGAATGACCCGTATACGCAATTTAGAAGGATTTAGAATTCTAACTCTTCTTTTTCAATCTCAAAGTGTTACTTTTTGTTCTCCTAGGCCAAATTCATAGAGTTGATATCAAACATTGATTAGAAATAGAACAGACTTTTCAAGTATAACATTCTCAAACATTTCTGTAAATATTCTCCATTTTAAAAATTAAAATGTTCAAGTTTTGGTGAAATGTGCTTGAATTACGATGATTGGGGTATAAGTTGGTTTTGGAGACCCCAATTTCCAAAGCTACGGTCTTTTATAAATACAATGCACCACGTGGGGTTCTTAAAAATGTACAAATTCCAACTGGTCTTACGACTTATAAGGATTTCGACACGTATATTTTGCACAGTTTTTGAAATGCCCTACTAATTTAAATATTATGCTGATTCAAGGGATAATAAATACCATTCGGATCAATACATCACATACCAAAGCTAAACTTTGTTCCTGCCGCTAGCGTCGATCAGTATTTAATAATTTCAAGAATAAGTGACGGATTAGTAGTAAAAATTATAAATAAACCTCTTTTCTCCCCCAGACTGCGCGTATCTGTTCTAACAAAATGCTTATCTATTAAGAGCTCCTCAGTTTTCCTTGATTTACGATTTTCTTGTCCTCTATAACGGAAATCAAATGCATCTCTCCTAATTCCCGTCTCCTCTCTTTTTAGGTTACTTGAATTAGAATATCATACTATCCTGAAATCAACATGCGCCAAAGGCTTCGCTGAGATAAGAATAAAATAATCTTGATTTGAAATTGAAATTAAAATTGTCGTTCTGAATTAATCAATTTCAAGAAATCCTCCTGCTTAATGTTTAATCGTGAGCGATTAGGTGTTGTAGCGACTTCAACATGGTGCATATTAAAATGAGTTGAAAAATTCAATTTAAAAAAATAAGACTTAAGTTAAGTGACCAGTTGTAGTGTGAACATTTTTTCAAAATGGTAAGTTGTCGTTTTGGCGGGTTGCGATTGGTGAGTTGTCCATTTGTCCCTTCACCGTCTGGGGTTCGGATTGCCTTCTTAACTACTACAATACGTACAATAAACTTGCACGTAATTTAATTTTTTGAATTTTGATTTTGATTGATAGGAATGACCCAAATTTCACTTTGTTTCTGTAAAACGTGACAGAGTACCTCAACTAGAGTGTAGTTTTCATGTAAAAAATTCCTTTGTGATCAACATTATTTCTTTTTAATAATTGATCGATAAGGCAGAAATAAGAATGGTAGAGTCATTAAGTTACAATAAGAATTGTTAAGTTATTAAGAAAAAAATTTTCTTGTTAGGAACCAATTCACCTGATTCTGCAATTTGACCAACTTTCTGCTGTGTATTGGATTTTTTGTTTCAATTTTTGGCAAAAGCCTAATCTGCAAAGTTCGGGCATTTTTTTTTAATTTTTGTTAATCAAAAATCCCTTACAAAGTAATATTGATTCCAATACAGATAAATTATTTTCATCCATTTTTTTTGGATAACCCTTGCTACATACCGTGACCGTGTGAACTTTTCTCATATTTCTTGGTTGAAATTGATTTAAATTAACAAATTTAGAAGTCATTTACCTTCTGTCTCGCGATTTCTTTATCTAGGAATACGTTTCTGTCTCTTTTCCAAGTGCCTTTACAAGTACAGGACCTTGTAAGACCTTTTCCCTCTTCTCCAAAGGATCAAAGCTGAGCAATAGCCAGAAACCCTCTCGAGTATCTGGAATAGGGTAACGTTAATGCTCATAAAACTCAACGGAACACGACTGATCCTTTCCAAACCCCGAGGCAAGGCAAACCAAAAATAGACTGATAGCACAAGAACTTCTTTTGTTTGAATATTAGAAAAAGCTTTACTCTTGAAATATAGTTTCATTTCTAATTTCAACTCAGCAGAGGTAAATCTAGTTCTCGTGGTTGAGGAGTTTGGACTGGAATTCATGGAGAATTTAAAGATGATTCCGTTGGATGATCCTCATTCATCAAAAATTCTGCCACCCGAGGTAAAAATCTGCTTCCATTTCAATTTCCACTTACGCCAAAGTACTTACTAATTTTATTCAATTATTCCAACGGCGGCAGATTTGGTTTGAAATTTTGTTACGCGCAAGGATTACAGATATCAAGAACTCTCGGTTCGTTAGTAGCTCTTGGAGTAATTTTGCCGTCCGAGCTCTGAGGAAGAATCATCGTTTCCTGAAATTCAAAAGCCACCAAAAGTTGGAAAAATTTGTGGATGTCATGGGAAATACAGATGGAGCGCTTCCCTTTTCCAGATTTAAACTCGATATAGGATTCATGAAGCCTAAAGTCATCCTCAAATTTCTTCAAAAACACTGTTCAGAAATAAGAGAACTATATATAGTGGACCGATATAACCTAATTCAAATCACCAGGAATTCACAAGTACTGATGAGCTACCAGAAGGAGACTCTCATAGCTTACCCCCACATCCTGACTATTGTTCTAACCCAAGCGCCAAATTTGAAAGTTTTGGGTCTTGTGGTTTCAATGGCCGAACTCCCTCTACTCTCGGAGACAACGACTAGTTTACTTCATCTGCAGAAACTGGACTTCAAGTTGACTAACGATTTCGAACCGGTTCAGACCGGACGTTTTTTTAAAGAAATGATCCGACTTTCTCCCGCACTAAAGGAATTTTTCATTGGCTCCAACTCCAGGCCGGGTGAGGTCAACCCATTTGTTCAATTTCTTCCAAAGTGGTTGGAAATGCTACCGGAACACATCCACCTCGGCCTCTACTTTGACGTCTTAAATGATTCCATGCAACAAACTTTGCAGACAATAACCACATCGGGCATCCTTTTAGTCTTCCTCTCTGTCTTTGATATAAAGTTTGTAGATTTGGCCGTAAAAGAATACTTTTGGAACTGGTTGACCATACATCCCTTGCGGCATATCGTCATAAAACTCACTAGCGCAGGAGTTGAACAAGCGGTGCTTCAAAATTGTGAGCGATTGTCAACTTCCACTTCTAGCATGCTCTTTGGTGGAAATCTCGAACTTTCTTTCCCGATTGTACGACGTTTGACTCTAGACTTCGTCCATGACGACGAAGTATTCCGAATTGCAGCCAAGTTACCCCGACTTGAGCACTTGTACTGTAAGGAATTGTACGACCCTTGGCATACGCTCACTGGCTACACGTCGGATGAAGTAATCGAAACTTTTTCTGGGCTGGACGTCAAAGCAAGAGAAAGGTCGAGTCCATTGCTGGAAATGAAAGGTGAGCTCAATAAATTTACAATGGCATCATCGAAGTAATTAAAAAAAATATCCCAAAACTGTCACTGTGGCGGTCAATTTACCTCTCTCTTCTGGAGTTGCAGAAGGAAAAGTTGGGAGATAGTAAAAATCTACCTCCGCAGGATAAAAAATTAGCGTCGAAGAGAAAGCAAAAGCGATTCAAAGAGATTAAAGAGAATCGGTGGAATATATGCGGAACTGTTTGGATTTTTTTAGCCCTGAGGGTATTGCACTTGGGACTCTTAAGGGATACTATGGAAGGTATCTATGGAATTGTATATGTCACAAACAAACGGCAGATACGGAGATTGAAAGAGTTGATTCTAAACGTGAGAGTTGATGCAGAGGATCCTTATACTTATCACCGTAAGGTAAATCGATTACGCATTAAAACAAATTGGTACAAACATTGAAAGTTAATAAGGATTAATTGGTTTGTTTAGTATCTTAGGAACATGGAAGAAAAAATCAAGTTTGAGCAAGTCCTCTCCGTCTATCACGAGGAAGTATCTTTCAGGATAGGAAAATATTAAGACGCCCATAGCAAGCAATAGATTATGTCCCGGGTCGTAGACAATTGTACGGTATAGTATATTGATCATAGTGATATGTTAGGTTGAAATATCCGCGCAGTAGTCTATGGCCCTGGAAATTTTACTCTTTACCGAGGAGGTTTGCATTCCCAGCTTTTCAGGATGTATGATCGTTAAAATATAATACTCTATATCTTATCACCAACAAAAACCGGAACAGTCAGTATTTGTCTTGTGTGGGAATTGTCGTTTCTGGTCTTTATTGCCTGTATGTGAGCAATGTTGCATCACGGTTATATCCATATTTTGAAATATTGGATTGATTTGTTGCAACAATATACAGTGGAGTTTAGATTCCGGCCCTCCCCTTTACGAAAATCTTCCTTGAATGCCGATAGGTTTCCTGTGTCCAGGCCAACAGATGCGGTACTTAATGTTTAAATATTCTCATATTGGACAGCTCCTTTTAATAGTTGTTCAGGCGTATTGTATAATATATTGTATACGATACACAATATACGCTCGAAAACTTTGGGATAATAACCTAACGCCAAGCAGAATTACAAGAAAATGGAAAATTCGTTATTACTGGAACATCAAAATTAAGACTGTTTCAGAGTTGTAATGAACACAATTATTTCCAATCATCTCCGGCCACTTGTAGTTTCCGCAATCTTTTTTGGAAAGTCGTATAAGTATCAAAATGTTTCCCATGTGGGAAGTTGAATGTATCGTTATGTTGCAAAAAATAGAATAAGAGGAGTTTAGTTAAGATTTACTCGCATGTACTACAATTTGGTTGGTTTGCCTATGGTGGGTTTACTTTGATCCCATAGAGAATTTATAATTAAGCTGAAATAAAATTATATGTAGAGAGTTTTACTTTATCTCTGGATAGAAGAATATTATCTGTTTCCGTCAAAATGAATGAGAGTGTAGCTCTCAAAATTATTCACCCTTATACAGCTTTGCGAGTTTTAGCTCCTCTTACAGAAAGCCTTTGAAGTCGACTTTTGGCAAAATTGCTTCCAAATTTCAGTTTGCTTTTAGAGAACAGAGCTAGTGGAGGATCGAATTCACGCACATGGGATGGAAATTAAATTAATCTTAAATTTCTATTATAAATTCAACGAAACTTCTTATTTGGGCACACTTCCCGAGACATCTATTAGAAAATGATTCGCAGACAGATGTGGAAATCCGGGTGTCCGAAATGTGGAGCTTCAAATTCGGCTAAACCAAATGTGGAAATCCGCTAATTTGGAAAGAGTGAAAAGTGGAAGCACCAAATGTGGAAAACCTTAAAGTGTAAAAACCGAAATCCGTCTTAGCAGAATTAGCAAATTTTTATTGAGTAATAAGAGCTACTGGGTCTGATACAGTTCTGATTTTCATAATAGAATAAGTTTGATTTGGTATGGAGGATTGTTTTTTGGATTACTTTTGACAGTGGCGCGTCACGAAATTTCAGATACTGTTTCGCGCATTTTTAACCTAACCTATGGTAAACAATGACACGCCATAGAAGTATAAGATACAACTCAGTTAACGTGATACAGCGCCGCAAAAAATGGTGTGGGTATATGTTACAGTTGAGTGAGATGTTTGAACTTTACCTTAAACTGGTAGGGGCATTTTTTGTAGTATATTCGTGACTTACACACTACCACTCTGGATAAAATCCGTGAACGCGTGGATACTAGGATTATAGTAGGATTATATGCACAAAAGTAAATACTTCATTCACGAATAGCTAAAGCTTTGGTTTGACGAGGCGGAGACTATTTTTTAAAGTTAATTGTGTTCCAGCTTAATTCAAAACATTTTACTTTTAATAATTTCATCCATAGTCAATTTAAACCCCAGAAACAATGGGTTTTGACAATTAAATGTGGTGTCATAACCTTGGAAAAGCAATTGTAAGAAAATTCTGTGCTAATCGTGCACAAACAAACATCAACAATGAAAACCAATTTACGGATTTTGGGTTTTTCCACTTTAAGGTGTTCCAAATTTGGCCCTTTCCACATTTGGACCGTCCACTTTTGACTCTTTCCAAATTAGGGGATTTCCACATCTGTCCGGCTACCTGTAAAATGAATGAAACGACGAAAGAGGACCATAGTGCTGGATGGTGGATTTCGATGTATCCCAAAAACCGATTGATATCATCCCGAAATCTTTCGTTTTAGTCTTTATTTTGAAAATCTCAGACACAAATTTTTTTGTTTCATTATCACAACATGTTTGTTTTTATTTCTTATTTTGTAAATATTCGGGAATTCGGCCCAATAACAATCCTTTAAAGAATTAACGCTAATTTATGAATTTGACATTACAAACTCAGACTAGTTAAGAAACTTTGTCATATTTTACAGAACGAGAATTTAAATTTGGGTTCATCCTACTTACACTAACCACAAAAGTTGCAGTTTAAATTTCTTCCACAACCAATCAACCAAGGATTTTTTTTACACTTACCAGCAGCCTCTACATGAAAAATTTCTAAATTTTACAATGTATGCAAGGGACGCTTAACTTTGCAAAGCCTACACCGCCGTGGGGGCTCTGCATATACCGAATCTGTGTTTGCAAAATTTCAGGGATTTGAATTGGCTTCTTAATTACTGCAATCCCGACAATTTGCTTACATGAATTTGCTTCTTGCAATTTTTTGAAAACAAATGTTGATTGGTTTTGTAGATTTTGTTGATAGTAAACGTCGGAAGGACACGGAATAGACTTTTCCCCCCTGTAAGCTGTGAGTATCTAAACTGGGACTTACGTCTTACTTGTTTTGTTAGGTTCGTAAAAGGTTCTAGTTTAAGAATCAACGCATTTGATTCTGTAAAAGTTTCCTGGTTTAGTTTAAGAATAAACTCATTTGATTCAATGAAAGTTTCCTAAGTTTCTGCTCTTTTGTGGATTATATTTCTGTAAATTAATGCAAAAGTCTCATTTACATTAGTCTATCGTTCTTTATTTTGGAAAATTCCCCCTTTTTTGAATGAACCATACTTATCCGTTATACACAACCTTTGTGCGTCTTTTTACTTGAATCGTTTAAGCTAATGCGAAAAGTACCTTTGGCCGCTCTCCCAATGTCCCATTCTTCTGCCATCCCCATCAAATCCCAAGTTATTGTGAGGTTTGAGAAACAGAGCACACAGGTCACGCTTGACCTCCACTGGATACTACAATAACTGAATGCAGCGGAAATTGAAGTTTGAAAATGAAATGACCTTTTTCAAAATCTTCAATGAACGCTTCATTTCAATTTAAAACTCTGAAGTTTTTCACTTGAGAAAAAACACCAGCTAATTTAAACCCAAAACTGGGTAGTGCTAAATCCAGTTGCTTTTTTTTCTCTCTAGAAGCGGTAAAAAATTTAAGCTACTTCTCCGGAAGGTCCTGTATAAAGTATCATTGATCCGAACATATAGATCGAGTAACCGCTGATCAATAAATAATTGAAATGCATTAAGCTTTTTACTGCTATATATTTAGTGGTGGGTATTTGGGGACGGATTGTTTCCAAACGTCGCAAATCGCTGCGCAGAAGTGTGTGGTTCCTTATTGTCTGTCATTGTCCTATTTGCAGTAACGTATGCACACATTTATTGCATCACATTACTATTTTTTAACGTTAAAGGTTTGTTTATAATTAAAACTTTTTACGATTGGATGATTTTAAAAATACTATTAACATTCAAATTAAATAGGGAACTCTGACCTCATTCATGGCAATACATACAGGCTAATCATCAAATCGAGAGCTGCCGTATTAAAGAAGAGACTAAAAAAAACTTAAGGATTCCCGGAAAAAAATAATGACAAGTCGGGGCTGGATACTAACTTTGTTGCAATTCCTGTTCTTGGAGCACCATGCGGTTTCTGCTCCTTCATTAAGAGACGGGACCAGAGCTCTACAAGACGCAGTTAATGAATTAAATGAACAGACAGAAGAGAGGATCTACATCAATGTGGAAAGGGAGTTGGAGTTGCTTCATGTCAAACTTCACGGGAGTGACGATAGGCTCTTGGCAC
>Ga0194135_10001067_pt1 | contig 16065 bp, 13 predicted proteins | sample LitLau_LLRF_2013_FD_134024 | JGI IMG/M metagenome (GOLD analysis project Ga0194135, IMG submission 134024) | Freshwater sediment microbial communities in response to fracking from North America - Little Laurel Run_MetaG_LLRF_2013 (version 2) | ecosystem: Environmental > Aquatic > Freshwater >...
CTGAAACAACGGGACTCAAAACATCAAATGTGACTTGAAATTGAATAATTGATGCGGAAAGTATCCACAAACTTACGGTAAGCGGGATCCAATATGCTTCTGGATACAATGCAATCTCGAATTCCATTACCTCAGACTCTGCCAAACCATTGGAGACAACGGCTTGGAACCGGAAACTGTCCCGATTAGTATCCATGGAGGCTTTGTTTTCATACAATACGAGTCCATGCCGCATTTCCCCGAGACTAAAGTTTTTCACTTCAATCCCATTCATCTGGAAAGAGAAGAGAGGGGAATGGGATCTTTTGATATGCTATGAGATTGGAGAAAGTCAGGTTGACAGGACGGAATAATAAGAGGAGCAGAACAACTCCCCAGGATGAAGGAAATGGATGCAAACAACTTGAGAATTTACAAGATCCCGGGAAATAAAAACCGAAAAAGGAGGATGATTATAACCGGATCATGAAAAATGAGAACCACTTGTTGGTTCGTTGGCCGGGATCCACACAAAGTGCGGTAGCGGAAGAAGTATAAGTATATTTTTTAAAAAGTTATAAAGAGACTACAGTAATAAAACACTCATTAATGGAATAATAACATTTTTGGACTGTGGGAGCAAGTTTCATTTGATTATCCAATCAAAACGTGGGTGAGAAAATAAACAGTCCCTGCACGAACCAACTCACGGGGGAGGGAGTGAGGGGTTGGTGAGAGAAATAAACTTTCACTCCAATTTTTCTGGTTTCCGCCATTCCGCCTCTAGGTATTCCCACACGCTTATGGAATTATCCGCCATCGTATTTCCAAGAGATAACAGCGAACGTACGCCAACGTACGCCTACGGCAAGGTATACATTGGAATTGAGTTACTAAAAATTCTATTAGGGGATTCAAAAGCACCTCCGCTTTCTTTGCTCACAGATTTTGAGGAGATTGGCATTGGCAGTGGTACGGAATAAAAAAATTTCTCCTTGTCTTCCCTCGATTTCTTCTAGCTTAAAATGGTTCCTAATTTACTATTACACGGGATTGATCAAGTCTGATCAAAACGGAGGAATTTTAAGGAGCTGCGCATATTAATTAGATTTTTCTAAGCAGGCCCGAGATGAGGATGAGGGGAATAATTAATGAAAGTTTTAAAAGTTGAACCTTAATGATCCCATGGTGAGGACCGTCGAGGATCCGGATGGTGATGGTGTCTGCGTCCACGTCAACGTTCGTGTCAATCCGGAGACTCTGATCAGTAAGACGCTCGATCGATCCCCGTTTCCCTGCTAGCGTCGTTGCGTTGACAATCTGAACCCAGGGCACACCAGCACTGATTTTCAACGTGCCTACGGTCGAAATTTAAGGAATAAAAATAAGACACATTACAGCTACATTCTTAACGTCCACCTTGTTGTGTACAAGTTTTAACAGGGAATTGTTTCCTATACTCCACGTGAAGCACCTGGATTGGATGGAACTCAAATTACATTCCGACCCAGTGAGCCCTCCTCCAAATGAAATCCCCTTAATTGGTTTTCTTGGTTTTCTCCGTCGACGGGAGAAAAGAGGGAGCAGGCGGGGAGACGAGCGGTTTAATCTATATGCAAAATAACATTGTCAACAGGAGCTTGCTTCCTGAACTGGGTTAGTAAACACGCATACAAGGGAAGATACAGAAAAACTTTATCTAACGAAATCATCTTGCCCTAAAAGATACACTAACAAGGAACACGAGCAACTTTCACTCTTAACGTTTACAAAACTTTTGTTGTTGTTAAAATTGTCTAAAACCCAATTGTGCTCTTCTCCTCCAAACACGAAAAATAAGGATGCAGAATAAATAGGTTTTCAATTTGGGTTTCTTTCTATATTGGGAATAATGAAATGACAAATGAGAGGAAACAATTTCAGTGCCTTATTTCATTCATTCAGTGGTTTATTATGACAATTTTACGAAGTGGCTCAGAGCCATTCCTACTCTTGGCGAAAGTATTTTACTTTAAACAAAATTGGTGAAATATAGAATTAATTTCCGACCAATCAGAATCAGGATACTGTTTTAATTTGTCGAATCAGGAATAGGCAAGGGTATTGTTATTTTAGGAGAAGGGCCCATACTGGAATAAATTGGAAGCGTCAGCAAGTTTTCCTCCTCTTAGGAAGATGAATTGATTCCCAGTTGTAGTTAATCCACATGTACAAACAACTGAGATTAATTTGATGGGCTGAGCCAGGAGGAGTGTAGGGAGGAGTGGAGTGTTTTACAAACAGTTACTGAAAACAAGTGTAGACTAAAAAGGAAGGACTTCATTAGGTAAAAGGGAGAAGCCGTAAATGAATAGGGAGAGAGACAAGGACTCTGTAAATAAATCCTAATCAGATGTATGGCGAGATGAGAGCCGGGAAAGGAGTGAGCCTCTCCCACTTTCCATCCCATTGTGTTTTCAAAGTGAAAGTGAGAAGGAGTAGCAGGTTTCCCTAATTCAGCCCAGTAGTCTCAAGTGATTGTCATTCTCAGGAGGACGAGTTTCCCTGCCTCCGCCAGTACCAGTATTCAAACAACTCTTAAACTCCCTCCAACATCCTCCACTTTTCTAGTATACTATGTGGAGTAAAATGTATGGAAAATTTTACATTCTGCGTGTGTTGTGGTGGTGGTGATAGGAAGCAGGAGAGTTTACTTTCTCTTACCGTTCACAGTGAATTTGGAGTCGGAGACCCAAAAGGAGAGAAAGCCCTGACTCTCTGGCCCCTCATGTGTGAAGACCAATTTCCCCCCATCAATATCACCCTGTGTCCAGGAAAAGACTGGACGGGAGAGTGATACCGTTCGGTCGTACAAGTTCCCAATGAAGGAAGCCCCTCCCCCTCCACCAGATGCTCCCCTTCCAGGCCCCATCATCACTGACGAATATTTTAATAGACTCGGGTCGGAGTCCCAGTCGTCATCCGTAAACTCCAACATTTGTCGCGTGAGCCGACGACTCCCGCCCAGGACCATTTGTACGGAGAGGGAGGCCGCTGGAACTCTCCGTGGCGGGTGGTTGTTGATCCCTTTAATGTTGATGTCCAGTTGTCCTTCGAATATGAAATTGGAGGGGAGACTCCATGCTACAAATGGGATTCGATCTTTGGGTGATTCCGTGCCGTCGTGGTGATAGAACAATTTCCCCGTTTCCAGGTCCTCGGATGTAAAATAGTCGAGGGAGGAGTGGGGCAGGCCCAGGAGGTTGAGCCGCTTGGTGTCTGCTGAGATCCCAATGATCCCGTGAGACGGCGGAGAGGTCACGTTGTAGGAGAGCTGTGTGGATGATTTAATGTTTTCATTGATTCGGATGGAGAGGCTAGTAGTGGTAATGTACTCATAGGAACCCTCCGTGACCCAGAGTGGGCGGAGAGTGACCCCAGCTGGTCTCCGACGACTCGAGTGATGGACTTGACACTTGAAGGGTCCGTCCGTCAAGTGAGGAGTTGAGACATTAAACAGGAAGGAATCACTCATGGGGGAATATGGCCTGAGTCGAAAGGAATAAAAGACGCGCTTCGCAATTAGGTCGGCTTGGGTGAAAGTAAGAATGCCGGAAGAAGTCAGGTCGAGTCCTCCCTGTGGTTGCATTGTCGTCATCGGAGATAAGGTGGAGGAGGGACTCTGTATGTTGTTGGCACTATTTGTCAGGTGAAAGGACAGGAGTCCGTAACTAGGTTCCACGACGACCGTGTACGTAATGGCCGAGGGCGGGGTGGGAAGCGGAAATGTCCTATACTCTAATTGCCTCGTGGACACGACGGCCTCCGTCGTCTCATTCAGGACGAGGACGTTGAAGCCGAGCTGGTCAAGACGGAGAGAGAGAATTCGGAACCGGAACCGAAACTCTGAAGGCACTTTAACATCAGACAGGGAGACGTGGAATGTGAACTCATCCTCCGTCGGAACGTCACTGTAATTGAATCAGAAACATTAACAATCGGTGAGAGGAAAATAGAAATAGAGTAAGACAAAGGAGGAAATTGGTGGGATCAAATGTCTCGGAGAGAGAAAGGACTCCTTTCTCCTGTGTTGAGCGGATCCGTCTGGAAAGAGTTGTTTGGGAGAAAGAAGGGGAGAAAGCTTGCCTTGGTCTCTGTAGGAGATAGCGCAGTCCTTGATTTGACAATTCGACGGAGTTGAAGGAGTCGGTGGTGGTCCATTGTCCGTTTGTTCGTTTTATCTGGAGGGATCCTGATCGTGGACCTCGAATGACATGGTACTCAATCGGCAGGCCCTGGTCAGCTGCATTGGACGTAAAACTTAGGTTGGAACTCGTGAGAAGCACTTGGCTCCCCATCACATTCCCCACCTCGAGCCCACTATTCACTTCAGGAACAATTCTCAAGGGAAATGTCTCTATTCTGAGAATTGCTGTAGGAGACACGGAACTCCCATCTGTCACCTTCAGGGCCATCTTGGAGCTGGTGGCCAGTCCATGGTCAACGTACCTACCGGAACAGATTGACAAAGGAATCAAAAACTTTTCCCAGAATTTATTCATGGGCCGAAAGTTCTGCGCTTTTTCCAGTCCTCCTAAAAACTAACGTTTAATTTTAAAGTATTTTAAAGTCAAGCGCCTTTTCTCATGGACCGTTCCCACTATAAGAGAGAAGGGAAACATTTTATAATTCTTCCGGGAAAAGTTCATTACATGCCGCTATAGTGCCGAGTACACGTGGAAATGGTGAAAATAAAGAAGTTATTTACTGGAACCATTAGATATAACACCACCACCGGCCTTTTTATGAGAAAACCCAATTAACGGGAAAACACATTCTGTGAGGGAGTGCTTTAGGTTGGGGGTTCCTGGAGAAGCGTCGAGGAGGTTTCCAAGTATCCTCAATGACGCCATGACGCGTCCTTTGCTTGTTTCCAGCAGCATGAAAAGCCAAAAACCGGAGACTCTTATTTGTAGCTTTCTATATTCTGGAGTTCTCCTGGTAGTCTGATAACAGAGAAAGTTGCTGCTATTTAGGAGCTCAGTATACGGCAACACTCAACATCACACAACTACTGCTGACTTTCTGTCCTTTTTGGTGAAAGTGCCCAAGAACTTTTCCCACAGAACACACAACATACAACTTTTTTCCCAAAGAGAAATTTTCCTTTTTTGGACAACCTTCTTCTTTCTTTTGCCATTTCATCAACTTATTCAGGCACTCACTCTCAGCAGTTCCTTCCTTCTTACAACAGCTACCCCACTATGAACGACGTCTATTTGGTAGCGTTTAAGTTGGAAGGAGCCAAAAGAGACTCTTTCTTAAGTACCCCAAGAAGCTTTGGCTTCTCTTCAACGGAAAGCAAAAAATGTGATTTGGAGTCAAAGAAAAGCAATGGTGGGGGAACTGACTTTCTTTCCAAGACCAAGAGCCAAAGCAGTTAGAAAACGCACTTAAACTTGTATTTCGTGTATCATCTTCCTTCATCAAGCTCCTTTCTCCCTTTCTCTTCCATGGCCTCCTCGTTTTGTTGTATTTTCTTATCAAAATGATATTTTTGGCTCCGCACACTCACCACTAAACCAATTAAAACGACTCCTGGAACTCCACATTATTAAAACAAATGGGACTCCGCAATGCTTTTCACGAGGTGGAATTAAAACGTCTTCTCCTGCCTGGTGGGATTCCTACAATGTGTTCCCACCCATAAATACTATGGAGGCAGCCACTGGATCCTCCGGAATTTGTAATTAACACACACGGGGAAGACAATACGCAAGGAGACCAGCAACACGCCCAAATCCAAATTGAAACTTTTAAGGCAGGCACACCACCGCCTGCTCTCTTTAAATTCATCGTACTTGACATTCTCCAAATTATTCAAATTGAACTGAATTAACGTTTGACATCCCTTGTTGCATTCCGCCTTAGTTGAATGCGGAATTAGTTAATTTTTGAGTCAAACTGTTCCCTTACCAAACATTTCTATTCTCCAGATCGGCTTGTGTGAAGGATTGGATTGGTTTCCCAGGTTCCCTCCCCAATTCCAGCATCCCTTGGTTGGAGGCCCCTCCCTTTGACTCCATAGGGAGGACAGTGAACTGGAGTTGGTCTGCCGGAGTATCCGGATCAGAAGAAGTTATTACTTCAGGCAGGAGTCGGATTTTCGTCCCCTGGGAGAATTATCAAAAGACTCAAGATTAGAAAAGAATTTAAGTTGGGAAGTTACTAATGTAACTACTTATGGAGAGAGTCTCATCTAGAAAGTTACGTGGGCTGAATCCTGAATCCGACCAATTCCCATTGCAATCCATTCCAGACTCAAATTAAACAACTTCTTCATTAATTCCTAACTAAAAGTTACTCATATTCAGCTGCACACAGACAGAGTTAATACGACGGGGATAAAGTTTGGGCAATGAGCAATTCCCACAAGTTCCGGAGTCTCCCCCCAATTCCTTGCCTACCTCCCGTCATCTTGAGATGACTCGACTGCGTGTGGGTGTGGTGAGCTGGGGAAGGACGGAAATAGGGGTGCTAAACGTCTCCCATAAATCGGATCCCAAAGTGCCATTACCTCCAAACTATTTAAGGAAAACGGGTCATCTTCACTTTGAATTGGATCTCATAACATTATTACAGTTTGACTGTCATCAAAAACCATTTCCCAGAGAAAGATGTCGTCTTCTCTTCCCCGCTCGTTTAAATTCCATGTCATCTCTCCATCATGTCTTGTCTCCTTACCTAAACTCATCAAGGCATCGACCCTTGATAACCTAATCATTACGATCCGTTTCTTCTTCTAAACTGCCGTAGTCGTTGTGCACAGGGTGCCAAATAATATGTATTGCCGCTCTAGGTATCTCAGAAACACGCATGCGCAGACGCATGGTTGAGACACCGTTTTGAATTGCGCATGTGTGTTTAGGTGTCGTTAATTTTATAATGATTTACGTTTGTTGATTTTCGCTAAAAATTTTTTGAATTGTAAGTTAATTGAAATCATTTTTGCCCTAAAAACGAAAGTTTTTCACTGAAATTGTAGCCACGTCGGAACGCGCATCCACAGAAAGCTGAAAACTTGGTCAGTGACCCACATTAATAAGGTCTTCCAAATGGTGCATCAACCATGCGTCTGCACATGCGCGTTGTTGAGATAGATATGGCGGCAATACATATTTTGGACCCTGTATCCTCCCAGTTTTTTTGTCCCCTAACATTTTCAACTCTCCAATTACATGACGTGGAGAAAGCACCGGGAGTCCTGGCTTCTTCTACTCTAAAAGGAAGAGTACCATTCCTTCCTCATCTCAGCGTCTCAAATGAATCCGATATTTTACGATTCTCAAAATGTTGAGATGGGAGAATTGGCAATTGAAAATTTGAGAACTTTACCTCAGCAAGACGAAGAACTCCACCAGGTACGAGTCGGATTTCAGGAGGATCATTCACGGCTGTGATTTCTACCGGAAGAGTAATAACTCTCTCATCCTGCAGAGAAAATAAAAGAATTTCATTCCTTTTTTGGCCGAAAATCCAACATCATCCATTCTCTTCTGTAATACTGACTGAGAGAGAACAAAGGAGAGGATTTCTTTTTGTAGGAAGTTGGGAATTGGGAACTTTGGGAAGGGCAGAAGCAGCACAAGGTGCTTTCTTTTACCCATTTAAGTTTCAACGCTCCCCAAAAAAAAACTAGAAATCAGTTCTTTTAAAAAATAGTCAGGGACCAGGCGGATGCCAAGATTGAAATAAAAGATGGGTGGAACTAAAAGGACGGAGAAGATATCGATCAAGGGCAGGAGGATATCCAGGGAGTTGAGGAGAGGTCAACCAATTTTAAGATTCTTTCAAGTCAAAAAGTTAAGTAGGTACGAGCGGAACAGGTCCATTCCGTAATATTGTTTTCTCCCCTTCACACATCATCACACACTTTTCGTTTGAGTTTCAGCCGAATTCCTGCTCACACAGACACACAGAGAGTGTCTCTCCCTTGGCACAAAATTGCGCACCGGTCGTAACCGGATATGAAACGAAGAGGCGGATGATGACCGGCAGGAGTGTCAAAGACTACGCGCGCTCCACATCTTCCCCTTTTCCATTTCCTATTGAAGTCCCTCTTTTTGGAATTCTTTTGTATCATATTACGGTTACTAAATCATTAAATCAAAGGGTCGTCTTTCTCCGCCGCGTGGAGAGAAAGTAGCTCCCGACTCCCAGACGTTTCCGCACTTAACGAGTTATCTCAGTGTGGCAAAGAAAGGATGAGGCAGGGGGAAAGAGAATGAATTTCTGCTTGGAAACACAAGATCTCGACAAAATTGCCAATCAGCACGAACTTTCTCTGCTCTCACAAAGTTATCTCCCCGTCGATAGTTTGTTTTCACTGGTATGCACTCTCTCCAATCTTGGATTCGCATTAAGGCCTTCAAAGATGAACATTTATGGACCAAATTAAAGCAAAACGGCGCCATATCCTCTCCGCTGCCACGTGCCTCTGCTTTCCATTTTGATTTCCTGCAAATCCTTCTGCTAATTTCCTCTGTGCAATTATGCCCTGAGCCTAAAACGGAAGTCAGCTACTTGCATTCATTTTTGGCAACTGTAACAAAACAAAGAATCAGATCCACTAACGCCTCATCTATTCCCCCAACTCGAGAGGGAGTGAGTAAGTTTGGAGTTTGGACGTGAAAGAAATGTGGGAATGCCATGAGGCATGTAAACTCTCATTGAACCTTTGTACGCTTGGGTTTAAATTGTAATAATCTTGTAGTACGGAGGAGGGGAATGCAAATCTCATCGCTTGGAAAAATGTTCCGGAAGAGTTGCACAACATAATAGAAAGTGTAAAAAAAGGAGAAAGAAAAAAATGGACCATCAACAAAGTTGCTCTAATGTAATTTAATGCATCTTTTAGTCAAAATAGGATCATTTTTCAAGTTTTTTTCCCTTCTTACTCAGCCCATTTCCTTAAACTGCTTCCCTTATACTCCTCATCTCCTCGTTCCTTGATCTTGAGACCCCAGGATCTTAGATTATAAGCAAAAAGGAACGACTTCTCCCTCTTACTTTTTCTTTTCGAACAAGTGATTTTCTCCGTCCTTTCTTATTTACGAAGGAAACGCACTAGTAAAGTTTATTTTTTTTTAACTCCTCCAAAAATATTTTATAACAAGTTGAAAGAGTCAATACTTGAAAAAAATCGAGCGGATGTTCGTGTGCGTGTAGTGTATTATAACACACAAATATCTTTGTATCAGTTGAATACACATTTCCTTCCTCCCTCACTCCCGGGATCCTAATGGGATAAACCTTTCTCCGGGACCGAAGGTTGGGCAGAAGAGATTTCTAGAGAAGCAGCAGATTTTTTGCATTCGATTCAATTCAAACAGCAACCTGAGAAGATACTACGTTAGGGGTCTCTAAATTTTGAATGAACCTCTCAAAACATCCGCATTTAACGTTTTAGTCTGCAAACAATATGAAATCATAATGGATCCGCTTCTGGAAGGGGAGGAGAGTCAAACGGGAGAAGGAAATATTTATTCGATTTCGGGGAGCAGGAAGAAGCACTTTAGAGACGGCTGTGGCGGGGTCAGGTGGAGAAAGCAGTTTCTCCCCCTTTCCCTGCAAGGCGTGTGAAGGGAAAGGGCAAAGGAAGCTCAAAAGAATATCCGACGAACCTGGAGGTAAGCAGGAAGTAGGAACCCTGTATTCTGTACCAGTCTTAGCACAAGCTCAATTGTATCACGTGAGTTTTCAGCACCGTTATGATAGTAACGGACCCTTCCCGCTCCGACGTCGAGGAGTGCAAATGTCTCTCCACGGCTGGACCCACTCCCGGCCGTTCTTGAAGTGACCTGTAAGGAGAAGAAGCCGAAATAAGATAGGGAAAAATGGATCCAGTAAAACGGATTGCTTCCCTCCCAGTCCGTAACGCGGCAGCCTTCAATAGAGCCCATAGAAGAAGAGAAAGTGGGGAGAGATAAAAGGCTTTCTCTTCCTCTACAATGGGAATTAGTAAAGTAAAAGGGATTCCGCGGGGAGAAAGTCGAGTTTAAATTGCATTATTCAAATTGAAGGAAGGCGATTAGAAGATTTATTCAACGGAGAACGGCATTCCGTCCTCCTTTTCCTTTCCTTACCTCGAGTCTTCCTTGCTGTGGGGGTTTGGATACCTTGAAGAGGACTCCCGACTCCCGGATCCCAAATTTTGACAAATCGAGTGTAATGGCCAAATGTCTTGGCGTAATGGAGACGGAGTCACCCTCTGCAACTTGAATAGGACTCACTCTCATAATTTCTAATTCCCCCATTGCCGTCTGAGTGACGATTCGGATTACATCACGGGAAACGGTGATCACGTCTAATGAGTTTGATGATGAGTTCCCAACTCCGCCTAAACTAGTCGAATTTCGGATGCTGCCACTTCGGGATTGCGTCGTTTCATTAACATTATTACTTGGCGGGCCACTACTTGTCGGAACGGGGGAAATGGGTTTGGGGGGGAACGGGAACAATTGAGCCGAACGAGCTCGTCGTCGTCGTCGTCCTCCCGCCCGTTGCGGTCTCTCCACACTCAGTTCCACTCGGAACGGTCTTGGAATTAATAGGGCAGGAACGACTTTCCCCACATCCGGTTGTAATGTTCCGGCTCACGTCGACTTCGGGAAGACCATACGCCCGGGAATCAATTACAAAGTCCTTGATGCATCCCTAGAAAGGAGAGAAAGTTCACATGAGACACGCGGCTCACTTCTCCGCCTGCCTGCCATTTCCCGATTGGAACGGAGGAAACTCTCCCCCAAATTCAAAGGAGAGGGAATGGATCTAATCTTCCAAATTAGTTTAACCCGCCGCAATTTATCATCCAATGAAATCAGGGCATCTGGTCCTCCTCGCTTTTTTGTATCCAAATCCTAGGGATTTGTTAAGCATTTCCCCGGGAGCAGGTCTTCGGCCGGATTGGAAATCAGCAGAGCATCTTGGTTGGTCGGATAGAGAAAAAGGAAGTGATTGAAAGCTTACACGAAAACTGTGATCGATTAGGCCCAGGGAGCGGAGTTTATTTCTCCTGGAGTCTTCGACACCGCCCAAGTAGACAATTTCCGAGACGTCGAGATGCCGGCTCCCGGCACGTGCTGGCGGCTCCGAAGTCCAACTCTGATTGTCAACCGTCAGTGACAATCCGGACGGGGAAACCTTTCAATAAGAACAAAACCCGGGGAGGGAAGTTTGAGATGAGGCCAAAGAGATAATCAATTCTATTGTCTTTTGGCCCTGTAGGAACTATCCCTGTCAGATTAAAGGAATTCAACCGAAATCCTCCACCACCAGCATCCCGCTCCGAGCCAAAACCCTCCGCAGCACATTTCTCAATGTGCCACCAGAGTAGTTTCGGGAGCTGGGAAGGCGTGGGGGGCGGAGGAGGACTTCCATCAAATAAGTCCAATCATCAAAACTGATGAGGAGGATGGAGGAAACATCCCTTTCTCCGACAGAGGACAAAGAGCCCGGAATTAGTTCCCATGGACCGGGGAGACCTTATGAATCAAGGGAAGTTGATTAGGCAACAACGCCAGGGAGGAGATGACATGGCGGGGAGCTAAGCTCCTCCGCACGTCAACCTCCAGTCCGCTTCTTATTTCATCAACTGCCAAAAATAATCCCAGAGTAAAGAAAGAGAAGGGATCTTAATGAGTATAAATTACTTTCCCCCCGGGTAGTCTGTAGATAACCACTCTAATGATAACAATAAAGGGAGGAAATAATATGACGCCCGTCAACAAAAAGATGAGGAAATAAATTTGGTTGGAAGGAAATGGATGAAAATTCCCGCACCTTCTGGCTATTGTTATTAATTCTTTATCATTTTTCTTCCTTTCGGAAGTTCTAAAATTATTAACACAATTTCTCGCCTACGTAAATTGTTCATTTAAGAAGAGAAAAATCCCTATCTCGTCCCGTTTCCTTCCATATCCCATTTTATTAGTGGTGCTTTCCTAATTCTCATTCGTTAAATTATTACAGGGCCTCATACTAACAAGTTTCTCTTAAGAAATGAATGACGGGGAAAGCGGGAGAGTTTAACGACCCATATTTCAAGTTTCCTCACCTGAATCATAATGGGATGCCAACTTCCATCTGTGACCTGAGCAGAAGAACGTAATTCAACCGGACCGCCCCCCGTTTTAGCTACGAACTGTACCTGTGTGTCGGGAAGGAAGGGACGAAAACTTAGAGGTAGGAACGGAAATTTATAAAGTGAAAGTTAAAATTAATATGAGAAACTTTCCGTTTCACTTAATAGAGCTTTTCCCTTGGTCTTAATTTTAAATTTATATGAGCCATAATTCAAACCCAGTTTACTTTGTGAGTGTAATAAAAAAAAAGTGTGGAAGTATAAAATCTTCTCACCTTTCTGTCTCTCACTTGTAGAGCAAGGTAGTCAGGTCGGGAGGACATGCCCGAGACATAGAAAATCAAGCCATCACTTTCATGGACGGTTCGAACGTTTACTTTTAATGTCACGCCTTGTCTGGGAATTGCTATCCGGGAAATGACATAACTAGACGGAGAGTCGAGACTAAATGGAGATGAGGAAGGAGCATCAAATTCCTCTGAGCAGTTCCACCCCACTCCGCTAATCTAAATCCAGAAGAAACAATGATTAGAATCCTACATGGATTTACTATTAATTGGGAAAATTTACTCGTAGAGATAGAAACATATTCCAACGTCGCTCTCAAAATTAATTAAAACCTGTTCACCTCAGGATTAATCTACAAAATTACACTTTTAGTCTCTGCGAGCCAGAGATTAACAGAACAACTAGTTTTTCTCAAGTCCTACTTTGTCCTGGGGCGAAATTAAAAGTATTTTTTTTAGAACCATTGTTAAAAACTTTTTGTTGGGAAACTTTCTCTCTCAAGGATTATTCGTCTGCCCCCCAAAAAAGGGAGTGAAAGTGCTCTCTTAGTTAACTCTCTTTCTCCCTCTCTGTAAGTTATTCTAATAAATACCCCTCGTCTCTCCATATTGTGTTCACCTGTTCATTTTCCATTCAGAGCAAAGTATAATATGGAAAAAGAAGGAAGCCAGGATAAGGGAAGCCTAATGCAAATTGTCTTTTTTCGTCTCAAAGAGAATATTATCCCTTTTCCTACTCCCCCCACCCATCTCCATCTCTTCTCCTTTCTCTCCTCCTGATGAATAATGAAATATTGGTAAATTTGTCTCTACTTTCCCTTTCTAGTACTTTTTCTAGAAAAGAAGGAGAAAGGAGCGGAATGCCAGGAGAAAGGAGAGAACGGGGAACTGTTCAGAAGACTTATTAATGTAGTAGAGGTGGATAAGAGCATTACCTCTCCAGGTTGGGATTTGGCACGGAGGAGAACATCCTCTGCATCTATTGACGAAAGTAATTAATAACAAAATTCGAAAACCCTTTCTCGGAACCACATTCAAAACTCTGACACTTACTGTATGTGATATGAGACATACATCCGCGGAATGAAGGGAGATTTCCTAGGAAGATCTCATTGAATCCAGCTAAGCCACCGAGCCAAACTCCAAAGTGGATATTCAATTCATGGAAACGGGTAGGCAGGTTTGCTCTATGGGGAAATAAATATTCAGCTCGTAAATCAAAAGCACTCGAATCATCTTGGTCGTTTTCCTTTCTCGTTTTCATTCGGGGAGAGACATTAAAATTGCTGTTTTTTTAGGAATTATGCAGTATCTCTCTGCTCATTCATTGGTGCATAGCCAGCCCGTGACTCTAAAAATAACATGCTACCTAATAAAATTCAAAACTGATGCATAATTGAACATGTGTATCACCGTCAGAGAAAGGGGTTTTTAGAAAAACTACTTTCTCTTTTCCTGCTTTCTCGTAGAAAAGCTTCAAATTCCAGTACGGCTCAGCAGTAGCAGGATCACTGAATTGAAATTCATCATCTTCACAATTAATTACTGAAACTGAAATGGTCATACGTCATCTTCCGACTTCCGACACGGGGAGATGAAGAAGACTCAATTTTACTTGCTTCTTTCTCTCCCGCCCGACGTGTCAGGGTTAACACTGACACGAAATTTGATTTATCACTCGACCCCTCACACACACACAAGAAATGGAATTAGGTTTGAAATTGGAGCTAAGGGAGAATTTATATTACAACAAAATAGATTAGATCATGGCTCCGGGTAAGGGCAGAAGAGAGCATGCAGTCATCCGTGTGTCATATGCCTCTGACCAGTCGTGCGTACGCTTATGAATGCCTAGCAGATTTCCTTCATCTTTCTCCATGAAAAAGCATTTCATCTTCTTTCTTCTCTTTTCCCCCATTCTCTTTCACTCTTATCTAAATCTATGCTCCGCTGCATCAATGCACCAAATTGAAAAAGAAAATGAAAATTCAGTAACACGTAAAATTATAATTCGTTGCCCAAATCCGCTCTCCCGTTTCACTCGCTGAGGCTCAGCTACCGGCGGCCATAGCGAAGTCTCACTTTCTCCTTTTTGTGAATTAATATCGTCAGGCCTGCTTGAAATTAAAAATTCTGCATAGCGATTCATTCATTCTCCAAAAATAGAAGTCCCCCGTCGCCGAGTCACAAATTCTAATTTGTATTCAAATCAGGGTCTAATTAGAACTGAAAAATGAGGTCTTGTCCTTTTCCTTGTCAAAGACGGTGGCCTCGTCAAAGTAAACAAACGAGAGACTTTACAATACAAGAGAATATGCACGCACGATCAAGATTGGAAAATGCACCAACGGATGAATATCTTAATTGTTCTTTTCGAATTCAGAAAAAGGTTGTTGTAACATTTTTAAAAAATGCATTCTTTGTAATTCTGCTCAATGTTTGACTTTCTTCAGTTTATGTTGGTGAAAGTCAGTTCGATTAAAATTCTATGAGACCCCTGTATTGGTGGTCCTAAATAATATAAAAAGTAATAAGGAAAGATGTTTTTGGAGAAAGCAGATGGGAAAGTGAAAGTAAGGAAAATAGAGAGGGGGAGTCAAGTGGAGAGTGCAGGGAATGTGCCTGCGGGGTTAAACACGAGGAAACGTTTTCTCCTCCAGCTTTCCTGCTGATTATTTACTTACTTGGTGAAATGGTGGTCGATCTATAGGAAAACAAAATAAATGTCATTGAATTAGAAATTTGGACCGCAGTCGAATACTTAGCTATTGATTCACAATAAACAGATCTTCAAATGGAAGACTTTCTCTTTTTGACAATTTGGAACTTGGACTTCAAGTGTGGGCGCCGCAGCAGGTCTTCATTCTTACGGACTCACACACAACTCTATAGTCCCAATCTTAAAGTAGCTTCAGAAATGGCTCAAACCAAACGTTTCAAGAATAAGGACGATAAACTCATACTCCATTAAGTTTAGAGTTCCTGCATGAAGAACTTGGAACTAATCAAAGAATACATGGCTAGGACCCTTAAATATATCCCTCGCTTTCCGTTAAATAATTTCTTTTCTCAAATTCTAAGGTGTCAAGAAAAAGGCTGTAATAGAAGCATGGTTAGCTTTTGCTAAAAATGTTTCTCTGGAAGCAGGAAATTAGTATTTCAAATTATGGGAGAAAGTTCTTCACAATTTCAACAAGGAAAACCGTAATTATTTTGTTGCGTCTAATGTGAACCCATAGTTTCAATATGTGAAGGAAGTTTACTTGAATGGTGAGTTGAGACCCTCGCCGCGTCAAGTTCACCGTGTGCCATTTCATGTCATTTAGTAGAAAAGGAGCTTCGGAAGCAATCTCGGTTTCACCACCTCCTAAATTTATGTGCACCTAAAAAGGAGAAAGAAAAAGTCGAGTGATATGAAAAGCACTGAAAGTGTGTGGGTTTAAGGTACACATGGTTGAGCAAGGCTGGAGAAGGCAAGTAGTGTAGGAAGATATTGTGGTTGATAGCAAAACCTACTTTCACCACGGCCAAATGGAAATCATTCCTTCCGCGGGGTTGCAGAGAGCGGAGAGCTGTCCTTTTCACTCTAAGGATCTCAAAGCGTGATAAAAAGGTTGCTGATTGGGTAATTTTGTCCAACACTTCCTTCAAATGGGCTCTCGTATTTCTTTTTGTGAC
>Ga0194135_10001068_pt1 | contig 16065 bp, 15 predicted proteins | sample LitLau_LLRF_2013_FD_134024 | JGI IMG/M metagenome (GOLD analysis project Ga0194135, IMG submission 134024) | Freshwater sediment microbial communities in response to fracking from North America - Little Laurel Run_MetaG_LLRF_2013 (version 2) | ecosystem: Environmental > Aquatic > Freshwater >...
ATATAAGACCTTATTATGGTATATCTGTATGTTGAATACACAACAGCATATTTCGTCGTTTTTGGTTTACTCAGGCATATTCCAAGTAATAGTAGTGTAATGATAAGAAGTTTCATGTCACTACTAATATTGGTTTGGAGATACGTCAACTCTAAACCACACGAAGTAAATATGTAACGAGCTTAAGAACCCGAATAAATATGAGTTTCGCCCGATTGAGCACATTACTCTAGAGATCGGAGTGAAAGCCTTGTTAAGAATTAATGGAAAGTGTCTTCTTTTTGCAATGCATACTGCAAAGAAATGCCACGTCTAGCAGCGTCTGAAGGAATCCAATTGTACGCTAAAGTGACTTCTCGCTTACTTAAAATTACGTGGTCTGTCTATGTAAATCGAAAAACGTTCTCTCAGGGAAGACGATCCTTGTGTAACAGCATTGTGAACCCACAATCAGTTCCCGTTAATATCAGCTTGAAATACTTTCGTTTCACCCAAACTGGTCGTATAACAAGTAACAAGAGTAAAGTTATTTGAAAGAGATTGGTTTCTCCAAGGACAAGATTTATTGAGATGAAGTAGCAAGTCTTTTATGTACCCACACAAAAAATCTCACAGAAACAGTCTGATGGGAAAGTAGATAAAGAAATCATTGCACGCTACACACCCAATTTTATATTGAGCTTTAATTTTCTCCTGTCTACAATTCTGTTTCAGTACTATTCACTACTATTATAGACTTTGTGTAATAATGAGTGTGCCCTAAGTGATACCACATGTCCTACGAATAGTGTTCAAGGAAGATAAATATGTAATAAAATGGCATCCTTTCTCCCTTTCTTCTTACTGCTTTAGCCCATCTAGAAATCCAACCCACACATTATAATGTAGTTTAATGGTTTCTGCCTCAGGATTTTGGGGAAATGTTCGCAATTTGTTGTTCTAAGACACACCCCATCATCTAGTTCGTTTTAGGCTTTTGTATATTCATTCGTGTATACAAAAGCTATAATACATATTCTCCTATTCCAGTTTCCCTTCGCACATGCTATACAGACTGTATAAGGAACTTAAGCTTTTTCATGTAGGCAGAGAGGATTAACTGCAAAAGTTTATGATAAGAGACGCTGTTCGTTAAGAATTCACAGTGAAAGAAGACTTTCTCTTGTAATAAATTGTAACCTTTACCTTCAGCACTATTGAAAAATTGGCATTCCGTGCACATGCCGTAATACTTGGAGTTTCTGTTTTTCTTTACAATACCATTTTGTGATTTACTTTTTTATTATGTTGTGGTGTTATGTTTCTGTTCGTACTTTTTGCCCATTGGCATTCCTTAAGACAACAAAACTGTAAACAAGGCGTGTTTAATCGGATCTGGCGATGCATACGTGCTCGTGTTACAAATTGTTCACAATGGCTTTCATTGTCTGTCTTTATCAAATATTGGTCATGTGTCTCGTAGTTTACTAGTGACTTAAATATATGTGTACTACACCGAAATACTAAATTAGTTTTGCTTTTTTACCATTAGGTGATTACACCGGATCGTGTTCTCAATCTGGCTGCCGAAAACAGATCGGCGATGGAAGAATGGATTCATGCTGTAAGATCCGCCAGTAATTCCAACTTTTACGAGGTAATTTCTTTCCTTCATCTTATATCTGTCTCCAGTCATAACACTACTGACTACAGAATATGTGGGTTGTTAAAACACGAGCAGGCTCGTAGACTTTTATTTCCTCGTTTTGTAACTAGTTCTACTTAATTTACGTCCATTCTTATGTTGCTAAATTCATTGCGTTGTACAATCTTCTCTACTTAAACTAAAAATGGTTTGTGAATTTCGGTCTAGCCGAAAGTAGTACCTGACTCAAATTGACATGCTTCTTTATCAAGTTTGGAAGAAATGAGATTCCTACATTCCCTTTCAAAATGTTTAATCAAGAAGCAACTTTGCTTCAGCATAATGATATACAATAGAATAAGCTTACGCTTTCATTGCCTATTGTCCAGTACTATTTACAAACTACATTCAGTACAGGACTTGTTGAAATTAATGTTTGTGAGAAACACCAAATGAAAGTGCTCCACACTCCAAACGCGTAATGTTTTTTAAACCCTGCCTTAGCATCTACATGTAATACCATTATTGAGTCCCAACGGATTATTAATTAATTTCTTTTAAGACGTCAACACCTGCGGCTTCCTGTAATTTAAATCCGTTCTGTTCCGATTTATTTTAAGTGCAAATGTATGTTGAACTTTACAGAGTGGAGATCACACAAGATTGTTATCCGGAAGCCATGTATGGTATGCAACTTCACATGCGAGGCCAACCTACTGTAATATCTGCCGGGAACAATTATGCGGTAATTGGGAAAACCTTTTGCAATTACACAATCTTCTGTAATGAATGTAGAGTATTCTAGCTCTCTTTTACTTTCACGTATCATTCTTTCCAACTTGTATGGCCCACTTTATCGAACCGTTTTATTTTCTGCAGGTGTTACGTCACATGGACTCAGTTGTGAAATCTGTAAATTCAAGGCTCACAAAAAGTGCGCTTCGAAAGCACAGAACAACTGTAAGTGGACCACTCTAGCTTCAATGGGCAAGGAAATAATAGAAGAGTCTGATGGGGTAAGAGCTATGACATTATAAACGCTTTCTCTTGCTTCATTTCCTTCAGGTTGATTATGATGTCTCACACTGCTTAATGTTCTCTCCAGACTCTATCTCTTCCTCATCAATGGCTGGAAGGAAATCTTCCCGTCTCTGCTAAATGTGATGCTTGTGAAAAGACATGTGGGTCGGTTCTGAGGTGAGACATCAATTTCTACTTAATGTTATTGGTTAATACTTATTGTTGTAGCTCTTTTTTGTGATGATTGCTCTTTCTGTAAGTATCTACGTGTCAAGAAAACGATAATGACACATTATCTTTTGTGCCCACACATAAGGTTACAAGATTGGCGATGTCTGTGGTGTCGTGCAACTGTACACAACCTATGTCGTGCGTCAATTGGCGAGAGATGTCCTGTCGGAAGAATCAGTGTCGTTCCACCAACAGCACTTCACACTATTGGCAGTGATGACGCTTGGGAAGCTAGTAGACCTCTTCAAGGATGTTCTCCTTTGCTCGTTTTCGTCAACTCTAAATCTGGGGATCACCAAGGCCTTAAATTTCTCAGGAGATTTAAGCAGCTCTTGAACCCTGCTCAAGTATTTGATTTGATGAACGGCGGACCAAGACTTGGTCTCCAGCTTTTCCGACACTTTGAACCGTTTCGAATCCTAGTTTGTGGTGGAGATGGTTCGGTAGGGTGGGTCATGACTGAAATTGACCGACTTGATATGCATGTAAGCTCAACAAAAAAATTTCTGTTTATCTTTCCTTAAAAATCTGAACTACACCAAAATACGGGTCTGAAAAGAAGTGTTTTCCGTGTAGTAGATTGACAGTACGTGATGTAGTTTCATAATCTCAAGCTGAAGCTTTATTTCCGTTGCAATTGCAGGGCCAATGCGGTTCTGAGCAATAGTGAACTAACAGCTTAGTTTGTTTTGCGGAGGCATAAAAATTGAGATAGATTGCCCTTTTAAATTAAAGAATGATTCATTGAGTTCCCCTTTCTCGTTCTTCTAACCTCCCTTAGTCCCATTGGTCGCAGACGTGTGCACAAATAAGTTATGAGGTTCCCAAGACTTAATGTATTGCAAGGTTAGAAAGTCAGAGGCACACGCGTATCATCATCATGTCTGAGGAAAAGCACCACATTTTCTCATCTTGCTAAAACAACGAATAAGTGGAGAGCGTGGGTTGTAATGAATTAAGACTCGAAGGAAAGAGACTTTTATTGAGATTTATGTTTTGAAAATACATGATTGGAGGATTAATTTACGGGTAATTATTGGTCTACAGAGACAGTGCCAAGTTGGTGTGCTCCCGTTGGGAACTGGAAATGATTTGGCGAGAGTTTTAGGATGGGGAGCTTCATGTGATGATGATGCTCACTTACCGCATCTCCTGGAAAAGTACGAGAAAGCAACGACCAAGATGCTAGACAGGTAAGAAATCAATACTTACACTTATTACATATTACAAACAACATCCTTTTCATGCAATTCCTTGAATTGAAATTAGGATCTGCCATTGTATCCTTTTCCTTTATTGCCCAACACACAAAATAAACCAGCGTTCCTCTAACCCCAACCCACTTTAACGAATCCATCACTCCTTTGTTCTCTGTAATACTTTCTTCATACATGATTGCAAAACCTTTGAATGATTAGATGGAGCGTGATGGCTTTCGAACGAGGTGTATTTCTCAAGCCAAACTGTGGAGAAGGTCTTCGCCTTGGGCCTGAGAAGCCACAAATTGCCCAATATGAGGACTCTGTTGTCTCACATCTTCAAAACATTCTCCAATCCAACCAACATCAAACCGTCATCAATTCTGCAAAGTAAGTTATTTTTCTAAGTATAAACCGTATAAACTTTCCCTTTTTGAAACCTTTCCCCATCTCAAAACCAAAAGGCTTTATAATTTATAAGCACATCAAAAGATTTCGAAAGTAAGACAGATGTGAAATCGATGAAAAGGGGGCATGTGCCTTGGTATACTTACCGTATTAACAAACCATCACAAAAGTAGGTTCTGCATACAACCAAATCTATAAAGTGTCCACAGAAATATCATTTTATATATTTTTGATGTTGAACTCCAAATATTTTCCTCTTTCGGATTCATCTCGTAAGTCCGTTTTCAATACATAAGTACTTAAATATAGCTTAAAGTTTGGTAAGCCCACACTATATGCTCGATACTTGTAGGATTATTGACGACCGACGACTGAATCGATAGAAGGAATGTTTGGGTTTTGAGGAAGAAAGGAAATGACAATGATATATAATATTATGGGAAATAGTGGTTGTGTAACAAAAGTGCAGTCTACTCCTGATGGGCGAATATCTGTAGTAGCTCAATTACTTTCTCCTCGTCTTTATTCTTCCCAAGTGTCACATAAGAAGAACGATCTGCCTTCGGCCAATTTCATTAGAGTAAAAGTAAAAATTGGGTCTTCCGCACGGTCAATTGTATTTTTGTATTTGAGACTGTATGTTATATCGATACACAGTGAGTGAGTGTGTGCACAATGTAGGCTTGCTTTCACCACCTTTTCTCTTTCATCACGAGTCTGTCCTATCTTCCCCACGTATAAGGAAATCTTATTTATTGAGTGCACACACACTCACTTCTTCATGAACTCCCTTCTGTGGGTCTATATAATGGAGTATCCATCGACCCTTGCCAAATCACCAAAGAAAGAACTGCTGCGCCTTCTGGAGAAATAAAGCTTTCTACAAAATCCTCTCTCATGTATTCTTTGGCTAATACAACACAACGGCCTTGAAGGAAGATATCATTATTATTGCCCAAGCAGTAGGAGAGGTAGAAAACAGACATGAAATGTTATCTCAGGACTGTTGTAACTCTTCCGGAGGCTACACAAATGTCACTACTTTCCATCTTTATTACAACTTGTTTAGTCGTCGACGTGTGCTACTGGGAAATTCAACGATTCAACCTTCACGATAAACTCCCATGACTTTCACCACACACACATACACACACGGAAAGTTCACTCACGCGATGAAAAAAGCAGAAAGTAATTTGTGAGTGTGTCTGTGTATCTCGTATCCTTCACAAATGTAAGAAAAGTAAATTAAAATAAGTGAGTAGTCGTAGTCTTTGCAGTTGTAGAGTCTCAACAGACAAACATGCAGCACACGCATTAGAAAAGGAACTTTTACCTGGATCTCTTACTTCTTGATAGTGAGAATGAAAACTTTTCACAAGAGTTTCTCTTTCTTGTTTCTTGGAATTACCTTATTTTCATTCTTGCCAATAATATAAGGCGCAAGGAAGAGTTGCACCGTGATTAAAATATCTTTTATGCCATAACTTTCCATGACTGAAAGAAGGCCAAAGAAGAAAGTTGGCATGTGGAATGAGATTATTCCACTGCCCCTCTGGGAAGTTGTGAGTGAGTATTTCAGGATTACTATATATCGGCATGAGTAGTTGTAAAATGTTGAAGAGTGAGAGATAGAGATGAAGGTTTATGTATTATAAAGAAACGGATGACAGGGCGAGTTTGTTCTTAAGCTTCCACACACAAAATCACAGTGACATGAGAGAGAGAATTCTTCGTAATGTGGACTAATAAAAGTGGATGGTGCAATACATTCGGAAGATTTAGACTGTCGAGAAAAGTGCTGGAGGTAGTTCGTCCGAGTAATGTTCTTTGCGTTTTCCTCTAAGTTTCGACTGGCGGATGAGATTGACTCGCTCGCTCGTGAGGATGTAGAGTATTACGTGTGAGTGAGTGAAAGTTAAACAGGATTTAGTTGGAGTTGATCTTGGCATGTTCGCTCTCAATTTATATTTCAGGTATCACCAAACCACAAAAGGCTTATGGAGTACTTGCCAAAGCTTAATTTGATACGGTTGACAGTGTATATGATCATCTTTGACCTTATCCATGGTCCTTGCTCGTTACTTACTTGTAACAAAAGTTTAAGCTGCACTTTCTCATACGTGAACACACCCTGAATAATAATCAGTAGCTCACTAAATTACATAGACACAGGAAAATCCGTGGTTTTCATACTAACCAGCTCTCGTTTGTACTGAACAGTCCAGAAGGAAGTTCCCTTAATAATTATAGCGGCTAAGTTATCGCAACTTCCATTAGCTCACTCACAGATCAGATTTACTTCCAAGTTTACAATCGCATTCACTGAATGCGTAACAGGCTCAACTGTTACTTTTAGATCTAGGAGTAAAATTAATCAAAATTTTCAAGCTATGAATAGCCCACCTACCTACCTACCTTTCAAATCTTTTGTACTAAAAATAATAGAATTCTGATAGAAAAATGTAATCAAATATTGTCTACAGTTCGTAGGTTTCTGTTGACTCGCCCTTCATGTCTGCTCTGAGATTGAACAAGACTAGACAATTCTGCCTGTGTCCTCAATGAAAACATAATTCCATGTATTTCGAGCACAATAATAATATTCTACTTCTGCAGAGTAGCAACTGAACTTTACCAGCTTCCCAACTATTAGATTGCAAAAAGCACATAAAGAGAAAGGACAACAGACATGTCTGCAATTCTCTGGAGACATACCCCATTGTTGTGTTCATGCCACTTGCATGATCTTTAATCCACAATAAATCTGAGAAATTACTTCTGTTTCCTCTTGTCTATACATAATTCAATGCGTCTCTAGCATTTCAGCATTTAGGCCGTGCTACTAAAAAAAGGTCAGTAGAACGACTCGGAAGACAAGAGATTGCGACAGAATAACCCAAAATGGAAATAAGTCTGCCTATGCATTCCAAGTCTCAAGGGGGATGTGAGCCTTGAAACACAACCCGTCGACTTCACTCTTTCTTGAAGAACAGAGATCTCGTCTGAAAACAGCACACACACAACACACGCTCAGGCCCAATCCTGTTTTATCATTAATAGCTCTCAAGTACAAAGTTCTATACAAAGATTCTCAAAAGACTGCTTCAAAAATTTCTTGGAATCTGTGTAATTTAAGTTGATGTGAGAACTCTTATTTCTTCATAGGCAGGTTCATTACTTAAGGAATTCCTTTTGAAATGAAAAATGGTGAAAATGGTATAGTACTAGAAGGTTGTACGATGAAGGACTTTTGTAGAATAGATGAGAAGAAGACCTTTGAGAACTAGAGCTAGAGTGGTGATGGTAGAATCACGTTGTCCAAGATAGAAACGATTTTGCCTTTGTTGAATAATACCACGTAATTGAGTACAAGCTGGCTTTTGAATAGTTAAGGATAACTGTTCAGATAACGAAGGGGTTCTAGAAAGAAACTACTCATTACTCTAAGCCTTCATTAGGTTAAGAGAAAGCTTCTCTGATCACTTTCTCAATTTACGACACAACAGTGCTTGAAAACATTATAGGACCATTTGTGACAGCCCAACTCTTCTCCCGACCTACTCACTTGCTTAATGTACCCTTTACATAACTTGACACTAAATTAGTCTCACCTTTATGCATAAATAAGCCTATGATATGGTGTTGATAAATGATGATAAGTGTTAAAGACAGATATTCAGGCTTCACTGGAATTACTCTTATGAAATGTTCTGATGCTGATTACATATTATATACTTCAATCGTACAACCCACTAAGCACAAAGCAAGCAATTTACTCACAGCAAACATGAAGTAGTTGAAGAACAAACCAAAGAAAGTGTTGACACAGCTCATTATGGTTGGCGTTATTAAACAAGTAGTTGTAAGGTACTTTTGCTCCGTCTATATTATGTGTATATTAAAATATATTGTCTCTTGTTCTTACAGAGTCTTGTGTGAAACAGTTCGTGACATGATTGGCAAAATCGGTTCTACATCGAGTGATACAGAAATTGACGAGAAATGTGCCAATCTGAGTCAAAAGCTGAACTCTCTTTTACAAACTTTACAAGAGGAAACGGAAGGAGTGGAAAGTGAACCATCAAGTCCCCCGGCAAATGAGGAAATTGAGGTTGGTTCACTCACATTTGGATTTATTTATACTCACCTATCAACGCTGGGAAATGTAGGGTGACTTTCTCTCACCAACTTTTGTGCTTATCATGCAAAATAATAATTGTCTCACCATTCATTCATAAACTTTCACGAGAGACTCGTCCAACTAGTCTCCCCATGTGTTGTCTCTTATGTTTAGGAACACAATGTATTTTCCTTCAGTTGCTCCTGACATGTTTGATATACTTTCTTTTGTTACGAATGGGAACATGCAGCTTTTAGTAGATGATCACTTTCAGTATTCCCCATACACAGACACACACACGTACTCAAAAGTTTAGTATAACATCTTCCTTTTGTTACTGTTTAGTCAGTGAAGATAAAATATGAGACGTCTAGTAACACTTTCCTTTGACACACAGTCATTTCCAGATAGCAATTTCAGTACAACACAGGATCTGATTTCACAAGTCAGAATAAACTAGAGCACGATACTACTATACATATAGTAGGAACACTTACAGTCAGTTGGATGTCTGTACGGCCTTCTCCTGTGAACAACTAGTATCAGTAGTATCTTCAAAGCACATAGGGAAACGTGAGATTGCTCTCTCGGAACTCCTAAAAAGAATCTCCTTTATCTCTCCGAAGTTTGCAGAGTACGAGGAGACAGAGTAGTGACACGCTGTGCAAGGCTTTTGTGTCACATCATCTTAGAAATGTATTCATCTTCATGTTTCATGTATTTTATCGCATTAACTTTAATGTGTGGACTTTTACAGCCTCAGCCAGAAGAGCCGGAAGTGGTTGCTGATCTTTCGCCAACTCAAGAAGTGGATAAGCCTATTAAGAAATTCAGGAAGAAGGAGGCTCTCATGTCTAGAGCAAATAGTCTGAAGAAAGCAGTTCGTCAGATTATAGAACACGCAGAGAAGACTTTAGATGAAACCACAACTCCACCTCCAGTGGTGATTGTCCGACCGATGACTTTGGCGATGCAGCAGCAGCTTTTGCTGGATGAAGGTCAGTCGGAAGAGACTGACGAAAGGAAAGTCCAGTGTGGAGAGAAAGAGACCTTCAGCCCGATTTCACTCCCTCTCCCTTCGTCTTCTGGAACAGCCACGTTGTCTCCGGGGGACATGGGAGTCCTGAGTAGCCCAATAGACCCTCACGTGACCTTACCCGTGCCTCGACAATTCTCTGACCAATACCGTAAACTGTCCAATGCATCTTCGACAAATAGCTCACTACCCGGGGAGTTGGAGGATGAAATAGCAGAACCAATCGCTACAGATGGCCTCGTACCTGAAGACAACAATGAGTCGTCTAATGTGACTCCTCATATCCAAGTATCGTTTCTTCCCAAGTGTCAAATGGGATCGGTGGATGATGAAAATGAGAACAAAGTCCGATTGGACACGGATGAAACGGAGAAGATGATCCGAGAGGAAGAAGAGAGACAACGGAAAGCATCATATCCGAAAATTGAAATTGAATCCCCTTCGTCGTCTGTCAAGACTCCGAAGGATTCAGAAGAAAGTTCTGACGTCGAGGAGATAGACGTGTCAATTGGAATTGATAGTAGCGTGAATGACTCTTCTGCTGCCACTACAGCTGGAATAGGAAGTGAGGCTACTCATCTTCTTGTTCCTGGAGGTGGTGGTGGGAGTGGCCATACGAACTTTCCTCGAGGAGCAAGTCCTCGGGCCTCTAGGAGGATTTCAATGGGATCTCTTTTGAAACCTTTGGAGGTAGATATTCCCAGATCTCCTCGCTCTTCCGGGGATTCTCCGGATGGGTGCTCCTTTTCATCAGCAGCTAATTCGCCCTTTTCATCGTCAGCCCACTCTACTCCTAACAAGTATGGGATTTTGCATAAAAGGAAGACCTTGCCGATTGTCAACCCCCTTGTGAGTGATCCTTCCTGGCCGGCGATTGCATCCGGAGGAGTTGTCAGTAAAGTTCTCCTTGCAAATGCGGATGCAATTTGTGCTGTAGCTAGTCCTCTCATGGATCCAGACATCGACCAAGAAGAGTTGATGATAGGATTTGACGAGAAATGTGTGATGAACAATTATTTCGGCATTGGGATTGACGCCAAAATAACTCTGGATTTCCATATGAAAAGAGAAGAGCATCCTGAAAAGTGCCGGAGTAGAACTCGAAATTTCGTTTGGTATGGAGTTCTAGGAGGAAAAGAGTTTCTTAACAAAAGCTGCAAGAATTTAGAGCAGAAAGTTCAACTTGAGTGTGATGGAAAGAGATTGCCTTTGCCGAGTCTGCAGGGGATTGTTATTTTGAATATTCAAAGGTAAGGAAAATCTAACGAAGTGCACCTTGTTAATAAATTTTGTGCTGCCTAGATGAGATTATAATTAGATTTTTGTAATCTCTCAATAGCTTTATGGGGGGAACAAACTTCTGGGGAGGGACGAAAGAAGATGATTGCTTTTTGGCTCCGTCTTTCGACGACAGGATTTTGGAAGTCGTTGCTGTTTTCGATACAATGCAAATGGCTGCCTCAAGGCTAATTAATCTTCAGCATCATAGAATAGCACAATGTCAGTCTATCAAGATTACCATTTTGGGAGATGAACCTATACCTGTACAGGTAGATACATTTTTCCTAAAATTATTAAGCCTCTCATAACGCTTCTATTTTTGCATATTAAGCATTAATATTGTCTGGAATTATAGGTTGACGGAGAAGCCTGGCTGCAGGCACCAGGTGTTATCCGTATAGTTCACAAAAATCGCATGCAAATGCTGTGCAGAAACCGGGTGAGTATAAAGTGCTGTTCTCATGCTTTTGAGGTGAAAGTATTAAAGTTAGCACGTGGGAGTGACTAAAATGATTAATTATGATTCTAAAAGGCACTGGAGTCTTCGTTGAAAGCTTGGGAAGAGAAACAAAAGCACTTGACGATGACACCAAGTCCCACAGAGCATGAGGAGGTGAGTAATTATTTTTCTTATGCTTGTATGTGGTGCAGTGTTTCACGGCTTATATTTGTTGTGTGTGTTTGTAATGTTACTTTGTGTCATAATTTCAAGGGTTTGTGTGATATGACTCTTCTAGCTGGACAAGAAGCGACATTCCAGGGGAGTGTTCAAACTGAAATTCAAGAGGGAGAAACACCATCATCGGAATCATGATAATGACTTTTCCGATGGAATCAGTGACGAAACTGGCTCTTCTGGTAAGTCAATTTCCCCCTGACTAGCGTAATATTGGTTTTAGATGATAATTGATGATGACCTTCTTTCTCCAGAAATAAAATCTGTTGACAAGTGGAACGCAATAGAAGTGGGAGAGTGGCTGGAGCATCTTCAACTTGAAGAATACAAACTCAATTTCCTTCGACATGACATTCAAGGCTCAGAACTCTTGACGCTGCAAAGACGCGACCTTCGAGAACTCGGTGTTACTAAAGTCGGGCACATTAAACGTATATTGCAAAGTATAGACAAGCTTAAGAAAGACAGTCTCTCTACTGGCCAGCAACAACCGTCTACTTCTGCTACACCTCCTTCAGACCTTTCCCAGCAGCAGCCCCAACCTCAGTAGAAATTAGACTCTACCATCATCATCACTACCGAAAAACGTATCGATCAAATATTTATCTTCTCTGTAGATAATTACCAACCACATACCACTCAAGCCATATGTAGTAGGTACAATGGCAACTTGACTCTTAGGCGTCTACGAATAGTCCTCGTTCGACTGTACATGTTGTTTGTTACCCTATCGCACAGCTAAATGATAAGTACATACATGGATGATTTAAGTGACAAGTTAAGAAGAAGAAAGTTCTATGTTCCCAGATGAGGAAACAAATCTTATGTAAAATCGCCAACTAAAATAATGTTATTACTTTTGTCTTGCAAACTACGGACATTGCAAATGTGATCCCTGTTCTTACTTAAGTTACTCGAACCATAAAGGATAGGTCCTACATTTATAACTTTGTATTATTGTCAAACGATATACAACTATTTTAGACCAAATTTCGATCAATTCATTCCATTTTCTACACACTTCTTTTGTACCTACCACTTGCTATATATCACAATAATACTTACAAACAACTACTTTAAATGAAAACGTGTTGAATGTATCGTTTCTCCTTTGGTACGACTGTTCTTACCGAGTTTACATGTACAACGTTCAATTATCTGCAAACAAAAACCGGAAGTAAGATGCCTCGTTTTAATGCCTCTGCTGTCTTGAAGCTATCAAGATTGATGTAGTAGCGCAGTAAAGAGTTTTAAGATTTATGAATATTTCGAATATACTCATGTCACCGTTAATATGCAAATTGTCTACCTTAAACCATTACCTTCCTTAAATAAATAATATTTCCGTGCAATAATAAAGAAACGAGTCACAAATTACACGAGCTGTCTTTTGTCTTTCAATAATTCATATCCTTCTTTAACACAGCCTCAAACTTTCATTTCACTTTCATTTATTTAACTTTTCAACAAGAAAGTAATGATTCCATAACTTTAAAGTGCGAAAACTTTTCGGCGAACGAGAGATATATAGTAGTGGTTTCAGCTTAACATACAATTCATATCGTAACAGTAGTTGTAGTAGTTCGGTATCTTCATACATTTGGACAATTTCTTCATACATGCTGAATTATTCAGCACCAATTTGCTTACGCAATTCCTTCGCAAGTAGAGCAAGCGTTGTTAATTAATTTTAATAATGAACGCTAGCGTACCTTAAGACTACCAAATAAACGACTTAGGTTAGGTTGCTTCAAAATCTCGTAATTTGGCTAAACCACGCGTAGCTAAAAACTAAATTTTTGCATTAGCACAGTCATTTAATGCACCAGGCATTAAATGAACTTACAAGATACAAGAACAGCGACTATCTCGCTTCAAGACAAGGGAACTATCACAATATTATTTTAAATTGAAATCATCATAGGCAAACATGCATTGCTTCAGCAATAATAATGTCTTTACGTATAGTTTCAATGTTGTGTGCATTAAGAATGTCTTTTCTACCTAATTTCATACGAAGTCTGCAACAACTCAGCCGAAATTTCCGCATAATCTTCAGTTCTTTGATTATAACATTACTTACAGAACTATAAGGAATAACCACATACATATCGAAAAGTCTTATTGCAGTAAACTATAAGCCTGGTAGATCATAATGAAATCACATCAATTCACATAAAATTATGGAAACTATGTTTGTTGAAAATAACAAAATTAGAAGAATGTGCCTGTACCGCAGGCCCCATCAAGGTTTTTATCGATCTAAGAATGTCTATCTAAATTAATTAAAACCGATAATACAAAATGTACAAAATATCCCGTCAATATTTTTGTAAGATATGCGCATAATTAGAATCTGTGTCACTTGAAATATGTTCGACAAAAATAACTGTGTAGTAGTGATACGATGATAAATGTAAGATATACAATAGGGTTAACAAATCTACATAGAGTGGATTGCACACGTTTCATACATCACCAAAAGGAATAGACTGGTAGGAATTGGAATAGAATTGCTAAATTAAGTACACACGAACTAACAACAATACACATATACAGATATAGAGTGCAGGTAACACATCAGACTTATATTGGTGACTGGTGAATTTAACGAATCACATATTTGGCTCTGTGAATCAGAACAAGCATTTTCATTTTTTGATGAATCTACGATTATTTGAAGTTTGAAGCTGTCTTTCATTCAACATTTCCTACAGGCATGATATTAATCATTAAACCACATCCGCCAAGAATTTTATCTAAGCCTATACATTATTATAACTCTTGCCAGTAATCTCTGGAGGCTCTGAAGAAATGATGAATAATTATTCTCTCCACAGCCTAAGTTTGTGGTACGCACTATTGAGATTAATAGTCATGCCGTCATCTGCAATAAGCTTTTGTAGTTTCATATATGAATAATAGCTTCATGCTTAAACTGTAGTCCCAGAAAGGATGAGACGAAGAGGATTAAGATTTAATGAAATGATTGAAAGGTGAGGTGCGTTGGGTCACCAGAACTTGTACTTTTTCTTGGGTTGCTGCGCTGGTTTGCCTCCACTGCCTCCTGATCCTGATCCACCTGGAGGACTCCGATTTCTCTCACTTGTACCAGCTTTCGGAGATGCAATAGGTCGGAGGGGTCTAAAGTAAGTCTGCAGTAAAAAAACAACAAGAATCATATTCTGCAATCCAATCTTGTATAAAAATGTTAGATCAACATACCAACTGCAAATTGTCGGGAACACGAAGCAGAATATTGTACACTTCATTTGTAGGGACGACATTTGGCCTCAAAATAGGACGAAAGAATCGATGGAATCCCCAAGCCATAGCTAAGTACCGTACAGGGATGAAGTAAAGAATGATTGTCCCAACAAAAAGTCCCAATACGACAAGCCACGAGATAAAAGGAACTGCCATTCTGAAAGTACTACAGAAAAATGGACAAATAGAACTTGTCAGGAATATGTGATGATATGACTGAAGATGAAATCGAGTGTGACAATAGATTTGTCAGTCACAAAAGACTTTCTCGTTCTAATCTCGTTGAGTGCGAGAGCAAAGTTCTATTGTATCTTGTAACTGAAAGTAGTTATCTACTCTTTTAAAATCAACAGTTATTGTGTCAAGGGACCAAGACTGAGTCTCATCGTCATTGTGAACACTTCAAAAGATCAGCCATGCATCGAGAAAGACCTTCTGTCACACTTGTTTGCATCGATTTCAAGGAAGAAATGGAAATCTCTGGTGAGCACATACTTTCTCGTGCTTTCTACGATCGATGCAATATCTCCTAAAGCATTTTGCACGGTTTGAGTTGCATCTTGAACAGCTTGCAATTTCTGCCTTAGAGTCATCTTCTTATCATCCTCTTTATCATCGTCATCATCGTCATCGAGAATCACATCGTCTTCCGAAATTTCATCTTCGTACACGGGTTTCCCAGTAATGGAAGAAACCTAGAAACAAGTAATAAAGTGCTTGAGTATCGGAAAAGACAACTTCCGATTGGAATTTTCCTTTACTAGACATGGGATTTCATCTGATATGTGAAATTCTTCGAGAACTTACAAACCACTGACGCAACATGAGCAACATTACAAAGAGAGGAATCATGAAAGGCTGGAATGTGTAACACATAACTTGATAAGTGACTAAAGCTATAATACTTCTGAGAGGATATTCCCATTCCACGCAACTCCTAAAGACAGAAAAAGTGTCAATCAATATTCTCTTTAAGATGATTGATTTTTAATATATATATAAAAAAAGGTCACGGTAAGGGTTGCTTGTGTCTTACTCAATATACTGAACTACATCATATACGGCTATTCCAATCTTCTTAAGGCGATCAATGTTCAACAGAAAAGTTTCTCTTTTGAGCCTTTGGTCTGGTAAGATAAACTTAGGCTCTGGAGGATCCATAACTCGAACTCCAGCTCGAATCTGTAACAAAAGGATACACAA
>Ga0194135_10001069_pt1 | contig 16057 bp, 10 predicted proteins | sample LitLau_LLRF_2013_FD_134024 | JGI IMG/M metagenome (GOLD analysis project Ga0194135, IMG submission 134024) | Freshwater sediment microbial communities in response to fracking from North America - Little Laurel Run_MetaG_LLRF_2013 (version 2) | ecosystem: Environmental > Aquatic > Freshwater >...
GGGTTGTTTTAGATTTAAGTATTTCCTCCATAAGAATAGCATTGTGCAGTAAAGTTGCTAAGGCCCTTTTGGTTGTCAATTTCGCATACCCTTAAAAAGCAAGAGCTGTGTTTTGGATTGAGTAGAAAGTGGCTTATTTTAGTTAAAAAGAAACTCCGCAAAGAGAAAAGGAATATAACCCGGAGACAAAACTGACACTTAATACGGAAAGAGACTAAGGCGTAGTTTCTACAGTTGTTCCATCATTAAGACCTTATGTAAGAATGGCAGGCTGATGGCAAAGTAGTAAAGTTCAAGACTTTCACATTTGTACGAGTCAAATTTCATCATGTTCATGTGACGTAACACAAGTCTTTAAACATTTTACATGTCAATCTAAACACACTTGAAGGAAACACAATTCGTTTCTTCATTTTACGATAGAACATGGAGCTCTCTTTGCTTCTGAAGAAAGGAGATAGTGTTGCGAGGGATGCCAATTCCCAACAGAAATGCTCCGAGAATGAAAGTGCGAAAGGGTGAAAGCAACGAATATATAAAGTCCCTCGAGACGGTTTGCTTGCTAGTTTAAGCCAACAAGACTTCCAAGAAAATGGCTTTCTTCTTTCTTCCAATGTTCCCAGTGATTCCTTCTCCTTTGGATGGTCGGCGATGTGTTGACTTCTCTGAAGAAGATCATCTCACGATTCCATTCAAATGCACCGTATATTTCTATTCGAGGCGTCTTTTCGATTTATACCATTTATGTACGTTCATAAAATAGAACTACATTAATATTCATTATTCATGCTAATTGAAGTTTTGTCAATGAATTATAGTACAAAAGTCGCACACGCGTGCATTTCTCATGATAAAATAATTTTGATAATATCCTTGACCCAATAGTTCATTACCAACGTCAACTAACTATAATAACATGTACTTAATTGTCTTTCGGTCAGTTTAGATTTAATTCTCGTAGAATAATACATATAAGCTTCAATTATCAACAGTTTCCTTTGTGCCCACTTGAATTTCCGTTTCTTGGTTTTACAAGAACGTAGCTGTACACTATGACATGGACATTTTTCTGTGTAACTACCCACATAGTAGGTGGTTAAAACAACCCACGATTTATAGACGTAGACAAAGTTCAAAAATTAGAAGCTATTCTCGGAATAGTACACGCATTAGATGATGTATTTTTTAGCAATAAAATTGCGCAGTTAAGACGTGAACTTCAAGAGAAGTTGTGTGTACGTGTGTGTTGGATCTGACCACAGAGGATGAAAGTCCAGAGATGGAAGACACGAGACGGAAGGGAGGAAAGAAATTAGAAAAAGTGTGTGTAGGTCTCTCATCCATCCATGTGGCCCTGTGTAATAAAACCACCCGTTCATTTCTCTGGAGTGAAGGTTGGAGAAAGTGGTACTTTTGCGTGCGGTTATGGTTTCGACGGACGTTTGTTGTTGATGGTCTCTCGGCCCATGTTTTTCTTCACCAGTCGAATAAACCCTTCAGATCGATTTGTACATTTCCCAGGAGTCTCTTATTCTCAAAAACTGGTTTATATTTTTATATTTTAGGTGCCTTACGCCCCAGTAAAACTGAGCATTCAACTGAGAACGAAGAATATTGGGCGCATTTATGTGTAACCTTATGTATTTCAACTTTCACTTATTCTCAAGTAGCTCTCTCGTCTCTTGAGGTGCCAACGGTGTTGGAAGAACATCCTCGTATGCTCTCGCACATGAAGTCAACTCAATTTCCACAAAGACCAAGAAATCACATTCACTCTCACCCAAGGGGAAATGATCAAATCACGTTTTTGCACATTTTCTGTGAATTTTTCTGCAATAACAAACATTGAATTTTAGGTGTGAGCAAGTCACAAACTTCTCTTAACATTTCCAATAGTCCTGAAATTCGTAGAAATCAGACAACATCTAAAATTAAACATCGAAATTCTGTATAAAGCTTGTATTCTCATGTATAGAGTCTTTCACATACAATAAGTCTACTTTATTTATATTACATAAGTACACTGGATAAAACTGTTATAGCGCCTGGCGTTTTGAATAACAAATGCTTGACTTCGCATTGAATCTTCTCTGAATTGATTGAGTTCATTTATTTCTCCACATGTAAATTTAAGGGCACTTAAGCTCCTAAAACTGACGCTGACCATTAGAGACAACGCAATAATAAAATTCAATTTCTTTCAGAGAGATCATTCAATTGATTAACATATTGAAGTATCTGTTGACACTCCGTTGGAACTGAGCGAAAACTTTCATGGGGAAAACTTTGGGTTGGACTTTGCACTACTTTGCAGTATCCTACATGAGAAGACAACTGATCCAGCTTTATTTAGTCCACGTACGTAATGCGGCTATATATATATATTGGGAGTAGAAGCTAATGGGACCAGGAGAACAAACAGAAATCCAGTGGTCATTATTATATTCTGTGTTGTAGTTGTCGGGACTCACATTCGTTTTCCATTAGGGACGGAAGAGTACCATGAAGGAGAAAGTGACGTGAAAGGAGAGAGTGTACATAGAGAGGAGGTGTGGTCCGTATGTTTGTGTGCAAATGAGTGATGGAAATGAATTTTGTGGACATTCCTTGCTCGCTGGGTTCTCAGAAGTGATCATCAGCAGATCAGCACATGTTAATTAAATACCTTTTGTGATAGTACGCAGATGTATTGATGTGTAGGTTATAGTTTGTAGGGAGATTTGGGTTTGCAGACTACGCGGAATCTGTATTTCTTCTATAAGTTATATATTTGCCTTTGACCATTGCTGATTCATACATTGAGCTATTATTGACAGAGAGATAACCTTTCTACTTATAAGCTCAAAGCAATTTGTCCGGTTGAGTAAGCAGAGGAAGGGCGGATAGGGTCACATTAGAATGTGACCAGGAAACAACAACATTCCTCTAGCTTTATTGTGAAATAGAACTTGAGGAGAACAAGGCTAATGTTTGTATTATTGACTCATCGTCTGCGTAAAAGCGGCAGAAAAAGGTCATCATGAGCAAGTCAATATAACCTCGTCGAGTATCCGAAGAAGGGTTACATAATTTTTTAGTAAATACTTTCACCTTAGATGTCATCTCTTCTACGGCTTTCATTGACACGATTATGTCGTTTCTACTCTTACAATTACTAAAATTGGGCAATTGACATTACAAATCTTGTGTTCTCGGTGGAATAAGATTTGGCGTGCATGTGTACGTCAGTACGCCTATAAACCTACAATATATAGTGAAGTTTCAAGAACTTCACTGACATCAGTAGAAAATGATAAGCTAGTGGGTTGACTGTGTACGTGTGCGACCTTCAACATGGATTTATATAGTCACCCACACAGTGGAAAGTTAGTGAAGCCATTATGTATACAATAATTCTTAGAAGACGTAAATAAAATCATTGGGGAAAATCCCGATAGTACAGCCCAGAGCATCCACCTTTGCCACGACTGGTTTCGTAACTAGTTTTATTTCAAAGGATAGAGAAGATATTAATATGTGTTTGATGAATGAGTCTCTTCCCAGAAACGACGGTCAATGAGAAGAGGGGAAGAATAAAGTCCGTATTTGTATAAGAAATAGATTCCGTGAAGTATACACTCTACGGTCTCCTTTATTGTATGGCTTGAATTGCATCTTATACATTCTATTATTACTGTTGACTCTAGGGTTAGTTTGATTCGATAAGGCTGATTTCTAATGCTACACTATGAATGAACAGCTCCGTGATTTATGGTTGAATAGGACCCTCATCCTATCAATTATACATTTGTTACTCACAATCAAAAGTCAAAGGTTGGGAGTGTAGCACTGCTGGAGATGAGGTGGGCGATAGATCAATCGGCGTCTCCAGCAATTAATGAATTACTTCATCACAAGGTTTCCTCGGTGCAGGATAAAAAAGAGGCATCTCCAGGCTTGCATCCAGGTTTCAAGTTGGATATAAGGTTGCAAATTCCAATACAAAATATCCTACACGTACGTCGTAGCCGGTGTACGTACGTATAGGTATTCCCTGTGGAAGGTTACATATAAAGTATTGAAGCGATGATATAAACGAATTGAAGTAGGGATTCTTTATTTCTTTTACTGTACATGACATAATGTATAAATGTACAAAAGGCTCCACTTTCTTTCTGTCACTTGAATAAATCTGTCTCAGCAAGAGACGAACTTAAGCGTGAAACCGTAATATCAAGTCTTTTCATAAAGGAGGAAAGAATTAGAGCAGAAACTGCGGAAAAATGACCCACATCCACATAACATGTAATAATTCCTTTTATATTGCACCAGACCAAGCATGATGAGCATTATTCTCAACTGTATTTGGATTCCTGTACTCTGTCAAGAAAGGTTGATATCATAGCTTTTAATTGCATCTTTTTGCACACTCATATGTGCCCATCATGTGTTCTTTTGTGATTCCAAACTAGTGATCTGACATTCGTGTGAGGACCCTGTTATTTTGAGACGTAGTAGTACAAGCCTTGAAGAGTAATCAACTCGTGTATTCATAGGAATATTAAGTATTTCAGTACCTAGGGCTTGATTTTACTAGCGTAGAGATCTTGATTACTTTTAAACATATGTTCTCAACAAAAAGCCTAACTCAATGTATAATTTCACACACTACCATTCATTTCCATCGGACTTTCGTGAAGAATTTCGCGTATATAGTTTCATGTTCCACACCTCTTTTTATCTTCATCACAAATAAGCAATGATTGGAAAGCTTAAATAAGCATCGGTACAAATGGATACTTAACCAGTCTCTCTATGTTCTCATTCAATCCACAATAAAGTATATATACATCCGTAGGCTGAAACAATATAAAAAAGTGTTCGTGCCGTTTGCGTTAAGGCCCCCAAAAGTAAAAGAGCTAAGTCACGATGCTAAATGTTATTTGGGATATATATTTTTGTGCCTGCTAAGAGACCCATGACCAATTAGACGTTAAGAGAAAAGAGATCACCGAAAAAATAACATCTCATCTAATGGGCTTACGTGTCTCGTACAATCGCTCTCATCTATCTCTCGTACAAAAGATCACGGAAACTGCATCTCTCCCTTCTTTCCAATCTCTCTCTGTGCTACCAAGATGAGAACTAGTACTACTACTACGGAGATATCGCTCTACACAATCGTTGAGAGGGATTATATTCATTATTATTGCACTCTTCACTTTCACTCTCCTTACTTTCTTACTTAGTCTTTCCAATTGGCTCTTACTTTTTCCTTTTAAATCACACGTACTTTTCAATACGCGTTCGGAGCCTTCCAATAAGTTTGATCTTGTTGATCATGGAAAAAAACTATAACTGTACGCTACACACACACTCTTTGCCCGTGGATTTAAAGTACAAATTACTTTCATTTTCTTTTAGAATGCAATCAAGTTGCGTCTTCTGTTTTTCATTTCCTTGCAACGCTGCTGAAACATACGGACATAATATATTCTTTACTCACAAGCCAGAGTATCAAAATGGTGTTGAGAAACTAATTACACTACAAAATAAATAAAAAAGGAAAGTCATATAGTAGTAGGACATAGACGCTGGACGGGAATTCATCGACTCGATAAGTAGTAAGTCTTTGAGCAGTGGAGTCGTCTCGTTCATTTTTTGAGTGATAAGACGGAGGAAGTAAAATGACAGGGTGGTGAAAGCCCAAAGAAAAGGAACAAAAGGAAAGGAAGGAGATGGACAGAATGAACTGTTGTGTGTGTGGGTCCGATTAATAAGGTTGTCTGTCTCCCTGTGAGATTCCGCAGCTGATATTGACTGCACCAGAAAAGAACGCTTTTTTGTCCATTCACAATTCACATCACAACAACCGTGAAAGACTTCTTCAAATCATCAACATCATCATCACTACATACATTCATACTATCATACATATAGCGATAGCCGTCACGCAGTAGATGTTGCAACTTATCAGCTACAATATTTTCATACTTTTTCGCCCTATGAAAGATCCAAGAATAATGAATCTTCTTTTCATGCCTGTGCGGCATAATACTTTTAACTTACTAGGTTCTTTAAGCCAATAATAATAAGTACAGAAAAGCAGGAAAAATCATAAGAAATTATCCAACAAAAGTCATGTTTTAAGCTCCACTCAGAGTTCAATTCCAGCATGTGCTGGACTATAGTACATTGATAGTTCGTAACTTATTATTGTTTGAAATTCGTATTATCGGGTCGTCCATCACCCTCTCACACTTGCCAGTTGCCACTGCTTATCTTCATATATTCTGACCCTTCTTTCTCCTTCACTGCTTCATTGTGTAATCCTTGAGCAACCACCGCTGCACTCGTATATTCCATCAAAAATCCCACATCAAGCAATTCTCTATTTCAATCGGAGGAACACGCTTGCATTTCAACATGTGTACATTAAGTAGTAGGAAGGAGCTCTCGTCTTCTGTATTATAGAATGGTGAGGGCAGTTCCCCTCAAACATCTTGTACGACGAAACAGATGAAGAGATGAACATACTCCAGTTGCATCATGATTATTGTATGTACGTGCGTTATTCTTGAGTGGCTAGAATTGATGGTGAAATTGGTGGTGGTGATGGTGGTAGAGTGATGACAAGAGATACGTATCGCTTTCAAATAAATTTGGTTGGGGTGAAATATTGTGGTCCAATGTCACAAGAGGGGAGATTTTGATAGAAAACAGGACAGCCTGACATATTTCGGGTATTATTCATCAGCAAAATAAAAGCGAAACAGAAAATGGATGGATCATCGTCCCAAAAACGATACATGGGAAACTTCCAGCAGCTTCTTCACCAATTGTAATCATTATCCTTCACTACAAGTTTTGTTTTTGAAATATGTGGAAGTATGAAATATTGCTTATCGTCACCGTCTGGAATAATCTAATACTTCTCAATATCCATTCCATATATTTCGAGATGAAATCTAAAGATTCGCAGAACTACAAATTCTGTAACAACGACGTTTATATATCAGGACGAAAAGAAACAATCAAGACTTCTTAAACTCTAACACTTATTCTTATTTTTGTTCTTTTGCAATCATTATAATCTCAACTCAAATATATAGGTATTGAGTGACCTGAACCAACGGAAGAATCAGTGTCGAAAGGTCCAACGCTGACTTCTTGCTAGGGTATCATCAATTTTCAGTTGTAAAAAAAGACAGGAATATACCAATAAGGATGATTTTACAAAAAGTGAATCTCAAATGTAAAAAATAAGGGTAACGAAGAGAGAACTTTATGTATGCAAAACTTTTCGCTTGCAGGGCGTAATAAACTGTTTTAATAATAGAGAATAGACGCGAGTGAATGAAAAATTTGAGGAGTAAATTAACTGGAAAGCAGTGGTGAACCAGTAAACCAAAATATATACAACATCCCCTGCTTCGTGTTCTCTGGGAACATTCAACATTAAAAAGTTTACGGTTTACCTAGGATGTGTTAAATGAAACCCATCCGAAGATTTTTTATGACTGAGACCTCAAGATTTCGTGAGCTTATTGAAACCCTCTGAGTCGTAAATGGAGAAAAATACTAAATTAATCTTTACATTTGACTCCACAAAATCTTGTGTATATCTTTCATCTTCCTGGCAGGATTTACATCACCTCGTGCACCTTCTTCATTGAATACATTATTACTTTTTTGAACATTCTCCTTTTTATTTTGCGTATAATACTTCCCACTTTCATTTCAGGGAAAAATTGACTTTCTTCCTGGAAGTAAACAAGAAAATATGTTTACAAACTACACTCCTCTTTGCAATTTAGACATTTCTAGCTTTAAAGAAAACAGGTTTCAAAACGAATCACAATTAATGACTATTGATGTTATGAATTTTCAGATTGGTTTAATCGACGGAAAAAACTTATCCTTTTGTGTACCCGATTTTGTGTGTCAATAAAGTTAAGGGGGTATGAAACATATTTACTATGCAAATTAAGCAAATTAAACACAATTGACTTGTCTACAACACGTGTAGAGAAATCAATCATCTTTAATTTAAGCTATAGTGCAATTTTTTGCCTTAAGAACCAACGGAGGAGATCTCCAATTAATAAGACAACTTTCTTACAATTTCTAACATTACCCCTTATGGATATTCGCAACTATGCAAATTGTCTCACATTACTTATCTTTCATTCCCAGTCTAAAAACTCAACGTCAACTCTGTCAACTTCCACGTGTTGGTAATCATAATAATTAGTTAAATGTAGCAAGTGCCAATTATACTGCTGGAACGTACTACTATGTACTTATGCAACGCTGGAAATGCCCATTATGTTATCATCATACTTTTACATGCAATAAAGAGTTTACAATGTTAATGTTACAATGAGCTTTTTTGTTTCTTGTCGAAAGAGCGGGCGGGAGAGCGCTCTGCCGACTGTTCAGCATCAGCAACTTCATCGGCTGTCGTCGCTCTCTCTCGGTCGAGGTTGCCTGTCTCGTGGTCGGGAGTGTTGACCACAGAGGTGGTCCTTGCAAGAAAGATTCCATTTCATGCGAGGTTGAACCACACAAAGTAAACTCCTTTGTTTTCCCGGTGGTGTCAAGAAAGGGAAAGGTGGCGGGTGGTGGGAGGGAAGGAATCGAGGAAGCCGCTTCATCGGGGATCTTGGCTCAACCAGAAGCAGACTCTTCTCACCGGCACCATCAACATCACTTTATTACCAGTTACCAGACCACTTATCGTTATCATTCAGTAGTTGTTCAACAGCAATTAATTGTACTGAGGACCAAACTACTCGGACCAAGTTTCGACCTGCTAGATAACAAGTCGTGATAATGGTAGGAAAGAAAATACCTCGATCGGAGGGCAGTCTCAAGTCTCTCAAGATAACTCAACGGAAAGAAAGGCCATCACGCAGCTCTGGAATAAGCGACCGTCAAAAAGACCTTCCGAAGGTAAGAAGCGTTTTGAAATTTCAGTGCTTACTCTTCGCAGTCACATTCACATGCCTATATAAATAAGAAAGGTGTAGCTAGGTTAGGTACAAGTTTTTACAAGGGCATTAAGGGTAGATGATGAAATTACGAGAAGGACAATGTAATCAATGTATAATGGTAGATATGGTGTCATTTTGTCGTTAATAATTGGGAGAACTCTTTTGTTACAATTTGCTTTATTAAATAACTAATTCAGCATTCTTGAGTATCATGAAGATTATAATAATATTTTCGCGTGGTGTTTTTTTCTAGACGAAGAGTAATAGGAGAAGAAGAGTGGTGACCATTCGTGCTCCAAGAGATGTTGTCGGCCGCACAAGTGGCGAGATAATGCCTTCGCGTGAAAGCCAGCCTAGTATTAGGAATTCCGCCATGCCGGTTGTAGCTCTACCTCGACTGCCTTCGACAGCTGCCTTACCGGGACGCCAAATGGAATCTTTAAATGATTTTCCACTTGGATCCATGATAGTTCTCAGGCCGACATCATCAGTCTATAACACGATTGAGATCTTGTGGTCCTACGGTTAGTCATAGTTTTAGTATCATGATAAACTCCACTAGCGTACTGATTACGATGTCAATGTACAAGTTTCAAATATTTTTATAATCGCAGGCATACTACATTGTCCAATGTGTGGAGCTGATTTCGACGGAATGCACGTCAGACCCGTCCAAGACACTTGCATGCATTTTAAATGTAGGCAGTGTGTTGGTCGAGACGTGCAGTTGTGTCCGGAATGCTTCCCGGAAGCTAAAAGGATCTTATATAGTTAGTTTATAACTTATTATCATATACTATTACTTAAAATGCTTCATTTTACTGCATTAATAATAAAAATACCAAGTATAAATAGTATGAAACATTATTATTATTTTAGAAGAGCCACTTCCTGTTCGTGGACCAATCCCTGTGGACCACAATTCCAATGATGGGTTACCACCTGTACAGCGTTTACAAGCTGTAAGTTCAGTTCCAACCTACCAGCCTATATCGTCTTCACCACTTGCGATTGAATGCAAACCTGAGCCTACTGCAGAAAAGGAAAAGGGGAATTACTTCAGGGAATACATGAAGTGTTCCATCCTATAGAGAAACAAGACAACCTAGGAATTTAAACCGTCATCCATCGTATGAAATTTTGAAGAGTGAAAAGAGAGAGTCAAAAAATCAAAAAAACTTCAAAAATGAGAAAACTCAGGCATCGAAGAAATCGACCGTCCTATGAAATTGTCATCGGTCTTACAGCTTACCGTTCAAATTCTTATTAAATACAAGTGGTTAAATTCCTGTTTTGAGCACTGAGAGACTTCAGCATAGTTTTTGATAAGCTTCCGCTACATCTTGTTTCAAAATCTTTCAGGACCTTGTTCTAGTTGAACGTATCAAGAATCACTCTGTATACGAAGAGGAAGAGCAGGTCATTACTAGAGAGTAAGGTTTACAGAGTGAAGGGGCCCAAACTGCTTTGCATTTTATGAAGACAATTTTCCATACAAGGGAGACTTTTGAGAAAGTACTTAAAACCACTTGCACCCGGAAAAGTTTAGTCTTGCACTCCGCCCTATTAATAATAGGCTCTCTAATAGGGCACGATGGATTCATGGAGATCAAGAAGAAAGAGACTGTGGATATAGAGATGTATATTTCACAATCTTGAATTCCTCCCGAAGAAGAAGACAATACAACAGGAGAAAGTGTATAAATCCACTTTCTCTCCTACTTTCCTTAGCAGGACAAATAGTGGAAAGCGCTCCCTTACAGTCATAATATTATGCATAAAGGAAGTGAAGGCTGTTAGTAGACTAAATGAAAAAGAGTGGTCCACAATGGTTTCAAATAGGTTCAGTTGAGTGAACTGAAGTCTCTCATTTTATTCCTCCAACAATATGACTCTCTTTAGAGTTTCCAGCAGTCTCTATGTGTGTTACAAAATTGTGTGGTAGTCCACATAGAAGAAGGATACATTAAAGGAGCAGCCATATAAAGAGGTGTATATATGTACGTTTATATTTATGTAGTAAGTTTGTAAGGGTATATATAAGATTTAAGGTGGTTTCTCCAGTCGAAATTGATATATAGCTTTATCCCAAAAGAGAAAGGGGTTGAGAGAGAGACAACGAAGACTATTCACTGTAAAAGGGAAATTCGAAGAAAGTCATAGTTTAACCGAAACTGACTAAAACGAAACCAAGTGAAGCGAAATTATTTTCTTTCAGAGCCATAAACAAAAACTTTGGCAAGCTGTAAAAAAGTAAGGACTCGGTGGAGATGAGGCAGAAGAATTGAATAAGATAAAGGGCATCGGATATCTCCTCTTGGCATGCATATGCCTCACTTTTTAAGTGATGGGAGTCAACCTTATGTCGGCAGAGAGTAACACGAGGAAGTTTAACTTTCTCCCTGTAACGTCAGCCAACTCCTACTGTGCTCAGCAATGGTCCTTTCATATAAAGAATAGAGAAAGTTCCATAAGAGCAGTTTAAGTCTGGTCGTGTTGGTGGTGGTAATCAGTTTACACATGCAAGATTTTTAAACGGGTTTATCCTTTTTATATATTCAATCTATCTGCGTTCAACGCCATAAAACGGACAAATTATTGTTTCTCCAACTTTTCCTATATACTTTCCCCTATCCTTACATTATTCTCTGTATTGAACACCAGATAAGATTCATGTTTACTAGTACACGCGTAGAGTTGCATTTTGCTTTCCTTTCATCTATTACTACCACCGTGGCTTTTCAGAATATGAGATCTGGTTTACGAGTCTTCTTCAAGAAGAAAAAGTGAGACCCAACAAATACGTATAAACTACTTTTTTGATGATTCATGTATGCATATTCTTTTTCTTCGCACTAAAGCAAATCTGTGCAACAACTTCACTTAAAGTGGTGGTTGGTGATTTCCTTGAGATTAATTTGGTTTTAGTGCTCTACCAAACAAGTGCACTATAAGGAAATATTGGCTCTATACAATGTACGTATATGTATATATCTATGTATAGTCTTTCTTTGTATGAGTTATTTATGAAGTTTTGGTTGACTCGTTTACTGTTGTTTAATGGCCTACAATGTTACAATATAAAATTCAGTATTCAATTGCAGCTTGTGCGTTCCTTCGGTCGTTTTGGAAAGTGTAGAAATGGCTGATGTACAAGTGACTCAGTGATTTGGATGGCTTTTAGTAAAATTAAGCTCACACGAAAAGTGATGGAGAGGAAATCTAGGTCGAAGTAGACTTAACAATTTTATGACTGCCAGGATATTGCGATATTTTATATCCGCTGAGATGTCAAACATGGGACACGGCAGCGCAGTTAATTCCAAATAGATTAGACAAGTCCAACAAGCGACAACCTATGCGACGAGGGTTAGTATTTTTAGGAAACTCCATTCAATTTATGTGGTCAATCTTTGCTCGTGCTCTTTTGAGCTATATGTAGAGTTAAGCATAGTCTTTATAGTCTGTAGTCTTGAATAGTATTAGTAGTACTGGAATGGCTTTCAGAGATAGCAAAGCGAATGGAGGCCAATCGATAGTCCTTAATTAAATTACTTCTTGGAATACTTATCATTTATGATAAAGCTGCTGAGGTTCTTTGAAAGAGTCTATAATCTGTATGTGAAGAGCCTTAGCTGTGGTTATTCTTCGGCTCGAGTATCCTTTCAGTAACTCTTCACTGCTTCTAATTTCACAAAATTATCCGATAATAAAAGACAACATGGAACAATTTTGCTAATTAAAACGCCCGTCGACCCACTTTTATTTTCATGTCATGATTTGCAAATAAAAGCATCATTTCTTATGTAATATTATTATTCTTACGTTAATATTATTTTAAAATCTAGAACAATGTACAATAAATACAAATCAATTAACTCGGCTTTTTGAAGACTGAATAAAAACGAAAAAAAAATAACTTTACACAGAACTTATAAAGTTCGATTCCCTTTAATATTTTTGCTACATTGCCTGAGAAAGTTAGCGTGCGTAGGCATTTGGCTTGTCATATCTTCTTGTGACAAATAAATGAACTTAAAAATGTTTTTCTTCTTGAACTCTATGCTTGAGTTAATCTAAAGTCACGCTCTTCGCTTTTATTTCCTTTCTAATGTTTTATAACTTCCTGCACGTTCGCTGCTAATTTATCTCTCCGCATGGATTGTGTGGATCGGTTCGCTTCAGTAGAGTTAAAAAGTCCATAAAGCACTTTGAGAACTCTCCCAACACCTTACACAAGACAGTTTTCATTCCTGCAAACGGAATCATTTGGTTTTTCTCACAAAACTAATAATTTCAAGGAAAGTCAAAGTTGCTTTCCCATGATAGCAGGTAAGTGTATGCGTATCCAACCCCTTTACCGCAACCACGAGACACTCATCATGAGTCCATTGGTCGTGTACAAAGTTTTAATGGGCGATTGTATCGATCAAAATGAATAGAAATTTACTTTTATGCGTGCCTAGTGCCTTCATAATGAAGTCAATATTATGACTTTCATTTTCTCTTCGTAGTGAAAAAGATTATTCTGGTAATCCGTCGTTTCACGCTCATTTCATCTAATTTCACTAGAGGATTCCTTTACTAAATCATTTTGTATTATACTCTCCCCCTTCAAATAATATCCGAATTGACATTGCTCTCGCATTCTTCAGACGCATACACACACAATCATAAGTTTCTTTGTTCGAATTATATTTCCGGAAAAGAAGTGAAAGTATAAAGAGAGCAATGTGTGTGTAGGATTGTGTACACGAGATTCCCCAACTTTCTCCTCACAAACTTTTTACAAACTGCGATCATCATTATTATTACTACATGGAAAGCTATTTTTGTGGATTACTTTTCTAATTTAATACACGACGAAAAATGTATAGTAGTAACCTTTCGCTGTTTTCTTTATGCAAAGAGGTTGAAGGTTGAGCAGAACTAACTGTAGGAAAAGTCAGGAAGTAAAATGAGTAAATTCTTGTGAAAAGTTCCTCCAACACTTTCTACTTAACCGGTAAAAGTGTAGTTACTCAAACTTTTACCTACAATTTGCTTGTATAGAGTACTACACGAGAATATGGAAAAGTTTTTACTCTGTAATTCCTCAAACTATTCTGATTTAAAGTTGATAGATCTACAGAGAATGACAACTGCAACTGGGATTGACACGTGACGAAGACTTCTCTTGTTATTTTCAGCAGCTTCAAGTGCGTGTGTTAAGTGCGTGACAGTATAGACTTAAATAATCAAACGCATAAAAATGGGCCTATAGAATAGTTTTATTTACGAAAAATGCATGTTCACTGACTTACTGTATGCACACTTTGGTCCACGATGCCAAATTGAGAGTAAATACACGTTTGCCAAGCATTTATTTGTAAATATTTTTATGCTTGAATTTGAGCATTGTAAGGCAGTTTTTGTAGTTCTAGATAAATAGTTGGACGTATTATTGACATACGGAGTGAGTCGATGCAGCCAGGATAAGTGAAAGATGATTGCAATAGCCTTGTAGGGATGGAGAAGGTCAAAATATTCATTTTAAAGCCCCTGCTTCGTTTGTGCAAGAGAAATTGAGGAAAGTTGTGTTAAGCTCGATCAGAATAAGGTCGGAGGGAAGACAGGCGATGTAATGGAATGTGATTTATTGAGTTTAGCAAGAAGGAGAGAAAGTGAGAGGAGGTCAAGAAATATCAAATGCATCAAAAGGCCAAGCATATAAAAGTCTGCAGGGTCTAAAAGTCACATCGGGGAAGTTAGAAGACGATCAAACGCTCTTTTGTGCACTCCTTCCTAAAATGTCAGTCAATCTTGGACCCATCATTCACCAAAGAGAACGCCTTACCAGCTTTCATTTCCTGAACATATCCTTTTTCCTAAAATCCTACCACCACCATGTCACAGAGCATTCATTCGATTTTTCTTTCAATGTAAAGAGCCATACTTGAATGTATTCTGTGCACATAAGCTCTCCACCGCAAGCAATAACTAATTTCACTCGGTCATCTCACTCAGAAAGAAGTCTCATACATTGGGTAAAAGAAAGCAAGCACTCCATCACAAAACACCCACAAAGCTTTCAATAAATAAGCGATTAGCTTGCGAGTAAATAATGGACGGGAGAGTGCATATTCTGATAACAGTCTCTGATCAATCACTCTTTGAGACCTACGCTGACTCTCTACAGCTTCGGTCACTATACAATACTATACATATTGAATTATATTGACAGGACAAAGGACTTCCATTGGACGCAAGTCAAGTCTTTGTGAAAGTGATCTAGTCTTCAATAAAGCGGATTACATCTCCCGTATACTCTCTCGTGGTTTCCAACATACTTGCGAACCAAACAAGGGGAATTTCATTGGAAAAAGTCTGCTTTGTTTTTCTCTTTGAAATAATTTTAGTAATGTAATGATGATGTTCAAAACTAAAATCATCATTGATAACTATATTGAGTAATTAATGACCACATCAAATATCTCACTCGATTGGTCCATCTCTGTTTATTAACAAACTTCCAAATATTCTTGTGAGACAACTTTTTTCTTCGAGGACGACTCAGAAGAGTCCTCTGAGTCGTACGTTGAGTGAAAAAAGCGAAAATGCTTTCTCCGTCTCCTAATAAATAATAATCCTATCTAGTTAGCTGTCAATCGGAATTTCAGGAAATGGTCACACATTTTTACTGAAGTAGCCACACTTATGAAAGATGTATTCAATGTACAGCCATGCATGCAACAAGACGTTTCTCAGCCATTTAATTTCCTTTTTAAGTTAAGCTCATCCGGGAATCTGAAGATGATTCACTAGCTTTTTAGATGTCTTTGCAAAGGAACACACGCCTTTTCGGTGTATTCTATATCAGAGATAGCGTTATTTTTGTCCCGTTGATGTTCTGTGCTGACATGTCTTTAATACTTCCGTTTAGCTGTCAGCTTTGATTACTTTCACATCGTACAACTTCCGCTCTAACATCGGGAATGGCGTTTGCAAGCGAATCATATATTATTGGTTTCAAGCAAGAGCTTTTTGCCACTCGTTTATCGTTGGACTTTTCCTATGATGAGAGTCTATGATGAAGTAAAGCA
>Ga0194135_10001070_pt1 | contig 16052 bp, 14 predicted proteins | sample LitLau_LLRF_2013_FD_134024 | JGI IMG/M metagenome (GOLD analysis project Ga0194135, IMG submission 134024) | Freshwater sediment microbial communities in response to fracking from North America - Little Laurel Run_MetaG_LLRF_2013 (version 2) | ecosystem: Environmental > Aquatic > Freshwater >...
ATATGTAAGTCAGTCAGTTAGAAGGCAATGAAGTGAGTTCTCCTTAAATGCTTGTCGAAGATCATCACAGGCATGTTATATAGCCAGTAGTTGATTCCATGCACATTTTTATTGTATTTGCATATTGAAAGTTGAATTTACCTCTTTTTTATTCGGAAATAAACCGAGTTTTAATTATAGAATGAAGCTCATTGATGGTATGATTCAAGGTGTAGAAGAATTACTGATAATCGTTTCTTGGGATGAGTTATGTCACAGGTCCATAAAGCAACACTATTGTGACCAAATGAACTTTAAAGTGTTTAAAAAATACAAAATTATCTATGTTAGTTTTCTTCAAGGCTTGGATTGCTAAAATAGTTTTCAATTATGTTTTGAAGAAGCACCTACTTTAATTCGTATGTATTTGACTGCTGAACGGACGAACGCAAAAGAAGTAACCCAGCTCCACTAAAGAAAGTGCGGAGAATCCCAAGCACAACCCTAAAAGTCTGTAATAATATAAACAGTGTTATCCAGAGGTCCACGAGGATTTAAAAGAAAGAATGCATAATGGAGTTTTTTATCATTGTTCTCACAGCACTTGAAAAGTTGTCTCTTATTACTAACAGTCTTCACGCGCAGCACTTTTTACCCGATACAACAAGAATGAAGGCCATCATCATAATTGTGTGTGTCTCACTTGCCTACGGTTGTCTCGCTAACCCTGCACCTGCTACAGGTAAAATAATAACTGAATGAGTGCTACTTACTTTTTAAAGACAAAAAATTCGCATAATCACAAAATGTTAATTAATTTTTACAGATTGCGAATGGTCAGAATGCAAGTCAAATAGCCTGACTAATAATCAAGTTTGCTCCAATATGGGATATGACGGGGGATCCACTGGGTACACAAGCAACATCGGATGTTCGGCGTCTTCTCGGAAAGTTCGGTGTTGTTTGTATTGGTATGCGACATGGAAATAATGCAACTGGTAAATTCCCATTTCTTTCAATAATGAAGTATTCATTCTTAAAGATTGTTTTATTGAGCATTTTCTTGAATTTGTTTTCAAATCACTTGGCAATCAAATTAACTTGTAGCATTGCTTCAAATAAATGATCTTGAATTGGCATCAAGCATATTACCAATTTGTAAATGACTTATAATAATAATAATAACTATCGCATTCTCCTTATTTGTCTTGTACGAGTTTTAGTAGACCTAAGTGACAAAATATTGGACTTCCTAAGCTTTTCTAAATCTGACGTGAAATTAGTTAACGCATTTGAAATATCATAGTTTTATTTATTTGTGGTAAATTGAAATATCAAAAGCGAAGGAAGTATTTGCGTGTCCATTGCTCAAGCCATGCTTTTGTGTCATTACCGTATCTATCAATGAAATAACCGAATATATTACTAACTTGAGTGAAATAATTTAACTAATTTAAAAATAATTTAATAATAATTTAATAATTAACTTTAGCACTTTGAAATACGTATTCTGTTGGATAGGTCATGATTAGTAGACAATGGTTCAGATTCAATTATTCAATTTCCCCAAAAACTTCGTTTGCTTTACATCATGTATACAAATCATCTTATACATCATATCAAATGATAAACCAGATGTGATCGGTGATCATTCACTGGTCATCATATAAATCGTATGGAATGATAATATAAAAAATAATACTAAGCAACCAAGTAAGTATCTTAAGAACAAAGGAGAAATTCCTTTCCTTACCAGCTCGGTATTACTTCCTAGATCTCTAGCCCTCCGAGTTCCAAAGTAAGGCAATAATAATGTTCAATACGTTTTTTTTCTCGCACATGTGATACAACTTAATAAACAGAGCTTGATGAGACACGTTATAAACAAAATCAAATATATCTATCATTTTTATAATATCCGTTTTATAACTAACTTTTTAAAGTCGTAACTTTAAATTTCGAGCATCCCATTCTATCATTTACCTATTTTAATGCGCTAAGCTTTCCTAGTGGTCTGCAACAAACCAAGTAACAATTTGACTTACTAGTTGTCCTTTGTAAACTTCGGGCCAAAAAAAGCAAAGAAAGAAAAACAACTCGCACGTGGATTCTTTTTGTACAAAGTAGTTTTGTACGCTTAAAATTTTGACAAATAGTGACCTGTTGCAATTAGCACCAACATGAATTGACGTGAGACGACCACATTGGTAACAAGTATCATAATTCATACTCATAAAAAATGTGATAATTATTGTAAAAAATAGTGAACCAAGTGTACCAAGAATCAATAACCAACATAAACGCTTGATAATGGTAAGTAGTACTTTACATAAACTTATTGTCATAAGCTGATAAGTAAATTGCGTCTGTTTCCGTAAATTTGTCATGTGCATTTGACATAAGAAAGCCTTCAGTATATTCAAAATCGAAGCCATGTAATCTCGTTTGCCATATAATTTGGGAGGGAATAAAAAACCTGTGTGTGTTCAATGAGAAATGTCGAAGTTAGTAATGTTTAATGTTTTGATGTCAAGTTTTAGAATAAAGTGATTTCGAGATAAATAATTCTTCTTGAACGGTGATCTACACGGTACTTTTGGATTGTTATAAATTTTCCAGAAATGATTGGATTCCAACCGATTTCGAAACTTGTTTGTACCCTTAGGGCTCAGAAAAGTCAAGGTATGTTTGGCAACCCAGCTTTTGAAGTTTATTAACTACCCATTTCAATATAAACAAAGTTGTAATCATTAAAGAGGCAAAAATTACAAAGAAACAATGAGTCATTACTTTATCTTCGATTCTCGGTAAAAACAGGAACAAAATGTTCAAATTTGAGAATCTCTCCTTAAATGCGGACGGAAGGTTTTTATTTATATTTAGTCCATGCAACAGAACAAACTAACATTTTTGTCCACAACTTAAGGAAGATAGAATTCAAATTGAATGCAATGAACGGATTGTACGTTTTAATAGAATTCTCTCAACTATTTACTGTTTCTATTATTAGAGATATCATCAAGTCGTCGGAGGTTAAGACGTATTCTTCGTTTATCATCGAAAACTCAAACAGAGTAAAGTTTTGTTTCGTGAAGAAAATGGCTAATATTTCTTTGTACCATGAATCAATATATCTTATTTATATTAAGAAGACGATGACGAAAACTGTTTCGGTTATTGAAGAAGTCTCAATCTCTACTTTGCAAGACGGCATAATTTCAGACATCATTCAGGAAGAATTCCGTTTACTATGTTATCGGCGATGCATAGTATTATAATATAGCATATCGAACTAATTATTTACATAATCTAGCAAGAGGTGCCGTTAAATAAACTACCACAGCCATACACACATTCTAACGATGAGAGTAACTTGGATACACATGCTGGCTCAATAATTCATGGAATGGTAAAGATGTAAAAGCCAAAATGAAACTAGGTGAGAAATTTGAAATTTTGTGTAACCGATGAGTTGATATAGTTTTGTTTACTGTTAAGTCATCAAACTCAAAATATACAAGCTACAGAAGCTTAACTGATGTATGAATCAATCAAAACATGCAAATATTAAAATAAATCACAGACAAGCTGCATGTGATTTTGATTTTATTACTACTAATGAGTTGTTGTTGTCAATATTAGAAAAATGTGGGGAAATTTAAGCCGAAATTTGATCCGATCTGGATAAGCAGATCGGAAGTCAGTGGACAAAGAACGATTGACCAAATAAACCAATCTCGTTTTCTAGCGACCAACCTACTCTGTTAACGGTCCAAAATATGTTTTGAAGAAATTCTTTCTTTCTTAAATTGTATTACAACATTGTCTTAAATTACCTCAGTACCATTTACTCCATCAATCTCATATTACCCTATCCCAGTGTCAGACTGCCTTAAAACTTTCTCAACCAACACCATCAACAAAATATCCCCAAACAGTTCTAAACCTATCCCAGTGAGACTCCACCTCACAAAGTTCCACCTTGTCAATCCCAAGAAGTCACTAAGGCGGATCAAGAAGAACGAGAAAGAATTACAACTCAAGTAACCAACTTCTTTCTTACTATATTTTCGAAAAACTTCTTTATTTTTCATTTGAGATGGTAAAACATCAAAAACAGATAAATGAGAAATACACAATTAGCAGAAAGTAATAGGAACCAAGTAGTCAGATATCACTCAGAAACCAATAACATAGTTAGTAGAGCTCAACGATTAGGTATAGATGTACACTTATTACAAGAGAATATTACACACGACAATCAGAGAAAACTTAAAATCTATGGGATAACATACCTCTACAAACTTTAAGCCGCTTTTTGTACCAACACTTAGCAATCAGGCCCCACGAAAGTCATTAAACATACCCATCAAACCCTATATTTTCAACTTCTTTAAAACCCTTCCTCCGACCAAATATTTTAAGAGCAACCCAAAACCACCACAAACAGTAGAGCTTTCCAGATGTCGATTGACGCTAATAACACTCGGTATTTCAAGAAGGAGGACACTGCGGGTCCAAAACGGGCTTTTAAAACAAAGATATTTTAAATGCCTTAACACAATCCAATGAGAATTTTGGTGACATGAAGTATGAGGATGAAGATGCAATGTATGTGGTTGAACCAATATCTCCTGAGGAAAGAAATCCTTCAAATGATCAAGGGGACTAGGAACAAAAGATGAACTCAGCTGATTCAGCAGTGAATCTGTACCAGCATTATCAACTTATTTACAGGTTTACCCAATCCATTTCTTTGCAGCCACTTCAAGTCACTCTATTCATAAGCTTAGTAGGAGTCAAAAAAACTTTTTCTTAGTAATCGATGCCACTGCCAATTTACTGCGTGGATTGAATGCTCCATTTGATTCAAAACAACCGTACTACAACATGGTTTTTTTCAGGTGCCCTTCGAAGGGTGTAAGCGGTGTGCCTGTTTTCGAGTTTTTTTACTACGCATCCATCAGTCAGCAACTACTTTTCTGCTTGGAAAGATCATAATATCCGTTCTTTGTGATCATGCGTACATAAATCTTTTATTTCAATACATCTTTTAATTATTCCAGTTTTATATACCTAATTATACAAAACAGCATTCAACGACAGCAGACTTAGATCTTATGGATGTCGTCTTCTGGCGGTTTTGGATCATTTGTTGGTCCCTACAAGTAGATATGCGACTCGTAAGCAATTTTACTGTCTTAAATATGTAATGCTGGATACGACGTTTCATGAACTGTGCAACTCTTAACACTGAACTTAGACACCCGGCGCATTCATACCGTAATCACCAGACCTCTCAAGTCCGTTTTTGAGAAGAAGTCCTTGGAGTAAATACGCCCACGGCCTAGTTGAAGTAGTTAAAGTACTAAACTACGCATACGCTAAAGATCAAGCTACAGTTGTAGACGCTGAGAGCAGGCACAATCCTACTACAATGAAGATGCATGCCAAAATTTGATAATAATGTCACTGGTACAGATTGCCGTCGATATGTCAACGCTGGGAGGATTTCCCTCCTACCAACCACTTCTTCACGTCCTTTCGTGTACCGATGTCGTAACTTGATTCCTGCCAACTCTTCTATTGCTGCGTTCCCATTTTACGGGTCTTTGCCTGTTCCTTCATGGGGTGTGATGACCCTCACGTTTGGGCTAGGTACACCTTCGGGCACTTTATCTGCCTACCAGGTGAGCGTAGTCCCTTTCTCTAGTTCTGTCCATTTCTATCCTACTGTGTCGCATTTATTGATTGTATGGTTTTTCTTATGCTTAAATACTTTCATTTTCCGCCTTTTAGGTGTCGCTGGAATCCTTTACGAGAACTTGCTGACCTCTCTCTATCCCATGGAAATTGTTCACAACCCTACTCCGTAGTAGCTGCCCCTCCTGTAGTCAACTCCCTTATAATAATGTAATTTCTTTGTTTCGAAATCAAATTTTCTTTAACTGGAAATAAACTCAGCATTTAAAAAATTGGTCGTCTCATCTGTTTACTCCCTCATACACCTTATTTACTCTATCCATCTCATCATTCTATCACTATATTTATATCCCTATTCTATCACTCTCTTCTCCCCTACTTAAAATTACGGACGGTAACGAATTTCCTTTTAGGTCTATAGTCTAATAGCATATTGTCACGGCTTAGCAGCCCTTATCAATGACTCATCATGGTATCCACACTTTTATACTCATACTAGTTAGTCTCACACTCTTTATAAACAGTCCACTTATTGCTATCACAGAACGAGTATCTCGCGCTCTTCCTTAATGTCATCATATGTGATTAAACCATAACCCTTCACAGCCAGCAGCTTTCCCCTGCAGGCTACACTCACCTTTGGATGCACTTGTTTCCAAGTGCATCTAAAAGTCAATCTTGATCATTCACCTTGGGCGAATGTGAGTATTCTCAATCTCTGCCAAGGATGAGATCACACTCGCTCAAGATGATGATCTCGCATCCCTCTCGGTATACTTTGTCGTCCTCGACAAATCTCGTATACTAATACAAACTATGTTTTTCCTACTACACAACCACAACTCTCTCTTCCAAAACTGCTGCACATATTATCAACGGCACTCTCTCTCTTTCTCTGCAAATAATCTGCAATTTTTATAAAAATTGCACCTTCAGTGACCTTTCCGTCTGGGTCTAACTTACACCACAAGGTAAACACACGTTAACAAGTACTACAAAGTTGCCAGCATAATCGTTCATTTCTTTTTCCTTTCCATACAGATTTCATATCGGGACTTCGCCATATCCTAACAAGTTAAGCTTCTAATGGTTGTTTCTATACTATAATTTATCAATTCTAATTTTGAAAGTCTATTCCTAATTAATCTATATTTTATAGGATTAACATGATCTCCCCATACAACTATACATCAGCATGGGAGGACTCTGGTAATTTTTATAATCTTATGAGTAAGTTTCGGTCGCGTTACTTTAAGTCACTTTTTAATTCCTTCAAATCCAGACAGTCAAAGGCCTTCAGATAAGAACCAAAATAAATGCGATGGAATTGCCGGAGGTTGGTCACCACTCTTCCTTTCAACGTCTTCATCCTTCAAACCTCAGCTCCCACATTCTTCATCCTTCTCGTAATCTCCTTCAGAATGGTAAGTCGATACAATTACGGTCTGATTCCTCCAAATCTGCATAGTCTGAGGATTATCCCGTATCTAATCCTTCTAATTTTTCCATTCCTCTCTCCCTCTTTTCAGATTTCAGGAATCGTCCTTGCACTTTGGGCGGTCGGAGCAGTCCTCACTGGGGACTATCTGGCCAGCGATCACAACGACGTTGTCCCGGAGACTACTTCCTTGAATGCTGTCGTGGGTCTCCTGTCACCTCCCTTCCAGGTCATTAACGAGAGTAAATATACCTACTCTCCTCCTAATCGACAACCATACTGGCTTCCATTCGAGGTGATCAACCAATGTCGGTTGTGCCTGCGTTTCCATGGCATCTCTTGGTCTGTCACGCCTTGGGCCCATCAAGAGGGTCTTGTTGGAGGAAGTGCCTCACAGAAGAGCGGCTGGAGCGCCTTGAGTCATCACGGGTTACATATTACGTGTGTGACCCCGACGAGTGTTGGAATGGATACTACCCAATTCAGTACTCCCCGCAGGATTTCTTCTGCGACTCTGGTATGACATTCCATCTCTTTAGCCATTCCATATTTTCACCTTTTGTATTCTTACTCACGCATATAACTTTATTCATGATATTTGTTTTCCTTCTTTCCCAGACGCCAAGAGAAGAGAACCCATCCGTCGTAGGCGACTTCGCGAGGCAAAGATGAGAGTAGGAGCTTCAGGAGTTTAGCTGTCGGTCTTGTTCCTTGGTGACAGTTGGCATATTGCTCGGATCTCTTCTCAGACTCGCCTTCTTCTTTAAAAATTACTTATAATTACTTATTTTCCGTTATAACTCAATTCGAAATGATCTAAAACACCAAATAATTTCTTGAATAAATCTCTAGCATTGCAATCACTACTTCGCTATTCACTTTCATCTCTTTTCTACACAACCTTACAATTCTCTTAATTCTATTAGCATTAGTCACAGGTTAATTTGATATTCATACTTATCTCAACATCACAGGCCTGGAAGGGCCAAAAAGACGGGAGAGGGGGAACCTCTGCAGTCATTCTTAGTGTTTTCCTCATTTAATATTCGACCAAAAGACTGACAGGTCAGATGGCTTGAGTCTTCAAAAACTCATTAGCAAACAAAGTTATTCTCGTTACCTGAAATTCTGTTAGCTGTATTTACTAAACAAACTTCTATTCTATTACCATTCCCCGGTATTTATTAATTTATTCTTGCATCCACCACCGTCTTATATTTATATAGTCGAGTATGCATCGTCACCGTAGTCCGCGATTGGTTTAGTAATGAAGCCAAAAAGTGGTCACATCATGACCTCGAAGTGGACCTGAAGGATCCTTCGGCAAAGAAAGATGAGTTTAGGAAAACTTCGCGGCAGAATTCTCATGATTTTAATTTTTGTGTCAATTTATATTCACCGTCACCATGATGAAGCTATAGTTACACTTGAGCAAGTGTGAACTCGCCCGCCTGCAAGCTCGCAATGCTCCGGAATTGATTAAAGTTAATTATCGAAGTTAATGTCCAGGGACAAGGGGGGTTCAAAAGTAAAGATTGATTTCAAAGGCGATCTGGGTGTCCTAATAGATCGACTAAAATGGTCACTGTTATTGGTAGGAGTTGTTACTGAGATTGGATTGGTTGTGGGAGTTGGTGACTGGAAAATGCCCCCTTTGAATTTTGGGGGTTCTAGGACTGAAGGAACAGGAATATAAACAGAAGGGGGTTCGATATACTTAAAGGTGGAAGAGGTGGCAGCTGGGGTATTATAATGAGGGTCTGGATTTGCAGGGAGAATTCTGTTTGGTCGTCAAGAGCTTAATGTTCCTGTTCTGTTCAAGGACTTCGCCGAGGGCCGCACCCTCGAGGACCTCCGGATTACCACTACCCAGAGCTCTCTTTCGATGGCCTCGCTCTGACTGATCAGAATCAGACCCGGACATCAATTTAGGAGCTTGGAGAGAGACACCGTGATCAAGGGTATCGCTCAAGAGTTCGTAAAGGGGTCTGAACTATAACTGAATGAAAGACTGTGAGACTTGGGATTTCTAAATGGCTCGGGGTCAACTGGACCCTTAATTCAATATCTAGACTGTCGACACAAGGCAGTCGCTGGAATATTCTGATTCCAGTGAGGACGCCACAAGTCCTCGAGCGCTCTATAATTCTATCTCTGGTCTATGGGGGTACCGTGTGACTTCCTTTCCGTAAAATGAAGGAGTGAGTCAGTCAACGTCTGGTCTAAGTCAGGGGGAATTAAACTAGAAGTGATTGAAGATTTGGTTACCTTCGGTTAGGTCGCAGGTCAGCCGGAGCACCTGGCCACCACGTAAGATTTCTTGCCTTATTCCTCTTAGATGAGTTTTGAGGAATGAATTGGTATGAGATGATGATTAATTCGGAGGCAGATTGAGACAATGCTTAATGATAATAATAGATTTATTCAACAGTAATCTTAAATCCTATTAGACTTTACTCAGACGAAGGGCAAAACTGAACTCCGATCTCCAACTCTGACTCCTTCCCAGGTAATCAATTGGAAACCTGATTGCAGTTGGATGCACTTTGTTTCCAAATGCATCTCAAAGTCAATCTTGATCGTTCACCTTGGGCGAGTGTGAGTATTTTCAACCTCTGCCAAGGATGAGATCACACTCGCTCAAGATGATGAGCTCGCACTACTAAACTTAGTCTTGACAATAAAAAAGTCACCTAAATGGTTATCGAGGTTGCGTTTTTTGCTATAAGTCTGCAATGACAGCTAATTTGTAGTTTGAACCTAACTTATTCATTCATTCACAAGAAGTGAATATTTAATATAAACTTTTACGTAGGGATTAACACTGAAATACTAATTTCCGCTACATATATAATTTCTAGAATTTTCGGAGAGAGATCTCGCTGTAAACTGATCGACCACGGGGCTCGGTTCTTGTGTCCCACTCTACAGATACAACATTTACGCGTATAGCGCCAGCGCGCGTGGTGAGTCGAAGGAATTTTCCAAATTTGAAAAGGTATAACTTTTTGGTTTCAGATTTAGTTCTAGCCACGGTGCTGTGTGCAAAGTCATTCTAAAAACAGGTACTAAGGAGGATGCGTCTACTAGATACGAATGTCAGCTAATCATCGGCATGGTAGTCAAAACCCAGGGCTTGCGTTCTTTCAACACTTATACCATCTAATTACTTTTCTAAATATTTTGCTGCTTTTTATGTAGGCCTTTTCACTTAAATACTAGCAGATTCTAACTAGATCGAGCTTGCTGTATAAGTAAAGCTAACCTACACAATGTGCAGTTATATTCTACTACCCCGGCTTATGAGTCTAGTATGGTCTAGTATGGTTTAGTTGATAGACCCATCCAGGGACTTCAGCGAGGTGTCTAACGCGTACTTGATGACGCCTTGTGATATAGCTGGCATCCTGAAGTGCTACACTAATTCCCTACTTCTCAACTCTACTTTTATTGCGGAGTTGTGTGATACGGGGTAGTACCAGTTGGGAACTTATAACTAGGAGTGCTTATTGCCCATATGTGCAGGACAATTCCTATTATAATCGGGACGTATGAGTCCCTGATAAAGCTTCGAATAAGGATAAATCCCTATTCAAATGAAGTGGACCAAGGGGCTGGGTCGAAATGGTCTGGTGTCCCCCGCTGCATCCACAACATCGACATAGGTAACGTGCGTGGAGAGGCGTAATACTTATTTCCTGTTCACCTCCAATCGGAAAACGATTGGGTTTGAGGTTTATTTTGTGATGTTCGGTTTAGGTAACTTGCCGAGCCAATGAACAGACAAAAGAAAGAAGAGGAGCCTGTTCGGACACGCTTTAGAGGAAGAGTTGATGAAAGCTAAACCAACTCATGCCAGTCTTAAAATTATTGGAAACGTGAGTTAAAAGAAAAACAAAATTTTTTATCTTCTAAAGCTTCTAAATTTACATGCTAGTAAATTCGTTTTAATTGTTTTAAAAGAAAAGGGCCTACATGCAAGAAATGACAAGCAGAGAAAATAGTTAAATATTCCAGTGAACCTGAATACATTGAATAATCTTTAAGATAACGAAGTCCAGTTTATCCTACCTAATAACCTGGGGACCGTCAAGCCTCCGGAACCGTTAGGCTTCCTATGGTTCTTTCAGGGAATATTGGGTATTGTAACTCCCAAAGCTGTCGCCATCTGGCTGAGCGATAAAAGCGTCACTCAGCCCGAGTGTCGTCGATGCGTTTAAAAGGTATGTTTTTGATGAGGCCTTCCTTTATCTTCTTTTAGCGGAATGACTTTTCGCTGTCGGGCTCCGGTACTTCCTTTCTTTATCGACCACCTCAAAAGTTGGGAAGAGATAATTAATTACAAGAAGTTTGTTTTTGAAGCCAAAAAAAGCTTATAAAATGGGAACAAGTGGACAAAATCAGATAAGATACAAGTAAAAAATGTAAGTATCCAAAATTTAACAATAACTTGTGGGTGACGTCATGAATCTTTATTTAAAAAGCAACTAACTAAAAAGAAAGTAGAACTACCTTTTCGGAATTTCGATTGCTGGATTACAAAAGAGAAGTTATGTATCGGAATTTAATTTGGAAAGGTGGTGACAGGGTCCGCGTGGAACCATGTGAAGGTTATATTGTTGCTTCTCTGATGTTGTATGAACTTAAGAAAAATGTACCCAGGTGAGAGTTTCTACGATGAAACCCTCCTCAGAAATCGGGCTGTTAGCGCAATCAGGAATGTCTGGCTACCTCTTTAGCAAATTGTCATACTTTCTTACACTTCAAGGTTCTGTCTGATTCTGTGTCATTTTGATCTCACAATCAAACTCTTATACTGGATCTCACAATGCGTACATTTAACCTGTAATTATCTCTACTTAAATTGGAATTTCCATCTTTTACTCTATTCAATAAAATATTGAATAACTGTACGGGACCTTCAATGCGTTTAAGAATTCGTCAAAAACTTGGTTGATACCATATTAGAAGCCAAATAACTCCTACTATTAAATAGCAAACCCCTTTATTTTAACATAACATCGTGAGCATGTATTTTTGATGTACCATGGGCTTGAGAGCCGGATAGACGGGAATCGCATACCTCCGCAGTCTTTTTTAAAATCCAAGGGCCTGACGGGTCCCACAAAGATCCACTGTGTTTATTTAAGTGAATATTAAATTTGATTGCCAATTTAAAGCCAATTATTGAGCGCATAGTGTGTATGTTTTTGTGTGTAGTACAATGGGTAGTCCAGGGGGTAAAAAGTAAAGAAAGAATACACACAGGACACGAAACCGAAAGTGTCGAAAAAGTTAAAAAGTTAAAAGGGGTAAAAGTTTAGGGGGGGCCATCAGAGGATGAAGATCTCGTCCAACTCCTTTCCAGCAGGCAAAGTCCCCAAAATAGCGGCCACGTGCTCCCGTTGGACGGCGATGCTGAGGCGCTGCAGGAGGAAGCACGTGGAACGCTTCTCCTCCGAGACCTCAGCGATCCGCCGCCCAATCTCTTCAAACAGTTTGAGGGACTCCTTGGCCCCGACTTTCTCATGTCTCCACAGCAATTGCAGATATGGTGTAGGCGCCCCCGAGAAACTTTTACTTCTTCCTCTTGGCGTCGGCACCTCCTTCTGCTGCGGACCCTCGGAGCGTCGCCGTTGATGCAACGTAGGATGGGGTGTAGGTGTCGCTGCAGGTGAAGTCCCACACGAGGGGCCTCCCGCGCAACCAAAGGACCAAGGTGAGACCATCCGGCCTCTTTTCATCCGCACGGATACCCCCCGCCGGCTTCGTGATGGAGGGGACATCCCCTGACCGTAGGGCGCGGAAGATGACGTCGTTGGCGGCCGCATGCCGTGACCAATGGCCCTTAGACCTCCTGCAGGCCAGCCCGTGGTACCCCAAACTGTCGTATTTACCTCCACACGGGCAACGGTGTGGCACACAAGTTTCGGCGCCAAGGAGCAGCGCGCACGCGACACGAAACGATTCGTTCGAGAGATGATTCCCGAGTTGATGTGATGGGAGAGCATGGAGCCAAGATCCCGCGTTGACGTCAGTTGCAGGTAGGAGACGTGCTTGGTCGGTGGGTGTGGCTGCCGTGACCCTTAACGTCGACAGGGCAAAATCGTGAAAAGGAGACTTCCACTCCTCCTGAACTCCTCGCTTGTCCTCTTGGGGCAAAACAAATATACCCCGCTCTCTCCAGAGGTCAATGGTCTTTTATTGTTTTATATCTAAATTTGTTATATTTAAATTGTACCTTTTTCATGTCAATTGCTCCTCCAATATTTCAAAGACATAAATCTGATAAAATACCCAGAATGGACGCGAATTTGAAACGGAAAAGTTGTAATATCGGCAAAAATGATGTCAGGATATCATATGCATATGTTCTTGTGTCAGTGTGAGTAGAAAAAACCGTGCAAAAAGAAATATGCTGCAATTAAAAACCGGGACGACAACCCCAGGGACCTACATGCTAGCCACTGAACCAAAATGGCAACGGATTTTGGGAATCGATTTTTCCACGTAGTCCTTCTTTTCGCTGCCTATAACAATCCACGTTAACTCGTGTGTAATAGTATCGAAAAAAGTTGTCCTACTTTTGTAATTTACAGTGTTATGTATTATTCCACAACTAAGTATCCAAACCCCGTGACAGTCTTCACTTGCTAATATAGGGTATACAAGGAACCGTCCAAATTCAAACCTCATGACTGCTTGATTTAGTTTTAAAGCAAATGATTGCGAGATTTCTCTTGAATATTCAATTAAACGTTAATAAAACAAGGCATCCATAGTGAGGGTGTAGCATATATTGGTATCATTTGATGCGGACAGAATCATAAAAGTTTTTGCAACTTCTGTGGTCTAATTAAACTCAAATCTGGCGTGATAATTCAGCTTGCAAGACAAAAAGATGTTCAGAACTTCTGTCGTGAAAAAAACGACAAGAAAACTGATTCTGTACTGATATTTGTTTAATAAACATGGAAAATGTCTTCTTATAAACGTATTGGATATTCAAATCGACTATGCGAAGCCTGTGTAATGTAAACACAAACGTTCCAGCAGTGTTTAGTAATTAGTAAAAAATTTTTCGAACGTTATCAATGGGAGTAAGATAAAATAAACTTCATGAGTATTAACTTTGACACTATTTAACGCTGACAATAAACTTATAAAACTGGCAGACAGGAGTGCCTAAAATATTCACTTCATAGAACCACATTAACCGCATAAATCCAAAAGCACAAATCAGCACAGCAATAAAGAAAAATGTCTGGTTGAGTGTCGACTTTGCATTACTAGTATTAAGTAGAAACAATATGATGGAAATGAAAACCGAGATTAACCGGACTATAATTTGTAAATTTTAACATAATAAATCGCCTACGTATTTCCAAGTAAGGATATGTCCACACATTACATATTACGTGTTCTGGGACTCGTTGAAATAGTATATATGAACACAAAATTTTAGCGTGCCTTACAGTAGGTGAATATAGCTACACTTTCTTTTAAATGTTAAAACTCAACATCTGCCTTTGGTACCGATATGATTGCTATCAGTACTATTGTAACGTAAGATTTTCTTTTACAACTATTTTACTTCAGAAAGCTTAGCTCAATAATTAATTAACTGCAATGGCTCACAAACGACAGAAGTCCTCCTCGCTATCCGTTTAAATCTGATTCACAGTAAGCTTCAAAAGTGAGACGTGAATCGATTGCTTTGAAAACAGTCTTCTGATTGTTTATTCCAGCCTTGTGATCCAGCAACAGTTGTGTCATTCTTCCGTTGCATTACCATTCCAAGTATTTTTCCTTGAATGTTATTTTGGGAAGACTATCATAAAAAAATCAAACAGTACACAATTTAATTTTGATGCACTGAAACACTTGTTCTTGTTGTCTTATTTCAGATTTCACTCACGGGATCTTCTGTGCCAGAAAGAGTTGATTTTAATTTTAATGTTATCCAAGAAGATAGAAGATACTGTGGTTTGCTGTAAAATAAATATATTGCTGATTGTAATTTCTACGCTTGCAATGGTAATAATAGTATCGAAAATTAACACTGAATTCTGAAAAACTTTCATTGTCTTGCAAAATTTTGTGGCAAAACTTTTTGTGAAGAATTGGATTAATAGAATTTCAGACTTGTTACCAATTGTGAGGCGAGAAAAAAGAAAAAATATAGTTATATTTATAGTTTCCCAAGGGGTACTCGTGAAATCATGAAGTTAAGTCACACAGATATCTTTTACATGTTCTTGAATAAAGATGTTTTGTTGATAGTGTAAAGGCAAAGGTCTTTCTTGAAAATAACTAATGGAGAGCTTAAACAAAATTAGATAACCTCGCAGCAAATGAGTGGAGTAAGTCAAGTAATGTCATCGATCAATTTAGACACGATATGCAGTTTCCAATAAGGTAGCGTATAAAAATGGACTTTTGAAATCGTTAGCTCCTATGAGTATCAAAATAAGAAATTAACACTTCGAGCTATGAATGAAACTTTGAAAATTGGAATGAATTCACCTAACAAGTGAGTTGAGCACAATACTTCATCAATTGAAAATGAATTATCTTCAACAATAAATGCACGTAGGATCAGAGAATTCCTCGGCTGATACTCTTTATTCATTTTAAGTGTGTTACACAATTAACTAGTATTGCATTTTGATTCGTGAATGCCATTTTCGGACTTTTTGTACTTTCTACAACTACAAAATTGTTGGAAGTCGGTCTCACAAACTTTCATGAAGGTTATTATAAGGTAAGGTCAAAATGTGATGAATCGTATAACACTAAACTATTTGATTACTGTGGCTTTGCTTGGATCTGCCATAGTGAGTTTGTAGCTCTATGTGGGGGGACAAAGGCTATTCGCTTACCACCCAGTAAGTATCGCCAGCATGAGTTTTGGGATTCGCCGCTGTACCCC
>Ga0194135_10001071_pt1 | contig 16051 bp, 8 predicted proteins | sample LitLau_LLRF_2013_FD_134024 | JGI IMG/M metagenome (GOLD analysis project Ga0194135, IMG submission 134024) | Freshwater sediment microbial communities in response to fracking from North America - Little Laurel Run_MetaG_LLRF_2013 (version 2) | ecosystem: Environmental > Aquatic > Freshwater >...
AATCGAATCGTAAGTCATTCGTCCGTTCACATTTTCCGTATAAAATTGAGATCTCTTTGTCGACTGTAGCTCAGTTATTAAAAACATATGCCTGGGGATAATACTGGAAGCAAGTTTGGCAGCGCACACAGTGGAAATGGAAGAAGTTTCCGCTACACCACGACCACCGCTTCGTCAAACTATCATAACCTGTCAAGGGATGGTCTGTTATGATGGAGAACCGACCATTCGAAATGAAATTTTTAAAATTGACGAATTACAAGAGATGGACAAGATACCACTGACCGCACAATTCTTGAAATTGGTGATGAAGTGTGTGCCTGAACAAGCAGCAGAAACGGTTATGGATGACTCAAATCGACAAATCCAAGATCTACTCCAGGAAATCAAGACATTTATTTCAGAGTCAAATGCCCATTTTCTATATACCAGGGGAAAAGAAAAACGACGGAATACGTAAGAGCCGAGACAAAACGTTTTACATTTAAACAAAAAAAACTAATCTTGTAACCTTTTGTGTTTTACCAAATGAATGTATAGGTTTGAGAGGTGAAAAAATTCAAGGAAATATTTATGCCTGCACTCGGAAGGACGTGAAAATGGAGACGTTAAAGGAAATCATCAAGAAACGGGCGAGATATGACATTGAGCAAGTTGCTGGATTAATCGTCTCCTTCCTGTGACAGGGAGTGCCTTGATCCCGTACCTCTCTCGGATTATTTTCCAAGCTAGCATGTGGATTGATCATGGATCCCAGCCCATGCAGAAATCATATGATGACATTCTAGAAGAGAAATGGGAACGACTCCGTACGAAATTATCACACGTTCTCGCTGAGCGCTACAATACCCAACTACCGTCTGACCCGGAAGGATTCTTCAAGGTTCTCCAGCGCATTCGCCGAAATCGCCCTAAGGACCTAACCGCGGCGCTCCGCATTCCCCCTTTTGCTTACGAATATCATGGACTTACTGGACCAGTCGAAGTGGAAATGCCTGGACATCCCGTTCCCATGGATTCTTTCACATGGTGGACACCTGCACCTCCGACTTCCGAACCGATTATTATTTCCAAAAAACACTTTCGTTGTTACAACATTCAATTTCAAAGAATTCAAGAAAGTAAGGATCCCGCCTCTGTGCTTCGACGAGAAATTGATCGATTTGAAAAACAATCCACTTCCCCAGCGAATGCGAATGCTCTTCTGAACACAACTGACCCCTTGGCCCTGCCATTCAGTTTCATGGCCCTACAACGTCGACTCCAACTCAAAGTAGTCTCTGACATGGGATGGACAAGATTCCTGCAACAAGGAGAAGGGAAAGAAGTCTGGCAGAATGACTGGGGAACCCTGAGTTCATTTGAAATGAAATTATACGAAATGGCAACGTCACGAGCTGCGGAGGAGATAGACTGGAACTGTTTGTCAGCCATTACGCTCCCGCCTGGGGTCAGAGGTCAGGGTCGATCATCCTTGGCAGATGAATCCAACTTGGCGCGAATCACCAAGTGTTGCCTACTAATGGAAGCCTATGTGGCAGTCCATGGGGAAGGAGACATGAGTTCCCTGGTGTACAAGCAAGGCGTTCGAGATGAACCACGTGGCCCAGTGGATCAGTACAACACGCTGTGCACAATTCTAAGTTCTGAAAAGAAGAAATTGGCGGGAAGTTTGTCCGTCCAAACGCCAAACCTCCCAGGCCCTTCTCATAAATTTCTTGCCAAGGATATCATGAGCTGGAATAATGCCTTCAAAGATGATGCATTCGCAGGTAAATAAATTGAAGTTTGTTTTGCTTAATTCTAATTTACAATTTTATGCAATTTAATACAAAGGAAAGCTAACATGCTTTTTTTTCTAATATTTTCAGATGGGAAAATCCCAGGTTGGTTTACTTGGTTAAAGAAGCATCGTGAAAAGGGAATGCATTGTCCGCCACTAATATACTAAACCGTAGATGAAAAACATACTTTTTTTTCTCTAAAAATGACTTTTGGGAGGAAATTTTTGTTAATTGAATTTACTAATGGAAGTATGAGGAAGTCTTATATAGGACTTGTTTTTCTGGTGATGATTATTTGGGTTAATTTAACTAATGAACAATTACTCTAATTAACATCTCAACTTTTGTGCTGAATAAAATTTGTTTTAAAGTTAATTCAGCTTCTCGCGCGACACCAATGCGGGAAATCTTCATCAAAATTTGGATGATTGCAAAATTGATTTGTACTTTTTTCCTTTGTGGAACTCGGGTGGATTTTTAGTTAGTTTTTCTACAGAAAACTAGAATAGACTCAATAATTCAAAAATGGTGATAATAAAGTTCTAAAAAATATTCCCCAATTTTAAAGTCGAGGAGACAGAACCCTGATACAACGCCCCAAAAATGAATTTAGCCAAAGTCCCTAGTAGTGGTGTGAGGTTAAAATCCCAGGTTGGCACTCTTTGCTCACCCCCAGAAGTTATTTTTTTTTATGACAACAGGTACTAGAGAAGATCACAAGGCAATCAAAATCTCTGGGAAACTTGAGCCCTTTTGATGAGAAATATTGGGAATGACCAGGAAGAATATTGAATGAGTCCAACGATGATGACGGGACCGGATCCGAATCTCTTCCCTCCAACTTATTCCCTGCATTCTTTCTCATCTCTCCAAGTCATCATCTCGTTTGACAACATTTTTTCATATTCTTCACACTACTTTGAGAGACGTCAGTAGTCCATTATATCAATCTCCGTTTGCGGAAACCGTTATCATCATCCACCACAACATAAAATAATATAAAAGCGGACCTCAACCAGCAGGGCTCAAACCCAAAAGGAAACTGCACAACAGATTCTGTCAAAAAGTAGGAAAATCCTTATACAAGAAATGTGTGGTCAGAGATTATCATTATGGGCTCAAGTTAATTGAATTTAGAGGCATGAGCTCGGATTTAGGACTCCCAATCCGGAATTCGTGTGAGGTTCCTTCTTTTGTAATTTCTAATTTTGACTCCACTCTTGCCTGCGTCTTGCCACTGCCTGCGTCTTCTGCCCCTATTCCTTGGACAACCCTGGGAACATTCAGACGCTCATACGTATGTCTGTCTACGCAGTGCATTTCAGTTCAACGAACGGCTCTAGGCTCTAAGCCGTAGGCTACGAGGATGAAATGGGCCTAGGCCTATCCTCAGCATATTTAACTCTATTGTTTGGCTCGTACTTAATGATAAACGCATTCCTAATGAAGGAAAATCCGCGTCCCCTGATCATTAATCCTCTGGGAACAATTATGTTGATAATCCGAATTTAATTTAACTGAGTATTGTCGAGTCACTCGGAAAGAAAGTTGTTTTGAAAATTCATTTCCGTAGTGTATGCCTCTACGACATAAAGGATTCCCACACTCTACCTGTTCGTTCTGTTCCTGCTACTCAAACTTCTTCGACCATAAACGAAATCCTCTTCCTGAGGGTGGATTTATATTTGGACTTTTATATTTTGGTAATCATCCCCAAGCTGCTTTCGGAAAAGTAAGTAGTAGTTGGTAGGGAAAGGGAGCAAAAAATTTGGAAAAACGGATCTTCCCCCCATCATTTTGGGGTTTTGGGATCTACAATTTCCTGAAGCACATGCACAACCCCCGAATCCAAAATTCAAATTTCCCAATTATAGCCATTTTGAAAAACGAGAATAAGCAGGAGAGGAAGCCGGTATCCGAAGAAGCCTGAAAGCAGAGGCGGAGGATATTAACAACTACAGCCAACATCTTGAAAACGCATGGAATAGTGTTTGAATACATCCAATCTTGTACGAATCGAAATAATTCCTTCCGTTTAGTAAATACACAGTTTCTGATGTGATTTGATTTTATTGCTGATGACAATTTTTTTTAGTCCAAGCAATAAAGAATTTAGTGTGGTTACTCAAGCCGAGCGGAAATCGAAATCGAATTATGTACTGCCTAGACTGTCTAGAATTAGACTGTCTAGAATTTTCCGTGTTTTTTTTTATGTAAAAAAAAAGAAATGAGAAAGGAACGTTAACACTTTCATTGATTCCTGACTTTATTTCCCACAATACATTTTCCTTTTTTCCTCAAATTTGTTGCGTACGTGTAAAGGATTTGCATTATGTTTAGTTATGCTCGTGTGAGCATCATTTGAGACTTGTCCCTTTTAAGGCATGAATATATTATAAGCAAAAACGGTAAAAAAATAATAAGGGAATCATTGGGAATTGCAAGTATTTTAGCTTTAAATGCCTCCCCGCAAAATTTGTTTGTGACAAGTTGGAAATAATGTTATTCCTGAATGTGTGTTGCCAGTTGCCAAAATATCTCAATTAATTTACTTTCCTGATTACGCAATACTTGTCCCTTTATGCCTTTAATAATTTTTAATGAGGCTGAATTGAGGCAATGAATGAAATGCGATGAAGGAATATAATGAGGCCTCCTTGATTGGTCAGTGTCAGTCCGTAGTCGTCGGATTTAAAATTCAGAACGCATTCTCCGCTCCTCTCCTGATTGGTATTGTAGCGGAGACAACACCTTTTCCAAATGGAACGAAGTGTTGTCTCCGACAAAAGGAAGTGGGATGATGCCTAACAATAGACTCAACTGACCTACTATTCCTAAGGATGATTGGTCTCAATTACCACGTCTTTCCATCTCCACCTCATCCTCACACCGTTGAATACTTCCACCTACAACTTTAAGCATCCGTGGATCTGAGCGGGCGGGGAATCCCTGACGCAACCGTACCCAACTTCAAAAAATGCATCATTAGCCTTGAATTTGGGTGAAAAAATAAAAACCTTTTAAAAAATGCATTTCCAAAGATGTGTGAAGGCGAAGGCTAAATGAGATTTTCGGATCCCTTGATACCTGGCTGGCAGTAGTGTGGAAAACAAGGTTCCATTTTGACTACTCTGCATCCTGTTTCCTACTTAAGGCTCCTCTATTATCTTACAGAACAGCCCCAGAGGCCTTTTAGTCCAAGTATCTTTCTCTTCGGCCCTTCACCACTTCCACAGATTTGAGGAGCCTTGAGTCTTATTATTATCCTACTTTCCAGGTATTTTACGGTTAAGAGAATCCAACGGACACCTCCACGTATGCACCAAGTGCTCTGGTTTCCGGGATTCCCGTTTCCTTCTGGCGGGAAGGGACGAGCCCTGGCGCTGACATACATTCATCCCTGGCAAGAATGCAAGAGTCAAATTGGAATCGAAATCCACGGGCAGAATTCTGATTGGCCCTTCCTTTTTCCCGCATTCAGTTATTCCGAGTCTCTCTGCGTGCTTGACTCCCTGCGCAGTCTTAAACCCTGCGACTTGGAAAGGATTTTGAAAGCGGAGAAATCTAGTTGAAATTGAGCACAATCAATAAGGTTCGGATTTAAGGCACGGTGGTTGGTGTGGTGGTCCATTTTTAATTTCCTCCATGCCTAACTCAACTACACAATGCTAAGGGAATGATTAATTTATAAGGAAGGGATTTAAATTATTTTGAGGAGACAGTGAGCTCCACCCGAACCAAACAATTATAGCATTCATTCACTGATTCTCATCCCACACCCAAGCCCATGCGCTCACGGCCTCCATTATGATTGCCTCGTTTAACGCATGCATGACTCGACTCCCTTCTCCGACTCATCCATTTTTGCACAAACGGGCCAATACGCATCCAATCCCATGCGCTTCCAATCTATCCCCTTATCCTGAGAACAATGAAAGGGACAGAGGCGTTTAGAGGAACGATTAGCAGAGCTTAATACCCTATTATTTCCACTTATTATTAATACAAAAGAAGAAGAAGAGGAGGAATAGTGTAGTAGAAGTGACTAATCTTGAAAGCCTAACCTACTTTGGTGGCAGTACTGCAACATACAACTGCAGTTGATGCTCAAAATGTAACAAGTCGACAAGAACTTTCTTCTTCAGATTCAACAACATACAACCACATTCCACGAGTCCCCACACATTTCTCTCCGCATCATTAATTAGCATAGATTAGCACAAATTTAGAATTAAGCTCATATGAATTAGTGACTTTGTAGGATTTCACGACAGGGCGAGGAGAAAGGAGTCAAGTTAAGATGGGATTGATGGGGGTGCTATCGGAAAGTGCATAAATTAAGAGCCTGCTGACAGGCAATTTCATCAAGATCCTCTTTTGCTCAAATGCAATCCCTTTGAAGAATCTCCTAAAATCACTTTCTCTTTTAATTTCAGGGATAATCGGAATAAGTACACCTTGGGTATTACGCAAAGACTCCTTCTGCATCCCACCAGCATATCAGAACAAGATTATTAACTGCGATTTGACACCCTCAAGAAGTGTCATAATGCAATAATTCAATTTATTTTAATATACTGGAGCTAATTTACCCAATCATAATTTAAAATGAGTATCGCAATTTCATTGCAAGTACTTCTAGACCAAGGCGTATACATTAGTTTCGAAAGAAAATAATTAATTTCGAGGCCTTTCTTACCTTTGGCAGAGTTGAGCGGCTCTGGACCAGGAATGCCGTATACTAAAATATTTATAACAGTGAAGTCCATGGAGTTCCCAACCTGGAAAAAATTTAAGGTTTGGTTTAGTAAATCCATATCCGTGATCCTAATTGGTTCTTATAGTATGAGTCACTTGACATTGGATCGTTCCGCCGTTCATAAATTCATCCCTTTGATTGTGATCAAAGTTATCAATTAATCTCTAACACTTTATCCCTTTTAGACATTTTAATTGTCTCCGTTTACAAATCATTCATCGGCTTCCGCCTGCACTTGGACCCAATAAATTCCCAATTTCTTTGATCTGCAATGAGATGCTGATTAAAGTGATAAATAGAATGTGCAAGGTTGATTGATATTAGAACTGGGCGGGCTTCGCCCTGGCTCTTTTCTAACTTCCGAGTTTACTTTTGCATATTTTTTGTTTAATGTTAGAGACCATCGACCACCAGCCCAAATACTGACTGCCCTTCAAATTATAATAATTCCTACCTTCCTCCCTGCCTAATCCCCTGGTTATGCTTATAATGGATTCAAAAGTCGACGCCGCCAGGTACGCAATGGAAAACTGAGTAATTGAAGACATTGCAGAATTGTGAAAATTTTGAGCTCCAGGGGACAGAAGCCCAGTTTTTGTCAAAAATCAAATTGGACGTGGTACATTGCCTAACAGCGTTCCTCCCTCCCATCTGTCTGCGCGTTTACTGCTGGTCTCTTCAGAAGCTCACAAGCAGGGTGAGATTGCTATAGTACGCATTCAGAAAGTGGGTTGCTGCGTCTGGTGCTGGGTAAGTGGTACCCTTTGTATTCCATTTCATCAGTTTAAAACAATGGGAGCGGCTTTGAAATTAAAATGGTGCGGTCGGCTACAAATTAGCAAAATGAATGAGTGGGTATGTGGAATGTAAAAATTATGCGATTAGAATTATATAGATTTTAATCAAGGGTGGGCTTGTGATTCTCAACGTAAATTCGTATTGTTCTGCCCTGGAGAACTAAAAAGTTGATTCAATTCCTTTTGTAGTAACTTTTAACTCTAAATTAATCTGACAAGGGAGAGTGACATGACGCAGAAGACAACAGAGGGATCAAAATGTCAAGAGAAAGATTTGGAACTATGGGCCTGAGCTGAAGATGAGATGTGGGTGAATCCTGTATTAGCATACAAAAGATCAAAAGATCATAAACCCACAAGGAAGGATTGTAAACACTTGCTCATCACCATCACCTGTCGCATTTTCCATCTCATTGTTTTTGGTCAGTGGAAATGGTTTTGTAGAACTTGAAAGGACAATTACGATTTCGGATGAGGTTAGGCCGCTCAACACCTACACGGAGATGAACCTTTTCTAACCGCAAAGTTTTTAAATCAAATGAAATGTGTAGCCTTTGTATGAATTACGAAAAAGATAAATAAAGTGTAATGGCCTCCATTTAAAATCGGACTAAAGTTTTGTGGATAAAAAAAAGGAACACGACTTGCTTACCATTTGGACATTGGAATAAGTTAGATTCCTGAAATGCAGAAAATAGGAAGCATATTACAATTTGAGCGCTTTGATTGGTCGAACCGAATGAAGCGAGGAGTGACATGGCTTTACCTGCGTAATACTAATTGGTATCAGTTGTAAATTGTAGAGAGCTATAAATAAGGCCGCCGCCGTCCTCCAGCAGGACAACATCTGAAAAGAACAACAACAAATTCATCTTAAAATTTCCATTTCTGATTTTCCGACATCCGGCTCTGCTGAACTCTCATGCCTCGGGATTAAGCTTCCAAACGCACCTCCTTCCTCTTTTCTTCCCACGTGGATCATTCCAAAATCCAAAATTACTCGGCGTGCAGGAATTCATTTTTTTTTCGCTTCTATTGTTGAGCTCCGAAATAAATTATAGACCGAATTCATATGCACTGCACATTCAAAGGATTAAGGCAAGGTGCATTTAATCACTGTCACGTTCCTCCGACGCTAAAACTCTTCCTTATTGTGATGCATTCATAGAAATTCATAAAATTCGTCCCTCCTTCCCTTTCTTTCTCCTCGGTCGGATGGAGATGACAACGGGGACGGCGGCGGAGGAGGAAGAGATGCTTTTGACATTGACCTCTCCCGTTTAATTTATTCCGACGGAAACCTGTCCCCATATTTGAATCCGGAATTAAAACCGTCATCCCCGCATCATTGGGCAGGAGACTGGGCATTTCGCCAGTTAGCAGTTACGGTACAATCTTTTGGAAATTTGGAGGTACAAGGCAGCAGGCGGAATCCTCCAATAATGGGGAGGGAGGAAGGAATCCGAGATGAGAAGTTGTCGGACGAGGAAGAAGCCAAAGAGTCAAAGATGCTGATGCTGGGAATGTGTGAATGAGGAGGTGAGACAGTGAGTGTGTGCGGTTTGGTTTGGGAGATGATGATGAAAAAGACAGGTTAAGACCAGAGATGAAATGAATGGAAGGCTCCTCCTAATCACCCCAATGAGGTCAGGAGAGACTGTTGACCTTTCCTATGGGCTTGATGCGGGGATTGAGTCGTCGAGCTATGATTCTTACGCGGATTGCCGTCTGCCTGCCTTCCCCCTCCTCCTGACCATCACCATCATCGCATCTCCTTCACCCTTCCCACAAGAGATCTCGAGATGATCTTTACTATATGAGTCAAATAACGTTTCTTGGATCTTTTAAGGACGCCCAACACGATCAATCCCGCAGTTAAAAACTCACCTTTCCCATAGTAAGGATACAAAATATGAAATACGGCAGAATCAAAACAAGTTTTTACCATAATAAATGTGTACCTGCACGGATCTCTGCCGGAGTCTGCCTCTGACCAATGGCAATGTTCCTAATGAACCAATTTCGAGTTTATGGGAACAATCCCGCTGCGTGATGGGCTAAAACCTCATAAAAGTTATTTACCTCATTCCTATATTGACTACTGCTGCTGAGGAGGAAAAAAAAGTAACAAACTAGGACGGATTGAAACAAATTTCCATTGTTTGCCCGCATTGTTTGCACTTGAGCTTTGAGGAAAATTGAAAATGTTTGGAAAAATTAGCATTCAAATGGAAAGCGAGAAGGTTGCCTTTATGAAAAATTGAAGTTTTTTTTTGGAATTGTTTTCAGATGGATTTACGACGCCTTATTCATTAGACCCCTGCTGTTGAGGAAGGCGGATGGATTGTTTAAATCCGAGGAAAGGGTAATTAGGGATGAGTAAAAGGACTTTTGAAGAGATGGAGAGAGGACGATGCATGAAAACAGGAAGCAACTAGGGAAGATGAGGGCCGTGATAGATGTGGTAGTTGACAATGACAGTGAACATTGTTAAGTTCGGAATGGGCTCTCCCAAGGGAATCACCCTAACTATACTACTGTTGTTTTAGTGTAAACGGCCGCCGGTCATGGGGTCTTCGTCTTATGCAAATTCATCTTCTCTCTCAACCCCTCATCCCATCATCTTCATACCGTTTTGGGTTTTCATATTAAAATTTTATTAAACCCTTCTCCCCTAGAGATACTAACCGGTGACCACACGAACGTTTTCCGCCTACTGTAAATTTTAATTCAAGTTCTTGTTCTTAATTATTCCACTCCAGGTAACAAGTCTTGGATTGTCTCTTTCAAAAATCTTTCAGGACTCGTCGATCATAATTTCCAAGACAAAAAACCAGCTCATAGACTTTGAAAATTAAAATCGGATGGATGTCGAGTCGAGGTTCTACGGTTTGAATCAGGGAAGACCAAAACGATTCTAGAACGCGAACGCCTCCCTTGAAGCTTTTGATTCTTCGACACGTGGGCGGGGATGGATTCTGACGTTATAAAATTCTGCGACTGACAGGCGGACTCAAGGGCATTAGGACTTATTATGAATTAGTGTAATTGGAGCAGGTGTTTACTTTAGCAGTCGAGAATGAGGGCGATTCTCACGGAGCTTCAATGCATTGTCTGACGCACGAGAAGAATGAAGATGAATCTTTTAACAGAGTCGATTTCATTATGTATCGCCGCTCCATTTAACTAAATCTACCTTTAAGCCTTTTAAGGAGTTCCGTCCGCAAGGGCACATTCATCACAATAATCCTAAAGTCTAATAATCCGATCCGTCCTTCTCTAGGAAGGAAATTTGAGCCCACCAGGATCTTTCGTGGACACGGCAGGGACTGGCTACCATATCCCTCTCTCGGATCTTAAGTGTGAAGCGTCCTTTCTAATCCTGTTTTTTTTTTTATTTTAAAAAATCCCTTGAGTTTTACACATATGGCACACAAGAAAAAAAAATCAAAATCCTGTCCATCGTCTGTCTTTCAGAAAAAAGTAGAAACAAGTCCACCTTGTACAATAAAATGATGCACAATCATGGAAAATGTCTTCCAATGTGTAAACTTAAGAAGATCTGCGGCATCTCAAAAGAGTGGTGAACCGAATTTCCGATTGTCCCATAAAAATTCCTTTTGCAAAGTAGTATTATAGAGACGTGGATCCGCTCAAGCGCAATCGAAAAATTGGGAAAGCACACACGACGAAATTTGTTGGACGTTGTAAGCGTTTCCTTTGAACATTTGATAGAATAATGCAAAAACATTAAATATAAGGACAACCTACCTTTGGATTTCTGTCAATTTCAGTCTTTGTTCAGAGGTAGTTTTTCATAATAAGTTAAAGAATTCCCTCAAATCAATCGTCAACTGTATCGTGCTCCCGTATGAAGCACTTCCCAATTATCCGCACTTGTTTGAAGGATTTGATGTGTGAGCAGGTGAGAAAACCACTTCCGCTTTCACAAAACTGATGCCGGATCGATGCCAGGAAATTCGGAGCTTCCCACAAGCAAAGTCAAGTGTGATTTGGTTTTAATTTTTGATAAAATGAGAACACGAAGGATGAATCCCTGGATCCTGTCGGAGGAACGCTTTCCAAGTCCGGGAATTTAGGGTAGGAAAGTAAGGGATCTAACAATAGAAAGGGATAACAATGGAGAGGGCGACTGAGGGATGATTGTGGATCCGGTCCACGTATGTGAACAACCTGATTAACACTGCCGTCTCCACCAAGACCAAGACGCTCAGGTAAGACGAGATTTTTGTATCGGGGGAAGTTTCTCTACTTTTCTTCCCTTCTTCCTTCATTGTTGGAAGTATTTGTCTTACCTGAACGTTTGGCATCTCAGAGAAGAACCCTTGCTAAGCCCCGGGGAGACTAGCAACCCCACCTCTGTCCATGTGTTCCCAAAGGACGCTGCACTCTCCTCGTCTCTTAACAGGAAAAGCATCCAACTTTAGACAACAATTGAATTCCTTCCTCGTTGACTTCTTATCCCACAACAATTTTTTCTTCCAGGTGGCATCAGCAATCTAAAGAATGAAAACCCCATTCCATTCTCTTTCAAGTCGGAAAATGAATTCGCCAACAAGTAAAAATCCAATCCATTCCTAACTGTCAACTTCCAAGGTTTGACAGTTAATCATCAATTTCACTGGAAATTCTACTTCGGCATCAAATATAGCCCATTTATTAATTAATTTTTAGACAATTTTTGCAACATCGAATTGTAATCTTTTTTTATTGCAGTTACAACCAGAACGGATGAAATCATGGAAAGCCCGAGTTTGAAACTTGGGCCAATTTCTTACGTTTGCTTTGCGCTTTGCTGCATTAAATATTTTGCCATTTCTCCAAATGCTTTGGCCCCGTTACCATTCGTTTCGTCGTAATTCTTGATTTCCTTCTTCATCTTACTGAAATACGCCACTACTTTCTGGAATTTGTTAAATTTCACTCCAATTGCCTCCATGGTGCTCAGGGAGGCCATGATGCTAAAATCTGCAATTGTTATGCAATCCCCTGCAACATATTTGCTTCGGTCCAAGAACTCATCCAAAATCCCCAATGTTTCATCCAATTTCTTCACACCTTCTTCGTTGATTGGTTGTTTTCGAAAAACAGCCGGATACTAAAAAAAATCAACATTTTCAAAATTTATGCGGAGAACCTCGACTTCAATTCGGAGAAGCTTTTTCAATAAATTGAAATTAAAAATGCACTTACGTAAGCAACTTCGAAATCTCTGTAAAGACAACTCTCGTCAAAAAAAAGTCGATGATCAACGAGCGCACGCTGCTTTGCCGGTTTCGGGTAAAGGGTATCCGTCTTCCCATAGGCATTGACAAGGTACATCATAATGGCACGACTCTCACACAAGTAAAACCCATTGTCATCAATTGTGGGAACATTGTGCTGGATATTTATCTTAAAAAAAATTATATAAAGTTAAATTTTAGTATTCAGGGTAAAGCTGATGGAAACCGCCACAACTTTGTCCAACTTACCTTCAAAAACTCCGGTTTCAGCTGTTCTCCAGCCATTAGGTCCAGTTCCTTCAGATTGAGCTTGAGCCCAAGGGCCTCAGCCGTCATAAAGACGGCCCGGCAAGGGGTGCTAGGAAGCGCGCAGTAGCAGTCAATACCCATGATAAAGGAAAAATGGAGAGTTATACGAAACAATGTGACAAGCACTGGAGAAGGGACTCGTCCTACTGCGAAAGAAAACTGATCGAAAATTCGTTAATCAGAGAAAATAAAATATAACAAGATTATAAATCTCTCGATTACTCCCAATTAAGATTAAAAATGGGATTTAGGAGTGAAATTTGCCCTAGTTCTTTTCGCATCATCCATCCCATAGCACCAAGAAAAAAAATCCTCGTATTCCCTCTGAATGTGGTGACCAAGGCTAAATGATCAGCAGGATTATCTTATCGATCAGCAGAACATGTGGTACTTCACACCGGCCTGTGATTGGGTATTAAAATGATGGAATAGTGATCAAATCAGAATTCCATTGACATTTGAAAGAGGAAAAAATTTATTCTAACACATTCATTTATAGTCAGGTAAAATAAAATGTTAATCGCAGGAGCGGTGACTAATTGGAAATATAACAACCAAGAGATGCATTTCATTTACATCGAACCATTTAAAGCGCAACTTGGTAAATTGGGAAAGCATTCCAATTATTGATTAATTATGTTTCCCCAAAGCGTCGAGAAGAGGCTTGTTAACTAGGACGTCCGCGTCCTTGGCAAAGATGAAATCAATGTGGTTGAACTCTGGGAATTCAACACGGTGGTTCAAGGTCACATTCGGCAGCTTAATTACCAATTGGGCCACATCCTAACAATTTAAAAAGAAAAAGATGAAGATTATTTTGAGATCTGTAACTTCCAAATGTATAAATTATACCAATGGATCACAAATGATGTCATTTTGTCCCCAAAATATTGCAACCGGAACTCTAACGTTGCTTAGGTCATACTTTGGAGGTTTCTTTTTCCCGTATATTCTCGTATTCAACTTCCCATGGTCATACATTGTAAATTCTCCGGATTTGATTATCTGGAAGTAGTGGAATCCTGTTTGAGTGGAGACGGTAGATGGAACATGGGCCAAGATAACCGGAAATTGGGTCTAGAATTCCATAAGAAGAAAAAAAATACGTGAGAGGATTCCATCTATTTTGATCCAAATGGATTCTGCAACGCTTAAAAAGGCAACTCACATAATTAGTTTGTGCAGGGTCATGTCCTGCCAAGAGAAACATGGCGTCTTCACATAGTTCGTCAATCTTCAATACTTCCTATAATTTAAAATTATTTTCCATACAAACAATGGGATTTTCCGCCATTGATTAACATTGGGGACCTTACAGTACAAAATTCCGGGCCTATGAACCGTAGGGTTCTTGCAACAAATTTTGGAAAAAAGACTCCGTGCCCAATGATATCCAAAATTATCTAGGAAAGAATACAGATTGAGATCCATGCTGAACTTTTAGTTTGAAACAAAAGAATTACTACATAGTAGTCTAATTTCTAACCTTTTCAGCTCTGCCGTAAAATTCTGCCAAATAATGGGCAGGGCTTGTTCCTTGTTTGAGATACACGGCAGGTCCCAAAGCTCCCATAAAATTTACTTTGGTGTTATACTCGGGTTTCGTTGAAAGAAGAACAAAAAACATGGTTGTCCCCATAGAATGACCAATGTAGCTCAACTTTTCCTTCCCGGTGGCGTTGAGAACATAATCAATTACGGCTGGCAGATCAAAACGGCCCATCTCATCCCAACTACAAGAAAAGGACACATGAAGGAAAAGACAATATATTATGGAAAATTCAGAACATGAGTAGAAACTTCAGAAGTTTATTAAAACTCACCTGAATCTCCAGAACTTAATTCGTTTTATAGAAAGAGTCTCGTGAGCCTGTGAGTATTGGTTCCCACGAGCATTTCCAAGCCAGACGTCGTAACCCGCCTCCACGAGCATATAGGCTATGAAAATATGAAAACATTTAGCTCACCCTCATTAGCCAATAGCTCTGATGACAGAATGGTAGGCACATTGGCTTCTGTAAACTCACCCAGAGATTTCTGTTCGGCATTAATAATCCAGTCCGCCGAAGTCCCGAACATGCCATGCTGGAGAAATACAACTGGCCGTGCTTCCGCTTCTCTATTCCTGCCGAGCGGGATATTTTTCTTCCCGCATGGAATTCTATGAACTGTCAAAACGTATCCATCCGCAGTAGTCACGTGATGAATTTCGGCTGGAAACCCATGTCGCTCAATCAACTCCGGCTGGAAAAGGATAAAGAATAACATCCGAAGAATCAGAATTGTAAATTAATACTTTCACAGTGGTAGCCGTGCTTCCCTTACAGTAGTAAGATGAATATCCGGGTTAGGTTCATGATAATGTGGAAATCGTCCTCCATTAAATCCAATTGAATTGGGCCCTTCTCCTTGGATATCATTCTCCTCACTTTCCGCCTCAATCAAATTATTCAAAAAGTCCGTTTTTGAAGGATCTTCCTCATCTTCCCAAGTAACTACTTTGACGGATTTGCAGTCAACTGCCTTTATGGATAAGACGCAGGCAATGGCAAGGAACATTAGTTTCACGGAGGAAGCCATCCTGTAAATTCGATCGAAAAACTGCCCTGACGTAATGTAAATAATAAAGAAATATATTCTTCTTCCTGCTTCCTGTTTTTGGTTCTCTAATGATCTCGGCTTAAAATTCAACACCTGACTCCTTTACACTCCGAAGACATGAAAACTCGAAGAGGACTTAAGGCAGGAATGAGAAAAGGGCCCTATAATTGAAAATAGGCATATACAAAAGGAGACTAAAAATGCTACAATGTTCAACTCAACTCTCGGACGAATTGGAAGAAAATGAGAGTAAACTCAAAGAGAGGTTGAAACTTTAAGTAGTAATACAAGATAAATAATTGTATAAAAAGTGAATCACAAAGTCCTGTCGTCTGCCTGTTGATAATTATAAGGAAGGATTGCTCAATAAGCAAACTCAAAGTGAAGGGTTGGAGTCAGTTGCTATTTGCTTCTAACGAAACTCATGAGAACAACAAGAAAAATAAACAGTTTCCTCCTTCGAAAAAATGAAGATTAATCAAGATTTTTTCATCATCCAAGTCCATTATAGTTGGAGTTGATGTCAGCGTCAGTACAAAATGCTTCATCTCCTGT
>Ga0194135_10001072_pt1 | contig 16048 bp, 7 predicted proteins | sample LitLau_LLRF_2013_FD_134024 | JGI IMG/M metagenome (GOLD analysis project Ga0194135, IMG submission 134024) | Freshwater sediment microbial communities in response to fracking from North America - Little Laurel Run_MetaG_LLRF_2013 (version 2) | ecosystem: Environmental > Aquatic > Freshwater >...
ACTTTAGAATACAAATACTTTCACACATGGAAATCACGAGAAGTTTTGTATCTACTGAAGCTTGAATTCCATCCGCACGGGTTGTATGGATTCAGTTATCTTCTATTGTGATGTTAGTACGATAGAAATTCATAACTCAAGTTGAGTCATCAGTTTTTGGGTTTTTGACGAATTGTTTTATTTCTCGACTCGTTGAATTTCCTACTTCCTGGTCAGCTTAAAAAATGAACCTATAATATATATATATGTGAGCTAAAGGCTTTCACCGTCCCACAGGACTTTCTCTCGTTGGAGAGGATTTGTATCTGCCTTGCCTTCTAAACTTTTCATTCATGTTCATCATCAGTTGCGGTGAATTTTAATACTCACCGACCACACAGTCTCTCACTATTGTTCTTGTGGTTGACTAGTATATGTGTATATAGATTCATCAGCATCACTTTCACTTTTGCCTTAACGAGTATGAGTTCTGAGCTGTCTTTTTTAGAATCCGGTAGCTGTGGTAAAGTGAAATTTAGTGAGACCATGTGCAGCGTATCTGCATGGATTTTGGATAGAAAGAATCTCACAAAAGAAACTCCATTTCGCATGAAAGTATCTGGGAACAGAAGGGAAGCTTGTGATGGGGAATGAAGCTTTTGGATATTGTGTGCCATTTTTTACGCTGGATTCCTGGGTTGGCGAATTCGTTCGATTTCTCCATTTAAAATAATCATTTTGTGTGGAATGCTTCGTTCTCAATGGCATCCTTTTAGTTCTATGTAGGTTTCTAGCACTTCCTTCAATGGAATTGGATTTGCATTACATATTTCAAGACAGAGATGCTATTGCTTTCGTGTCAAGTCTAGACTATGCTCCGTAATGGGTTTATATACTTTACGCAAACTGAGGCCCATTTGGTTGCATACTTTCTCCAGCTCTTACTCTTTCCATGTGCAACGCTTCCTATATAAGGTCAATGCGAGGAATCTCATTGTGATTTATGATGCACCTAAAATCGAAATGGAATCTACACTAGCCTGCATCTATATTACGGTGGGTAGAAAAATGAGATGTCTATAGATAATCAGGAGTGAATTGCAATTTGGAATCAATGTAAATAAAGTGTGTGGTTGTTTATCACGCAAATGTAGTACAGTTGATTGCCACTTACAATCTTTCAATCAGAAATCACAGTGGCAAGTGCTGCATGAGTAGAAGCTTGCGATTTATGTATGAATTCATTTTATTCCTAGCAAAATGCAAGTTAAAATCAATCCGTTTAAATCCAAATTTTACCAGATCTAATCGCATAAGCTTTCAAAGTCCAAACTGAGATTAAGATGAAATATATTTGTAAGCCGTTTAATCCTCCAACGTGCTCAAAAGTAAAAGTAGGAATAAAAAATAATAATAAAACCCAGGAAGGATTTGCGAGAAGGTTGAAAGGAGCATGGAACGTATTTTGGGGAATAAGATTTATATAGGAATTGTGCTTTTGTCACGAAAGTGTACAAGCTCAAGACTGCAAGCATAAGGAAGAACAAGACTATATGATTCCTTAAGGAAAAGATGGATTGGATTGGAGGATTTCTAGTAAGACGATGTGGTGAAGAAGATGTTAAGACAATAGGTCTCATGACACTGAAATAGAGTGAAGCATATATTGCGTAGATATGGTTTTGACATAAGATGACACACGTATTAGCTTTATTGTTAAGTGTGTATCTGAACGGAAGTCATGTTCACGTTCAACGTTAACTCGGTTTGTGTAGTATCGTGTGTAAGTTTGTTCTGTGTTGGATTTGGTTCCTCCGGTGGTTTGTGTAGTTTTTCCGTTGTCTCTTCATCCTTGAATGTGTCACCCGGGTATTTAACTCGTGTCTAACAAACCCAGTTAAAAGGTTTTTGCTCTACTCAAGTGACACATAAAACTTGTACTTTATTGCTACAGCCTAGACTGCGATTTATGAGGTGTTTATTATGTTGTTGGCTAGATTTAGATACGCTTAGCTTTCTATAGCACCGATATACAAGTCGAGAGATGATCTCCCGTATAATAGCTTGTGCTTCTTCATCGTTATTTGTACACTAGAAGCGGAGATGATGATGATTAAACTGAAAGTAGTGCGTATGTACGCAATACACATGTTTATTTGTCACTCAGTTTTCATCTTCTGCTGACACTTTAATTAGTTTTTGCGGACTTCTTGCAAAGTTAGAAGTTTAGCCAATTTATTTATCAAGAGCTCTGAAAGACTCTTGCTCAGTTTTTAGGCTTTGTGATAGGGTTTAAAAAGCATGTCTTATGTAAAACATAAATGGGTTGAGTAGGAGACTTTGAAATCGATTTTTTAAAGAGAGAAGTCATAAATGCCTGGAGACTGTTGAGCTGCGAATGATTTATGCAATTTTAAATTCCGTTTGAAGGAGAGATTTTTGTGTTGAAAGGACTCTTTAGCTCTTGGCTGAACACATTTCTTTATATCTGGGAGGATATTCTTGAGTAGATAAGTCACTTTAATGTCTTTCATTGTGAGCTACATAAAGTAGAGGAGACACAGAGAACCACGGAGGAAAGAGAGTGCCGAATGGCTCGGACTACGACATTCCAATCGTACTTTGGAATTCCTCCTTTTATATTCTGATTTGCATTTATGTATGAGTAAAAGAGAAATGTGGGTCTTGTGCGGATGGTTTGCTGCTATTTCTGTTTTGAGGATCACACACACACCTTTCAAGCAGCTTTCAGCATCTGGTAAAAGACAGACTTACAGGCAGCAGAGACTAGAGGAGTGGATTTAATGTGATTTAGTACGAATCTGGTGTAACTGGAGACTGAAAAAGGTTCCCAATGGGGAGTTCCTTGTATGCTGCTTACTCTACCGTTAGTGTACTAGTTATTCATCTTCGGGTTGTTGAAGATGAAGCCATTGGAAAAGAACAATACCGACATTAGACGTGCCATGATTTCCGCATGATTGACAACCCTTTGTTGCAATTATACACGTAGAAAAGGAGCTTTGCTTATTCTCTTTAAATGTATCGCGCACGAGACAACAGAGAGATACACTGTACAAATCCCATTAGTAATTATTTATTTAGGAGAATGAGAACAAATGGATGTAAAAGTGGAGAAAGGGAGTAATATTCACAGTGTTGTTTAAATGGAAGCAGTGCTTATTGGAAGTTTGGAATTACTGTGAATAATGAAGGAGGAAGCCCTACGAGCGTAAGAATAAAGGATGAAGGATGGCGACGACTTGGATGGGAGGAGGTTCTCGTGAATTAGTTGGCATTGTAGTTGTTATTTGTGTTCGTATTGATTCAAGACAAGAACAAATTTGTTTGTGACAAAATCTGTAATCTGAGAATCCCCCAGTAGTATTCTATTTTCCATTTAGTAGTTACTAGAATCCTTTCGGACGATTACGTGTTTTGTTTTTACTCAAGGAAAATTAGTTTCAATGGCTTCTCCCACAGCTAACAAGAGCAGAGGAGGGTCTTGCTATTCATTATACGCATTATTGTGTATTGTGTGAGTGTAATTCTATGCCGAGTAGTCCTGTGAAGTAACAATAATAATAATAATGCTTTCTCGCTGAAAGGATACATAAATGAGAGGTAGTATATATTGACAGGCATATATTAAGGCTGAGGAGAGGGCGAGTCCTTCTCTGGTGATCAACCAAAGAGATGATGAGATGATGATGAGACTGCTTAGTTCGTTTAATAATTTACACGTACTCTAAGCTAAGTGGGTATTTTCTGGGCCAATACATTTCTAATAGAGTTGTCAAGAAAGATTATTTGTATGATTTTTGTGTTTATTCGGCCCGTAGACTAAGATTATGTTTTTCTCTTTATATCTTTTACTGAAGGTTACCTGATTTTAATTAAACTTTGAATGTGAATCACAAGAATTTAACTTGGCTGTAACGCTTAATTACGTGACGAGATATTGCTTATTACAATATTCTGTTTAAAAGATGTGAAGCAGTAATTGTAATATTATGAAATATTTGTTCTAGTGCTTTTAACGGGTTTCATCCTAACGCCCTTTGGTTTATTATTAATGAAAACTCTGAACCCCGAGGCCAAAAGGGTCTGTGGCCTCTTTGTACTTTACAATATTTGTCTGAGAAAATATTATTATTACAGTTCCTGTACATCTTAGAATTCTGTTACACGAACAGATAATTAACTGACACTCGCTAACTGAAATGTACTCGTACTTGATTTGATGATGATTAGTACGACGACAGCCTTTATTGCTTTCCAGGAGTTTCAGAATGAAAGGAGGATAATTTAATTAAGACATTACGTTTTTTGTTTCTAGTTCCACCAAACGCTCCTATAATTGAACACAACGGAACGCTAATCCCGACGGGGAAGAATGTAACAGCAGCAGATGGACACCGGGTGGCTGTTAAATGTTCCAGCAGATATGGAAATCCTCCCGCATTGCTAAAATGGTTTGTTGGTAAGTTCACAATGAGTTTTTGTAACAGATTTATTTAACTTTAAGGAACTCATGGATTCAAGTTTGTTTAACAGGTTAAGGTTAATCTACATTTCTTTGAATTATACTACTCGGTCTGGTTATAATAGTTTTACTAAAAAGGAAAGCTTAATCAAGTTGCAACAGAAATTACAGTGTCATCTGAATCGAACTTGATTGAGTTTTTAATATTGTTTAGTACTTGAATATGATAAAATAAAAAGAGCACTCGATCTGATTACTTTAATTTCATGAATAGAAATATATTCGCATGTAAATGAAAAGAGCTGTCTGACACTATAGATTTGTTTTTTGTTATTTTTGTACTACTGAAGGCTTTGAGGTTATTACGGTGAGGCTTTTTTGAAGGGACACGCTCGGCAATCCTTATATCATTTTAATTAAACTGAAGAAAAGGCAGGATGGGTTTGTCTCCGTGTTTCCTTTGAAATTGTTTAGTATTGAGTTAATCACTCTTTCTATATTCTCCTGTGTGGTTTGGAAGTTTGAATGTTCGAAATAAAACACGGTTTGTGGGTGATGTGAATTGTGAATAAGACGTTTTGTAAACCGAAATTCAAAGACTCAAACTTTCAAATATACATCCTGTCCTTTGGGAGGATGAAGGTTGTTCTGATTTTTTGTACGAATGTACCAAGTAACAAGTCTTTTATGCGTTCTTAGTTTGTAAAAGAAAACCCTGGAAAGTATTTGCACAAAAACAGATCAAAGGTTACACAGAACAAATAGAGCAAAAAAAAAAATTAAAACCTTCGGCTTCGAAATTTCGAGTTCAAGTAGGGACACTTCTTTCTTATTATGTCGGATGTGTGAATCATGAATGAAGTAATCAAAGTGAGATGCACTCCGTGTGTGCAATCATATCGATGACTCTAAAAGCAGACAACAGGAAGGGATCTGCTGCTGCGTTACTTGTAAAAAAAGTCTCGAAGCAATGAATTGCTATACGCTTGTACTACACACATGGACGTATACGGATATAAAAAGAGTTAACGTAAAAAAGACAGAATTCCTTTCAAAATTTTTTGAAGCGTAAGAAAGGCAAAGAGAAGTTGGATCTGTGTGTCCTGTGTTGTTTTATTGGCACAGCCAAAGTTGAATGAGTATATAGAAATTTCTAGTGATGTAGTAACACTTTTCTCCGGGCCAAAATTCCTTTTGGTGGTGAAAAGACACACACACAAAAGTGAATATGATATAGATGAAGGTGGAAATGTGTTTGTGGAGGAATAACACAAAAGATGAGAGAGTGCATTTCGGTTAAAAGAAACCGCATCCGGCTTTTTCATCCGGAAAACACATCTCCACTTTGTTGGAAGTCTGCAAAGGCCATCCTGAAGTGGAAAGGGGAAGTTTATATTGAGTGACAGGTCAATAGCGAATATACTCGTTGATCTGGGGTTTCATTTCATTCATTCATGTAATTCGTGTGCCACCGAACACCGAAAAAGGTTTGTGTAGCAGTTCTTTTCGTAAATACAGAACGATGATGATGTCTTTCTTGTGTTTATTCTTACACACATAAAGCTCTTTATAGACGTATACTCACCTTTTTGGTTCATTGAGTTCACAAAATGTATCTTTTTGAAGTTGAGATGGCTAAGAATTAGCACTCAAGCCTTTTTTACGTGTTAAAACGACGAGAGGTTTCTTTCACATTTGTACATAAACATTACATTTAAGTGAATGCATTTCTATATGTTCCAACTCTTGTGATTTTTACTGAGCTCCATGCTTTTATGTGTGATTTCAGGTGATGAAGAAATAACCGGAGTGAATCAAACAAACAGAACGGAAGATGATAATTCGAAAAAGTGGGCTGCCACGTCTACTTTGGATTACACTTTTACAAAGCTCCAAAATCACAAAACACTCAAGTGTGTTGCGGTTCACGAAGCTTATCCGACTAAATCAAGGGATACTCAAGTCCTCCTGGACATTCAATGTAAGAATTGATTCAAAGGCTTTGTTATAATATTATTCTGTCTTCTTCAATCACCGTTCATGTTCAGGCATCCTTCTTTGATGGTAAGATTGCATCAGTATTGTTGGTAAAATAGAGGAAGGAGTTAGTCACAGTTACTTCAAGTTACATTTAACAAAAGAAAATTGTAGTGAACCATGAAGTCATTATGATTCGAAGGCAATAATAAAAGGAAATTGCATGTACATATCGATTGATATTTTCAAATCCCACCTGCTCTCCCTCAAAATATATAGCTAATGATTACGATCGATAATAAACTTTAATTGGAGCATTATTGGAACTGTTCCTAATTATATTTAGTTTTCAGGTAGTTTCAATTTGTTACACGATTCATTCATCCGCTTCATTACAGACAAATTATATGGGATCGCATAGTACACATTATGAAAAGTGACTGTCAATTTTGTAACTTTTGTGCTAAAAAATAAAGACAGTTTCGGTCTTTCTTCGTGCTCTCCTCCTTTTTGGAGGAATAAAGTGAATAACTTTCTTGAATACACTTTGGTTTCTTTTGAAGTAGAAATGGAATATTACTATATAAAATCGCGTCGTGTGTAAAAGAGCAGAGTTGGCTTCAATATATGTAATGAGAGAGTAATTGGATTAATGAGGAGGAGAGTCTTTTGAAGCCCTAGAACTTGAGTAATTTAGTGTCAAAATGAAAGGCTTATTTTGTAGTTCAATTATCTGATGAAAAAGTCAGATAAATAGATAGGAACTTTGATGGTTGATAGTAAAATGCATTTTTTATGAAATTCGCGTGTGTTCGTTTGTCTAACTGTAAAATTATAATTGAATAAAGACAAGGCTGTTCTGTACACGTATATACACTTTTCCAATCTAGGAAATATTTAAGTATAAAATTAAAGGGCTGTGTTAAATAGCAAAATTAGTTTGTGTGCATGAAAAATGGACCAACTTAGTAAGAGTAAAAGTGCATTTAACACTCCACTTCAATAACTCTGCTGCTCCTGCTGTTGGCTGATGATGATGATGATACAACTTCAGAAATGAACGTTAAGGAAGAGATGAGTTTTTAGTGAGACTGGAGAAGGGATATGATGACAGGGCAGAGTCATAAATTTCAAATTGAGTTATTAACATGTCAAAGTTTTTTAGAGATAGGCGTTGTTCCTTTTTATCCAGACAACTTCCCTTCTCTCTTTCTCTCTACGTATACATCATCATCATTATATTGTGGAGATGCACACTCAAGTTCTTCAATTTACTTGTATGCGTGTGTGTGTGTTGTATTTAGACATTTAGAATTCAGACACTCTCCTTACTTGATTTCATTCATTTCCTTAAAATGAAAGGGAAAGGAATTGTGTTAGTGATAATGGAAGGCTGGAAGAGGAGATGAGAGTTTACTAACGAAATTTTAATAGTTCAGGAATGGACCAGCAGTGTAGAAAGGGATGATGATGAAAAGTTTGGTGAGATGAGAAAGGAAATATTATGTAAGGACATCCTTAAAGGCTTAAGCACATCGTACCACCCACTACTACATAGGGTGCTATTTCTTCGTTGCATTTGTGTAATGGTTTGTATAAAGATCCTCTCCATAGTCAACCACCATACAACTGATTACTTAAGACTGTTCAGACCCAAACAAAATATGAAAATATAAAAATATTTTTAGAGTGCTTTATATTCTCATTTAGCTTTCAATAACACAAATTGGAAACTACAAGCACAAAATGTTTCATTAGAAAGGTAGACGTTTTAATAAATAATAAATAATTTCCTCGCGATTTCTGTTATGTATATAAATATATTCCTGGAACCGCTTCCGAGAGAGAGAGAGAGCAGAGCGAGGTTTGGCAGTCTGGAAAGTGCTGCTGAAATGCAGAAGGTGATTTGGGAATTTCAGTGAAGATTCATTATATTAATGTACCAATGTGCAGTCAAAAGATTCAGAGGAGTGCGTGGGATTTTAATTAATAAGCAAGAACTGCGAGGAAATAATGTTGATGGAGAATGAAATTGGCTCGTGGGTGTTTTTATATATATTTCACAAACACACAAGTTTCATCGTTTCTTGGAAAAGATGTTAAGGAAAGCAAAAGTGTATAACTATTTTCATTATCTCCAGGAGCAGGTATTTGCATTTTCTTTAGTTTAGCACATTCGACGCTTGAAAAGTTTTGTAGAAAAGTATGCGAGTCTGTTTTGTACGTGAAGAAAAAACCTATTTAATTGAGATGTTGAAAGTAATCCAGTTTAGTATAAAAGTTGATGCAAGTTGAGAACATTGTTTGTTTTTCATTTGAAGTTGGTGGTAGAGTATTGTAGAAGGAATTATTAATGACGGTGGACAGATTCTTCCAAACTGACGGCTAAAATTCAAACGGTTAAATTAAGAAAGGGACTTGTTTATTAGAAAGTGTGTCTATCTGATTTCTCGTGCGCTTGGAAATGTTCCATGGAAAGCTGGAAGTGTCAAACTAGCCATTAAGGGTGTAAATGGAACGTGGTACATTAGCCGTGACGCCCTTTTATGTCTCACCCTGCCTTGTCTATGTATATATAGCTCCGTGTCGTGTAGGTTTCAAACTTCGGAGTCAAATGCAATTTAAATGCAATTGTGTGACAATGCTCTCAAACTAAAAGAAAGAATATTATTATTCCTCCATTGAACTTGTAAGGTTTCTTCCACTTAGTCTCAGCTTTATAGAGAGACTTTCGAATAATCGTAATCCTAATCGCGTGTGCTTCGTGGATCAAGTGTAACAAGCCAAAAATATGCCTTCCTCTTAATACATAATGCATTAGGACTAATGGAAAGCCACGAGTTTATCGTAACGACCCGTCATAGCTTTTAACGTAGTCGACTGTTGCTGATGCTACGTTTACAGTTTACACTCTAATCTTTGATCTTGGTTTTGTCATCCGAGACTTTATTCACAACGACGTCAAAAGACAGTTTTATGTAGTTTAAACATGACGTAGAAGGTAGGAGTGGAATATATTGGCAAAAACGATTCCCTCCTTGAACTTACTCTTATACTACACGGCTCAAGTACTCAAAAGTGTGTGTGTCTGTAGTTTAATGTCTGTTCATGTAACAAGTTCAGGTTAATATCTGCCTTTTATCCTGAGATGGATCTGCGAGGAAAGATGGTAATGATGCATTCTTCCTTTGCGTCTGGTTTCTTAAACTACATTATTTATACTGTCACAACAAATCTCGTGTGTGGAGTAGATAGACTCGCGTAGATAGAACAGGCTGTGTGTACAAGTCGGAACAATCTGCTGGATAATTCTGGACAGAAAAAGAATAGAGTAGTAGTATACGCGGCTCTCCCTAGAAATATCCCATTTGTCTCATCCCATTAGCTAATATGCATAATATTTTTGCATGACATGAATTGCACTATACATACCCGTGCCTGAGTTGTATTCCTAAATCTTAAATCCGAGAGAGATGTGTGCGTAGTTTAATGGGGAGGAGAGACAGATTTTGGCTCAAAGCATTTCTCTCTGTTGCTCTTTTCATGTTTTACTTATTTATCGCACTAAAGCTTTCCCTCTTTCCTTTCTCTAAAGAGAAGTCATATTTTCTTTTTTCACTTTTATACGAATGAAAAATGGGTTCGAGTTTAGAAAGCTTTTCAATCTTCGTCTTTCTCTATATGAACACTAAAAGGGCATCGCTTGTATGTATATTATATTGATTTGAACGTTTGAAGATAGGTTGAATATCGTCGTCACCTTATTCTTTATTTATAAGTGAAAGACACACGGTGTCACAAGTTGGCTGTGAATTCAAAACTAACTTACATTGATTGCATGTGATTGCACTGCATGAGTTCCAAAGTAGATAAAGGAAAGTATATATACTTTACATAGCGTTGTATACAAAGTATATATAGAGTTACTGAAATGCAATAAGGTGAGAGATGAAATGACAAATTGGACTGTATGTTCTACAAAGAACGACAAGTGGGCGAGACGGTAAAGGATTTCAGACGTGTAAAATAAAACACGTGTAGTCGTATTTCATATTTGGATGAATCAGAAGGGAGAAAAATTCACCTGTATTAATTAAAGATGGCCTGATGATTACAATTACAAATTGAAAGGAAGGAGATGAGCTTTCATAGGTGAGAGAACAATCATAGAAGCGTCTTAACATCTTCATCCAGTGACACATATCTCCTTAATGACCGACTGACTGGAGACTTCTTCCCTTTTAAGATCAACTCTCCAGCGGATAGCACCGATAAAGTCGATTCAGTGATCCAGCAAGTGTCACTTTTGACACATGAACACGTTCATATTTCATGTGAGGGTTTAATTGTCTCTCCTTTGTTATCTACACGAGAGGAATGACTGTAAGGCAACCTACACTTAAATCATAAATGTCTTCTTCCTGAAAGAATAGAAGAAGGGGAGCAATTTGTTATTATTATTATTCATGTCACTGCCTCTCTCAGATTGACGACGGTGGTGGTGGTAAATTAAGATGAAATTTCGAGACAACGCAGGGTGGACTTGACTTTGTGACACTTGACAAGTTTCGTGTTTCTGAAACAACGGGAAAGGACTGTGAAATTAGAGATAGGAGCGAGATATCTCGCATGCATACAAAATATATACACAGAAGTCTCCTCGTTCTAATACTTCGTTGAGATTGTGAATTCGAGAATAAAGCCGAGGCAGAATAAATTAGTTTTTAGTAAATTCGAAGAAAACCTTTTGGTTTGTTTCTTCTGCTATTCTTTCGTTTCAGTTCCACGAGGGAATAAATTGAGTTGTTTGGAAGAAACGTAGAAATATACTTGTCGTTTCTAGTTGAACAGTTGAGGTGCAGGTTGTTTCTGTATAAGATCAAGGCGAGTTTACGTGAGAATTACGAATGCATCTTGACGGTTTTTGGTTAGTTTTCGTAGTTCTTTGGTGTAGATTTGAGACCTTTGCGTAGATGTATGGTCACATATGCATGTAGTCTTGTAGTTGTGTGAAGTGTTGGTCATTTTGAAATACGTGTGTACGAATAAAACACAGAATCAAGAATCCCTACTGGTTTTGAGCTACCTCCTTCAACTTTACATTTTACATGTATGCGAGTTTGTGGTAAATAATTTAAATGTGATTAAAGATACATAGACAACGCGAGAGTACTTGAAGTCCAGGTTGTGTTAAGGAAAGTAGTAAATCTTTTTCGTTCTTGGTAGCTCCTTGAACATGTTACGAGAAAATTAGATGGAGACGCGGAGGCAAAGGCTTAAGACTGTCCCTATGCAGTGTATCGAATCTACCAACACACGGACTGTTCAATCTCACACGGTCCTGATAAAAAATGCATGTGCTTTGTCGCCTACATAAACTCGGCATAGGCAAAATGAGCTAAAGATTTGAGAAAACAATTCAAGGCAGTAAAGCTTGTGTAAGAATTTCACTCAATTTAAAGTTGTTGGTTCCAGTTACCTTTCCTGAAACTAACTCGAATAAGTTTATTAGCCTTGAGGAATTATTATTGGGTCTCAGTCAGTGTAAGTGAGCATTATTGTCCACATTGTGGATTGTGCATAGTGTTTGTGAATGTCCCAGTCTAGCAGAAAAGTAGGAGAGGAGCTTATACATAAGGATAAAGAATGTGAAGCAGAATTGAGGGAAACCTATATGAAGCAGCATGAGAGGCTATTAGTGAACTAGTTTCCTCGAGAGTGTGTTTGTTGGTGATAAGTCCTTAAATAAAACATGAAGTTTAGACTAATTTAAATAAGATTTGGAGATAACGATGTGGAGGAGAGACACTGACTTGAGTTTGTTGCATGTGGAAACTTTACAGCAAGCTTTCTTTCTGCGTAACATTAGAATAACTCCAGTTACGGAAGCTTCAGCAGAGAGCCACTATACATGTTTATATGTACCTGGTGAAAGTATCGAAAGGAGGAGATAGTGGCCATGCATGAATGTTGAATGTAATACAGCGAAACGGAGAAAGTTGAGTCGTCTTGAGAGGAAAGTATATAGTACACAGATATACCTATGTGTACATACGAGCCACGATTTTGTTCAGAAGAAAGCAAATGTGGTTCACAAAGTTAAAATTAACGAAGAGACTTAGGGGAAAGTTTGGTGATAAATTTAGAACTTGTTTAAAAACATATTTTGAGTGGATAGCTAATCACAAAGTTATTTACAGATTAGTTAGATGAAACTGATGAAATAAGTAATAAGAAACTATATAGGCATGCAAAGTAGAGATGAAGTCTGTGTTGTAGATTATTCAGTTTTGTAGTTGCTCTGTGTACACGTACGGTAAGTGTACATGTACTCGGTGTGTGTGTACTGTGTAGGATTCAATTCAGAAACTCTTGATGAGTTGTAAAGATGAAGGGTTTTGCAAATTATTAGCAAGAGTTGCTCCTTCACTACTTGATCAGCACAAGAGCTGTTGGGTATAAGTAGGTTTATTGCTTGTGAAAGCACTCGAAATATATGTATATGTAAACCTTTCGACTCTTTAAGTCCAGTAGTGTGGATTTCTAAATCCATTATTAATTAGGCCAAAGCAATAGTGAAAGTTTTTATGGAGGAAATTAATTATTAGAGTTGAGTGGTGGAACTTGTGTGTGCACGAAATTCGAGAGTGTAATTAGATCATTCGCTTCGGAGAAAGTAGAGAGGAGAACGGAGTTTTGATAGTTTCGAAGTGTAGGTCGAACCAATTTGTTCGAGTTTTAATTAGGATAATTATAAGAGAAGGCAGTAGTGTTGTTTTATAAATTCAAAGCATTGGTTTAAGACACAGCAGTAATTAAATGTAAGTGATTCTTGTATGAGTTCAAAGTGTTATAAGACTTTGGGCTCGATAAATAACTAAATTGAAAGATCGAGTGTCCAATAATAAAATCAACAAAAAGTTACAATAATCAAAATGGAGAGAAATAAGTGAAATAGCTCAGCTGTGAATTAATTATTCGTAGTTTAGGATAGTTCGATTGTATTAATTAGGGAGCTGCTAATTTGAAGATAAAGGAAAAGGAAGAAAGGTTAAGTTGTTAAGTGGGAAAAGAAGGGACGAGAAGAAGGAGCGAGAAGAAATAAAGTCCTTGAAAATAAGGAGATCAGTTGAAGGACAAAATCAAAAAGTTAGAACACGGACCAGAACGAACGCGACGACTGACGAAAGTTGCCAGTCGTTCTACTTTAAGAGAAGCTCTCAAGATTTCAAGTGACTCGTGTGACAAACCAGAATCAGAGAGACAAGGAAAGCAGCTTTCTTATGCAGCATTCATAGCTAGAGAGGAATCTTTGCTTTTTTCTCTTCTTTCTTTTCTGAAGATTGCAACTGCGAATCTTATTACTTGAAGCCTTCTACTTATTCATTACTTCATTTTTGAAATCTCTTTGACAGAATTTGGGCTATTTTGAGTTGAAGTTAGATTTTGAATGAAGTGTGGCAATAAAATATCGCTGTCATCTATACGGCAATCACCTGCTATATTCATTTTGGTGTAGGTTTCAAAGTTTCAATCACAATAACTTAGTAAGTAACTGAAAGAGAGAGTTAAATGAGATTGGACGGGGAAAGTTAGTGTGTGTGTGTGTGTGTGTGGGTGATTTCTAAGAAGAACCTTATTCCGTATCATTTTACTCTCAACTTGTTTGTTAGAGTGAAGAATAAGTTTTGGTTAGAAAGTTTGTTAGCCTTGGTTCGTCTTCTAACTGGCTGCGTGTGATTTCTGTTATAGATGGGCCTCAAGTGAAGTTGGTCGGAGCACCTGAAGGGGATTTGGAGGAGAACAAAGACGAGGTGACACTTCAGTGCTTAGCCGATGCCAACCCCCCAGCCAACATTGTTTGGAGGAAAGCAGGCCGAGCTGAAATTTTCAATTTCAATGTAAGTTTACACACTTTGCACTACTTTCTTTAAGACTTTCCTTATTCTTCCGACCTTTCTTTAACTCTCACACGCGATTTATAGTTTCGCAAAAGAAATCTGACTCTCAACTCTTTCTTCTTTTTACTTTCTGCCTCTTTTAGGCTATCGTTTCGTTTCCGATCACCGTTCATTGTGTGGTCGCTTTCACTGTATTTTCCTACATTAATAAGAAACCGAGAAAACGGTTCTTTAGATTTGTGTCAAGTTTATGCTAAACTGTAACGATAAACGATTGACTGTTTTTTTCAGGAGAAACTGGAATTCAAACCTTTAACCAGACGATCTTCTGGGACGTATTCATGCGAAGCGAAGAATTTCCTCGGGACATCTCAGCCTATCAGTGTGGATATTGATGTCAAATGTAAGTGAACATATACTCTGTTTCCCCTTCGCAGAAATAATAAGTCTAATCATGACAGTATGAGGAGAGATCACAATGAAGTAATTAAAGAGAGAATATATAATTTGGAAATGAATTAATGTACGAGAGGAGGGGGAGATAATATCCTCATTAGCCTCTCGTATTTAAGAGATTATGAATGAGTGACATTTGAAGTTTTGAAGTATCAGCTCAGGAATAACACACACGGCCTTTGGTTAATTTAGATGCTCCCAAGATAACCCGTGTGGGTCCAGAGCGGGTGGTTGTGGCAGCGTTGTACAACCGAACAGTTTTGGTGTGTCAAGCCGAGGGGAATCCCCAACCGGCTTATCAGTGGCTTCAGAAGACGTCGACAGCTGAGGAGACGGTTTATGTGAGGGGGGCCGAGCCGATGCTTGTCATCCACAATGTCACTTATGAGTACCAAGGAAAATACTTTTGCAAAGCTTCTAATGTCATTTCCGGTACGGACAGAACTATTCAGAGTGAACCGATCGACCTTTCCGTTATGGGTACGTTTTATAGCATGTTTCTTCTATCTCGTCTACATTTATTCCTTTTCTGGGATCTTCCCACTCCATTTACATTGAGCTACTTGAACAAATTACTTTATTTATACGAAAAGAATGTCGCATTCAAAACAAAACCGAAAAGGCTATGGTGGAGGAAGGCGTAACGAGAAGAGCAATTATTTGATCGAATTCATTATTCGAGTGTTGACAGCTTTCTGACTCTTTTCTGACTCTTCTTCGGGAGTGTTTTTGAGTGTGCAGATGTTTCTGAAATGTCTCGCCATATATTTATATGCGTGGGAGTGTAATTCACTATCTGAGCTAGATATATAGACAGATATAGATCATATAGACAGATAGGCTTCCTAGGGGAAAGTTGTCTCTATAAAGAAAAGAGTTCATGTACTCATTCTTCAGTAGTTCAGTCAGTTCAGTGTGCATTGCTTTTTGCTGAGCATCATTGTGTGTGATGATCCGTAGGAAGGAAGGAAAGAGCAGCAGCAAGACTGGTTGTGTGCATTATTTCCTTCTCACTATGCGTTTCCCCTATTGTCATCATCCTTCATGTCAAAGGATTCTTATGAAGAGAGAATAAGAGTCTTGTTCCTGAAAAATTAATACAACTGGGAAAATACACCCGGAACAAAGGTGGCATAAAAACAGCCGACCGACTGCTTAGTATGTGTGTTATGGGCCCATAACCACACATGCTATTCAAATTCGTATTCCCTATGCTATCCAGTCTGCTGAGTACCATTCTGCAGACTGA
>Ga0194135_10001073_pt1 | contig 16035 bp, 14 predicted proteins | sample LitLau_LLRF_2013_FD_134024 | JGI IMG/M metagenome (GOLD analysis project Ga0194135, IMG submission 134024) | Freshwater sediment microbial communities in response to fracking from North America - Little Laurel Run_MetaG_LLRF_2013 (version 2) | ecosystem: Environmental > Aquatic > Freshwater >...
TAAGTTCTGATTTTTGTTTGATGACGAATTACATCCTCCAAATCTAAATCACATTTAGACACATTTTAATGTAACTGTTCCAAATCCACGGCTTATATATACAATCATACAGACATACACGATCGGACTAATACTACTTCCATTCCGTCAATTACTTTAATAACTAGATCTATGTTCATTAACTCCATGCTCTACTAACCACTTTGTGTGAGCAAATAATGACCCATCAGACAATAATGAGAGATTCGAAAAGCTAACCAAAAAAGTCATGAAGAAACCACGATGCTATTCCTCGAGTGTTTCATTTGCATTCCCCCATTCAAGAGGAGAAGAACAAGGTCGACTCGTGTGTGTGGAGTTTTATCGTGGGAACGAGAAGACTCGCGATTCCGCGGGAAGCAATAAACTCAGTCCATCAAGTTGCTGTGAATTTGAATTCACTCTTTTGGGAATGGCTCAGGTGGTCTTCTCTGTGAATAATGTGGTGGTGGTGTTAATAATTGTATAGTCATTTTTACTGATTCGATTCGACTGTCTTTATTGTCGGAACTTGTAAACCTAGAAAGAGAAGTTACATAAAAAAAAGTAGGAAACAATTAAGTAGTACAACTATCGTGAACAATTTGGTAGAGGCTTAAAACTTAAAGGACATAAAGAAGTGAAGTGTGTTCCGTATTCATATCGTGATCGTCTTTGTCCGTGTCGTCACAGTCGTCACACACACACACACACACACACAGTCGTGTCAGAGTTCATTCATGTTTCAACAATTCAATTGTGACATTTATTTGCGACTTCAACTTTGATTGATCCGTTCGTGTAATATCAAACTAAATGGCGACGGCAGCAGGAACAGATTCTGGGGTGGAAACGGGTAACGAGAGTAATGATCTTGATGACATAAGTATTAATGTGAACGTGATAAATGAAATGGGACATCAAATTCCAATGCCACTAGAAGATTGTCCAGAGAGTCCTCTTCCTTGTTCATCGTCGTCCTTTGAATCAGGTCTTCATGGTTTTCTTCACCATCACCAAAGTACTGGAAGTCCTGGTTCAGATGAAAAGGAAGCAGTGCCTCCTCCACCTCCTCCTACTTCGCCGAATATTTGTGAACCTGGATATGGAGGGACTTCATCTTCGTGTCAGTTTTCTGGAGACTTTCAAACTGATAGTTTAGACAATATTCATTTGATGCCTGGTAGCATTGTGAATCATACGAATCTTGGGGACAATTTGGAGGATGAACGGGTGGATGAAGATAATAATTGCGAAATAGAGGATGATGGGGATTGTGAAGATAACGATCTTATTGATGAAGTTACGATGGATAGGGATTTTAATGAGGATGGAGATAATGATGATGACCTTGTTGATGATTCTAATAAGCCTCATACTGAGTATTGGATTCCACCGTCTAGTAATAAAGATGATCAGCAAGAATCCGGACATGGAAGTTATTCCCCATCTCCACCTTTTCATAATGAATTTTCAGCTGCTGTTGCTGCCAATGAAAGATTAAGTATGTTAAACATTCAAAAAATATTTATTTGAGTTTTATAATATAGTTGATCAATTTGTTGCAGATAACTCTCGGAGTGTGATTTTTGCTCAAGATGGAGGTGGTTTCATGTTCAGTGCCTCAATGGAAAGTTCATGTGAACCGGATGAAGTTAATCATTTCTCCGACTTGAATAGTGCGTTTTCAACTTCTCATTCCATTTATTCAGCATCCCCTCCTGCCCCTCCAGCTACACCGACTAGTATGAACCCTTGTAGAGCACTGGTTAAGGTAAGGTGTAATTTTTCAGAAAATTGAAAAACATAAATTTGTATTCCTAATGAGGATGACTTACTAACGCTCGTATTGGCTTGCAATTTTACAGTTCGAATTTCCAGAGCTGCAGCTGCCAAGGCTCGTATGTGATTTCGCCGAACCTCCTGCCGGCCTTAGATCGTTTTTAACAGTTGAGCCATTTTATCCTCGTGATGGGTCCAATGGAGGTGGATATGGAATCCTTAACTCCGCCCCTAGTAAGTTCGATTTATGTGAGAAAATTTTAAAATTAAAGGAGGGTTTTGGGAGGATTGAATTTTGGTTATTCTAATTTTTAAATCTCATATGATAGGTACGAGCGATTGTAGATCTCTCATTCCATATGAACAACATGATTTGCGCCAAAAAGTTCGAAGTCATACACGAACTGTAAGGAATAAGTTGTACGACAACTGGTCTAATTTAAGGAGAGAATATAGTACGTCACTATTCATGACAATCAATAAAATTTCTTATGAATAACCACAGTAAGCGAGACATTAATGTATTTTATGAACTTAAGGTGAAAGAAGACTTCGAACTGCAGCGGGGGCTGGCAGCCAACTAATGGTTCAAAAATTGTTAGCCAGTGGAGTTGACCCTAATGCTGCCGATGAAATGGGCAGGTACTATGCAACGCAATCTCCATTTCAATTCGATAAGTTTTATACGTTGCAATTGTAATATTCCTCATAATTTGTTTTACAGAACTGCCCTTCACATAGCTGCCTGTAAAGGATTTTGTGACATAGTTAGGTAAGGGGAAGCTCGTTACTTAAGTGGGTGCTATTTCGTATGTTCTATTTTGGAGCGAATTTGCTAATACGAACACTAAAAATTTTTAGTTTACTACTGCAAGCGGGAGCAAATCCAAACCAAAAGGACTCTGTTGGCAATACCCCTCTCCATTTATCGGCATGCACCAACCACTTTGAAGTTGTTACTTGCCTTCTGCGAGCTGGTACCGACGTTAGTACATTAGACAACAACGGAAGAAATCCCTTGCAACTCGCCCAATCCAAACTGAAGTTAATTATGCTCAGTGCGAAATCAGAAAACGACACTGCTTCAAAAATAAAGGCAGAAGTTCAGCAAATAATAGAAATGATGCAAGAATACTTACAGAAAAAAGGCCAAGAGATGGAAGCAGAACTACTCAATGAATTTGCTAATAGACTAACATTGAGTCAAACTCCTCAAGAAGTTGATGATCTGCTTGCGAATTTGTCTAGTCTCTCCATTACTTCTGGAAGAAGTCGTGCAATGACAAATCCAGTTAAAGCGCCACCAAGGAACCCTTACCTAATCCCAAATCTGAATCCAAATATGGCTCGACCAAGATCAGCCTCATTTTCTGCTCCATCTTCCAGCACATCTCGCTCTTCTACAGCATCTGGGTCCCGAATCGTCCTAGCTCCCTCCGTATTGTCGCGAAAAAGTCCTACAGCCCATGAAGAACAACAGCAGCTACTCAATAGGTTACACAAAGACTAATTATTAATATTTTTTACTATAGATTTTAACTCAAGTTCAGTGTGTCTTGCGCGTATCATTATAATATCGGTAGTTAGTCCAGAATTTAACAAATAAGAACTCGTATGCACCTGGGAATCAACGAAATAGTGTGTGCAGTTAATAATGAAATACTGAATACACATACAACACACTGAAAATAGATTAGCCTTTTAGAATTCGCTGATATTTTGGCGTATGCAATCGAGTAAAATAAAAAATGTTACAGACGAAATCTCACATTATTATGTACTAATTATATATGTTATAGTTGAAGTTATATTTAATCAAGTAATATGATTAATGTGTTTTAATGTGTTTGACAAACAAGACGTATCTCTATTCACGTACATAATACATACTCTGGTGTATCTTTAATCAATTCGAAATAAATATTAAGAGCATGAATCCAGATATTCCAGATAAAGAATTAATGTTGCGTTTAATTGTAATGATTGATTTCTTAATCCACTTCTAGACTGATTTGGATTTCATGTAGTCACATCAAGATCTACGTTGATGCTGTCTTGGTCTTTGAATGAATGCTTGTGTGTGTCACAGATTTGTGTGTGTCAGATTGACATTGCAAGTGAGACAACTTTTGCGCGGGAAGCCTCTCTATGAATTTGAAGTGAAAGCAATAATAATAAAGCAATGCAGTCTTCAGTTACGTCAAGAAGACACGTGAAGATCTTTGAAATTTTGGACAACTGAAATGACGGAACCATCAAAAATGGTGATAAAAGTGGAGCAGTCTGATAATCCTGACACGCAGGGGGATGATTCACTCTCCCAGCAAGCCGGAGGAATCAGACCAAGCACACGTTCCTCTAGAAAACAGTCGTTGATTCCGAAGGCGGAAATTACGGCAGAGATTGACGATGTCGACGAGGGTTCTTCAACTGATTCTAATTCGCAACCTAGAAGGAAAAGAGTTTCTATCCAGTCAAAAAGGAGAAGAAAAAATAGGAGCCTTCCACTGAATATGCCTTCAAAAGAAGCTTATCTGGAGAGGAGACGGAAGGCAGAGCGGAAAAGGTCTGCTGCAAGAAGAGCGACAATGACTCCCGAGCAGAAAGAAGCAGAAAGACTTAAGGCAAAACTAAGGGCACGTCAGATAAGACAGTTACCGAAAGAACGGGCGAAACAAGAGCAGAGTCGGAAAGAATGGAGGCAAAAAGTTGCTGCGAGAAGAGCTGCGATGACTCCTGAAGAGAAGGAAGCGGTGCGATTAAAAGAGAGATTGAAAATGCGTGAAAAAAGGCTTTCGCGAGCAGTGACAGAGTTTCCACTTGTACAGGAGAAAGAAGACCAATGTATGTTGTACTTTATCAAGGGCCAGATTAGAAATAGAATCAGAACAGCCCTTGAAACTCCGGCTTCTCGGGAGATTCGTTTGGCCAAAGACCGCGAGGATAGAAAGAAGACGGGTAGAAAGAGATGGTACAATTATTCTGAGTCTCCAGAAGAGCGAGCGTTGAGAGAAATGTTAGTTCGAGAAGCATTCGCTGTTGAAATCGGTGATGATAGGGAAATCAAGCAGTTTGAAGAGTTCAGGAATATCAAGATACAGAGCTTAAATGCTTTAAAATCAAAGTCTTCTAACACATCTTCAAAATCGAAGTCATCTGTTCCCAAACATTTGTCAAAAGTTGATGTAAGTATTATAATGACTCTGAAGTAATGAGTGACATAACTTATAGGTGTTATAAGACAGAATTTTTGTGATCATTTGACAGAAAGAAGTACTATCATTTTGGGATCATAAAAACAGTGATTGGGATGGGATAATTTCTGACGACGGAAGTGAAGCTTGCGAAGATTCGGATGATGAAGGAATGAACGACTCTGAAGAAACGCTTGGCGAGTGGTCGGTTAGAGTGAGTGACATTTTCAATTCCAGAAATCAAGGAAAAAGCAAAACGAATTTACAGCCTCAAGAAAAGCGATTGACTGTACACGAATCCCATAAATCGAATGCCCCCATAAAAGACAGTACCAGTATTGAAGAAACTCCTGAAAACGCAAATATCAACCTTGATTTCTGTTGGTGGGACAAACAAGACTTGATCAATGTTGTTAGTGCAGAGAAAGCAGAGCGTGTACTGATTGTTCAGGCGGAAATTGCTGAAAGACGTGCTGCGCTTGCTGGTGAGACAGAAGAAGAACTGAAGGCGAGGGTTCGACTAATGATCGACGACGCTCAGAAAATAAGAGATAAGGCGAGTATGGCGTTCGCGAAAAGGAATAATAAAGGACGAAGCACGAATGACAATGTAAGCTTCGTTGATGATGCTGCTGTTCAGACAACTAATGTTCTTATTGATCCCGTAAGTAACGATCAGACTGCTACAAAAGACACAAAAACGGAAAAGGAGCGATTAGCCGAATATATGCGCAGGAGATACGACCTGCTTAAAGTAGAATGGGAGACGTGGGTGGGCCTTAGAGACGCAAGTGCACCTCATAGATCGTCTCAGATCACTTCAGAAGTCACAGGGGCTGTAAATGCTCAAGTAGCCTTAAACTGGCTAGAAGAGAACATGGAAGATCATCGATGGGGAATTACAACGGGGGCGTCTGTAAAGATGGGAAAGACGTAAGCTTATAGTTTAAGAACACGCAATAAATCATTAGCAAAAGGTTAAACTATTGCTAAAATTATGATTTTAAACTCCGCAGTGTACCTGAAGCAGTGAAAAAATACAGACTCTCATTAGCGACATTAATAGACAAGGATGAAAAACGGTCTGGACCGAATGCCAGGAGAGTGGCAAAAGAGACTTTGTTGGCACTTCTCACAACAGAAAGGAAAATTCTTGAGGAATATTTCTACGGGTAATTTGTGCTATTCTAATATCTATTTTATTAACTGGTAACTGTCGATTGAGCCTGTTTTCTGTTTTTTAGACGACGAAATTCATTACAGAAATATTACATGAATAGCAGGAAAAAACTAAATCCTGAATCGCTTGCAGAACGAAAAGCCAGAATTAACGAGAGATTACGGGAAAAATACAAAGCCAAACGCATTAGTGAAGGAAAGACCTACGATCCTGAAAGAGCGAGTAAAGCAAATTCAATCAAGGACAAGGAAACACTCTTGAAGGAAATTAGAGGCGAAATCCCAAGATCAACGAGAGGAATAACTAAAACTAGAAGTGACAAACCTCGTGGTAAAGCACTTAAACCTGTTGTAAGGAATGGTCGTGTTCTTCATATATCTAAGCTTAAATCCACCAAACTACCTACGGAAGAGGATAAGTCTATAGAGAAGGGAAACACAGAAAATTTCTCTGCTTCTAGTGCTTCTCCTGCAAAGGAATTCACTTTAACCACAAATGCGTTGACACAAAAGCCCTTATGCACTGTAGTATCGTGTAGTACTTCAACCACTTCTGCCCCCGAGAAAACTTCCGAGCAACCTCAAACGCAGACTTCAAGATCCAAACGGAAAAATAAACGTAAAGAGGAGACACCTCTGCCAGAAGAACACGACAGCAATTCTGATTGGACCCCAGCAGACGTTGATGAATCACTTTTCGATGACGACGATAGTAGAGGAAGAACAGATTCAATAACGCCGCCTCAAGTAATTCAGTGCAATCGTCATTGCATTTACCTTTATTTACACTTTCTTGCTACTGTGGTCATATTTTTTGTGTTTGATCATGATCATATATTTTGTGTAGGAAGCCTGGAACTCTCCGCCAGCACTTGAGGCCTTTTCAACAATCCACCAGAGTCACCTTTATTCTCATTCCATTTATTCACAAGCGTCGTACTCCACAGCTCAGGCTTATACCAATCCAATAAATGTAGGGCACGGGATTCTTTTGGGAAATCCTGTCCCAACTTTTCCAACAGCAGTACCTCAACAAAATCCCACGCATTACCAGTCAATTTCCAATGTTTATTCGGAAGTCACCATTCCTGTATCACCTTCCGGTCGGGAATGCACTACGTCTTATACCTCTTCTGAAGACTCTGGACCGCCAACTTTGTCATCTGAAGAAAATAGTAGTTCTATTCCTGATTCACCACCCCAAAAGAAAAGAAAAGGTCGCCCTACGTTATCCTTAAAAGCCAAGAAAGTTAGAAAAAATTGCTACAAATGGACTAGTACCAAAATTGATAGGACAGAAAAGAAATCTTTGAACATAGCTCTACTCAGACCTGACGTAATCTTTACAGAAGGAAAAGTTCCTACAGTAGCTCATCCAGGGCTACTAATTGAGCCAAGTGATAACTTGAAGTCATCTAATAATGCTGAGCCCGAGACGGCCGTAACAAAACCTGCAGTGGCTGTAACTTCTTTAGGTGAGACTTTCAAATGTTCAGAATGCTCTGAAGAATTTAAAGATAGCGAGAAGCTGACTTGTCACAAAGTAGACAAGCATCCTGATACAAAGACAGAACCAAAATGCGCAGAAAAAAATTCTGATCTTAAGTCAACTGAAAAAATAAAACCAAAGAAGAAACGAAAGAATGATTCAATAACCTTCCAATGTCCACTTTGTGAAATGGTATTGAATCACCAACAAGGAACAAATGTGTTTACAAACCACTTGTGGACAGTCCATTGGAAGGACGAGAGGAATACCGATTTGGGGCCGTGTCCAATTTGTTTAAGAACCTTGAAAGGCCAAGGATCACGATTTTTCTTCTATCTTTCGCGTCACGTCCGGAATCACCATACTGACATTTTAAAGCAAACAGTAAGTATTAAATAAATATGACTATCCTTATCACCTATTTTTACTACCAGATATAATCACTAATCTACAATTATTTCATTATTTCTCTATATATACCAATTATCTGTATCGTTTAGTTTATTCCTGGTGTTAAAGCGGCAGAAGAGCGAAACAAAGAAGCGTACCAGAAGTTCTACTGCGTTCTGTGTCCCAAAAACTTTCCAACTTACCTATCTTTGGCTGACCACATAGACAATGGTCATTCCAGAGCATGTCACGTATGTGGAATAATACTGCAAGTCCAAGATCATTTAAAGGATCATGTGCAGATATTTCATCCTCTGGTAATGAAATAGAACAACTGACAATTTTTAACTCAGAAAATACTAAATTTCAAGAAGACAGTATTTTTCATGTACTAATGTGGCCTAAACCAAAAATATGTTTTTAGGAAAGTTACATTCCTCAAGAGATTCTCAGTGAAGAAAAACTAAAAGGCCAAGTCCACTGTGACCGATGTCATTCAAAATTTATCGGCACCGATCACTTGAAATCCCATGAAGAATCTTGTGAAGGAAAAACCATCCGCTCTTATAAATGCTGGTGGAATTGTTTGAAGTCAGGGACGTTTACTTCTTTAGATGCTTTAGAAAATCATCATAAGAAGCATCACAAAACAGATACAATTGTTCCAAATGAAGGATATGATAATCTCCACCACTTGTATAAGTGTGAGCTATGTATTCAGCGTTGTTCTACTCTACCTTACCTGAGGCTTCACTACATAAGAGCCCACCCTTCGGGTCCTCCACTTCCAGAGGTACAATCTTCATACTTTATTTGGATTATCCCGTTTTCTTACTACTTAAAGCATATGATTCGTAACCCCTAACCTAGAATAAGTTGTAATTAATTAAATCCTCTTAGGTGGATATTTCAGAACTTGAGATAGCACCTAACACTCGCCCGCAACTGCATACGGACTCATTAAAATCTGTACAGAAGACTACAACAACAGAGAAGCAAACAGAAACCAAAACAGACGAAATCCAAGAGCTGACAAAAACTAACCCAGGACATGCCATTCTACTTCAAAGCCAACCTGCTTTTGAATTAAACGCCCCAGCCTACACATGTGGAGAATGTTCCAAAGGATTCACAGCACATGAATTCTGTCGTCTTCACCGAGGGTATCGGAAAGCTAGAAGACGTTGCTGCCGAATTTGTGGAGCTCAGTATTCCCATATCGAATCTCTGATTGGGCACAACAGAACGAAACATGGAATATCTGCAGAAGAAAACACTCGTTTTGAAAAGGTGAATTTTGGCCTTTTTATTTGCATTCAATTCTTTGATTCAAAATAAGAGTTTATCTCATTAGGAGTATGATGAACAACGACTGCAAGCGGCAAGAGAAAAAGAGGAGTCTATTCTGAAGTGTGCAGTGTGCTTGATGTCATTTGTCGCTAAAGACTTTCACATTATGCATTCAACTATGGGTGACATGCTGGATCCAGACATGCGAAGCTGTCCACATTGTCCAACTTTGTCCTTTTGTAGAAAAGTAATTGACCGTCCATATATTTCTGTGTCTAATCAGTTAATATATAAATCGTAAATAATTGTATTTTTATTTCAGCGTGATTTAGATAAGCATATGGCACTCCTTCATTCCGATTCTAAAACAGCTGCTGAAGCTACCAGACGCTTGGAAAAAGAGAAAGAAGTTAAACGAGAAAGACAAAGAGCTAAAACACAAGAGGTTACTGGACAAGACTGGACTTGTGATCAGTGTGGAGCAATTTTTACTTTGAAGCAAAGTCTTCAGAGACACAAGAGAAATGTACATATGGGGATGCAAAAGCGGTTTCAGTGTCCACACTGTGAACAACAGTGCTCTCGAATAGAGCAGCTCAGAAATCACATCAAGTCAATCCATGGACCTGGGGGGTCAAAGCGTCTATTTGTGCCAAATAAACCACGGCCAGTGCGTGTTCATATTCCGGATAAACAATGCCCGAGGTGCATAAGAAAATTTGCGACTGAAAGGGCATTACAGATTCACATTGACAAAGTTCATGGTCAAGAAACACTCTGCTACGCATGTGGGGAAACCATTAAAGATATCAAGGCACACAATAACGTCTGTCCCATGGGAGGAATGGAGGTAACGACAATATGGTGAAATTTACATAGATTTTAATTGTACTGGAAACAATTCGAGCTTCGAATTGTTGGGATTTTTTTACCTTGGATTTTTTAATTTTTGAATTTACTGAAAACAATAACAAGAATGATATAATTCAAACAATAATATGTCTCATTTTGATTTATAGGAAGACGCAATTAAGCCCATAATTACGGATCAAGAAGGCCACACAACGCCCAAAAGGTGCTCAAAAAATCCTCAGATGATTGCTAAGCTTTCTTTGCTGGGATTGCTTAAAATCATTAGATCTCATAAAGAAGAATGTTCCCAAAAAGTTCCAGTGGGAGGGGCGGAAAGTACGCGAAAAAAAGATAAATTAAAACCAAAACCTAAACGTAGATTATCTGAAGATGTAGAAACCGAGTCCGAATCCGAAGGAGAAGAAAGTGATAATCAGCCTTTGATAAGCAAAACCTTCAACTTGAGAAAGACAGCTAGGAAGAAAATGACAACAGATTCGGCACGAAATAGTTGTAGACGCAAGAAAAAGCAGAATAAAACCAGAACGGAGAGTCCCCATAAAAATACTAAAGCTAAAAAATCGTTCTGTTCCAACTCACCACAAAAAACCATTACTCCAAACCTTCCTAAGGTTGAAAGACCTCGACGAAGGCGCAAAATTGATCTCAAACTATCAGATCCCGATGAATTTGCTAACGACGTAGTCAATAAGGACGCCGACGATGAGGAATTATTTGAAGAAATAATAATAAAGGAAGAAGTATGCAGTTTCGAAGAAGAGGATTTCTACGTGGAGGATGATCTTGATGATGATTTTGAAATTAAACCTGATACTGAAACTTGCTCTATTGAAAATTGTATGTGTGAAAGAGGCAAATGGGCAGATATATTTCATAGTGATAAATTAATGACCGTACAGTTGGTTCGTTGTGACCCTGAAGTTCAGGCTATAGATGAAAGACGGAAACAAGAGAAGGCAGAAAATGAACGAAAAATGAAGCAATCTGGGGCGAAAAGAGAGCTAAAGAGAAAATCAGATTTAGGATCAGAAACAAAACGAAAAAAGCCTCAAGCTAAAAAAAGCAGACGAAAGACTGGAGTTAAAGTCGTAGATCCTCTAGAAATAGCTCACTCAATGTCGTCTACTCCGAGAGTTCGATCAGGATTAGAAACTCCAGCTACATCGCGGTCCTTCACCAGAGGATGGACTCAACTTCATCACATTGCCGAGTCCATTACGACAACAAAAGATTCAGATTCTTCTGAATATGATGATGAAGACAATGATCCACCTTATGACCCCCTAGCCTTGTGACTTTAATTTTATGTCTATCATGTTCTTGTGTGCATTAAAGTCAAGTTAATAGTTAATTTTGAATATCATTGTTTATTGTTAGTGCTGTAAAATAAAATACTGTGAAATTCTGTATGTCATTGATTATTCTTTGCAAAATACTTGACCAAAATCTCATCAAATGCGAAATACACGCAGATTTGGGCTTCATGAATTTATTTTGTTATCAGCTTGATTTTCGTCCGAAACTCGCTTTGGAATTTTCTCTTTTATAAGCACCAAGAACGCATATCCTGAGGTCAACCTGAGTCTGGTTCGTTAACCACCGTTTCACACATATCACATCAGATATTCAAACTGGGTTATCCTGCTTGTCAATAAAGTATTTTTTGTAAGTTCCATGTACTTCCTCTGTATAATGAGCATTGTTTACATTCTTACCTTGCGATGCCCTCCCATTAAAGCTAATACTAATAATAACTATTAACTGAAGTTAAAGCATCAATGTTTTTTAGCTTTCAAGTGTCTCTCTGCATCTAAATAAATATTTAAAGTGGTATCAATGATATCATTTTCAAGAGCACTCTTCCGAGGGCAGTATTTGGGAATTGCAACGATTCCCGACAGCGACATTCTAACAATCCGAGAAAGGTCATTTAGCATATTGGAGTTGGAAGGTTGAAGGTGTACAATACATGTGCACTTTCACCCTCAGCTCTTCCTCTTGTGCGTACAGCTCAAGTCTCAAGGACCGTTGTCTTTGTTCAGGAAAGTACTCGAGTAAAGAGACACGATTTGCGCGGGAAAAAACCATTTGTTGTGAACATCACTCGAAACAATAATATAATAATAATAAGTAAATAAACAAATAAGCGAAAGTTTTGGAGTTTTTCGATTTCTAAAAATGTTCTGTCGGTTTTTGGGAAATAAGGACATTTGTACAATATCTTACTTCAGTAGTTAGGAGGGCTTAAGCGGCAGCCATCAAATGGAGACTGCGTCCGGCAGCGAGTTTGAACCTTCTTCTTCAGATTCTGGTTCAGACTCAGAGGATGAAGTTCGCGTGATTCGAGCTGCTGCTACTCGTTCTGGAAAGTCTGGTGGTACTGTTAATGGAGAAAGTGAAGTTTCAAAAGCTGCGTCGGCTTCTTCTTCGCAATCGGTTTCCCAGAACTGCCAGAACCCGAAAAGAAGAATATTTCTCCCGGTGGAGATGCCGTCAAAAGATGAAATACTCATGAAGATTGCAATGAGAAAGAAACGGAAACGGGAATACCAGGCTAAAAGACGAGCAGAGATGACTCCTGAACAGAAAGCTGCATTGCGATTGAAAGATACTTTAGCAGCACGCGAGCGTCGCCGTAAGATAAATGGAGCTCTTATGGAGCGGCTCAAGGGATCACGGTCGACGAATAGGAATAATAGGATAAGGAGACGACAAACGGCTCCACCGGCTTATTTACCTGAAGAGTGTCGGAATGAATTTGGTATTATGAACCAAATAAGAAACAAAATTAAAGCAGCGCTTGAAACTCCGTCTGCCCGTGAGGCGCGTTTAGCTCTTAAAAAAGAAACTGGCAAAAAAGCAGTTGTATTCGTTGAGAATCGTGAAGAAAGGGAATTAAGAGAAATTTTAGTCCGAGAAGCGTTTGCTGTAGAGATTGGGAAAGAACAGGAAATGAAGAAGTTTCAAATGAATAGAGATCGCGAGTTGAGGTTGAGGGCTCTTGCAGATGCAAACTCTACAGTTGTAAACTCAAAGACGAATTCAAACGCATCGGCTTCCCGAAATATATCAAAAACTGACGTAAGTCGTACTATGAACAGATTTGACTTGATTGGATTAATAGTTGTATACTAACTGGAATATTAATATTAACTTTTTTTACAGAGAGCGGTCCTTGAGTTTTGGGATAACAAAGATAAATGGGATGGAATTATTTCGTTTGGAGATGGAATCATTTCCTCAGACGATGAAGACTCAGAAGAAAGCGAAGAAAATACCCAAAAAAGTGGGAAAGGTGTTCAAGAAACTGAAGCCGAATGGTCTGAAAGAGTTAGTGATATTTTCAACAGTAGAGTCAAAGACAATAATACCCAAAGCATTCCTCAACAGCAAACAACGCAATTTTCAATCACGGAGTCTCAAGTAAATACTATTAACAATACTATAGAGGCAGCTGAAGCTCCTGACCAAACTCAAAATGCTACATCTGCTTTGAGTAGAAAAGAAGAGTTGATAAGTATTGTAAGTGCAGAAAAAGCCGAACGAGTAGTGATTGTGGAGGCAGAAATAGCAGAAAGACGCGCTGCGCTTGCAGGTGAAACTGAAGAAGAACGGAAGGCGAGGATTGAAAATTGGCTACGAGAAATTAAAAAGGGACACGAACATGGACTACGTTGTGCAGAGACAAGGAGAAAACGACAGAAAGACAATCAGACAGAAAGTGAGGAATCAAACGCTGTTTCTAAACAGATCCCCAGAGCCCCGTGGCGTAAAAAAGGTCAACAATTAAGTGTTGAAGAGGTAAAAAGAGCTAAGGAACATTTGGCCAAGTACATGCGGGAAAGAAACGACTTATACATGGTAGAGTGGGAGACGTGGGTGGGTCTCCGGGAGGCAAGTGCAACTCCAGGGTTATGCCAAATCACTTCAGAAGTCACAGGGGTTGTAAATGCCCAAGGAGCCTTAAACTGGCTTGAAGAAAATATGGAAGATCATCGGTGGGGAATTACTACAGGAGCGTCTGTGAAGATGAGCTACAAGTAAGCTGAAGACTTACTTGAGTTCTGAAATGAAATAACCAATAAGCTTGTAATTTTTTAGGGTACCAGAAGCAGTGAAAAAGTACAGACTCTCATTAGCGACATTAATAGACAAGGATGAAAAACGGTTCGGACCAAATGCCAAGAGAGTAGCAAAAGAGACTTTGTTGGCACTTCTCACAACAGAAAGGAAAATTCTTGAGGAATATTTCTACAGGTATATAGTTTCTTTGAATAATTTAAACTACTGTAATAGTATAATTAATTCTGATTTCGATGTTTCTAGTCGGAGGACGTATGTACAGAGAATGTGCACCAAATCGGTCAAAAAAAACTTGGATGTGGAGTCCTTAGCAGAACGAAAAGCAAGACTTAACGAGAGGTTACGGGAGAGATACAAAGCCAACCGTTTAAGAGCGGGGAAGACTTACGATCCCGTTGGTAGAGGAGGAACAAGGAAAGACAAAGAAACATTCGTGAAGGAATTGAAGGGCGAAATCCCAAGATCAACGCGTGGAATTACTAAAAACCCTCGACGTGGTGGGTTTAGCTGGAGACGAAAAACTGTCGTTGTAAAAAATGGTAGAGCTCTTCCTATATCGAACGTTCTATTTGATAAACCTCCTGGAGAACGGGAAGTAAAAGACACAGACGTTAATAGCACGGGAGTTGCAGTTGATACTGCTCCTAGAGAACAGATTTCAACAACAAATATAGCGAATCAACAAGTCATCCCAACATCTTGTGATGATAACCCAATCGCGTCTGTCTCTGAACAAACCACTTCTGCGTGTATTAATGTATCCAAGCCTGCTGCAGGTCAACCTGAAAAGCGCTCTTTAAGATCCAACCGAACCCACAAAGAAACGCTCCCGCCTAGTCCTCTTCAAGATCCAGAAGAACAAGACAGCGATTCTGATTGGGCTCCAGCAGACGTGGATGAATCACTTTTCGACGATGACGATAGTAGAGACGGAGGAGTTAGTGTTGAAGATTCGTCTGCGCCGACAAAGTCTCAGATTCAAGTGAGTTCTTCCAACAAACTTGTTTCGAACTTTAATCGTAACCATTTCATGCAATTCTGTGATGTTCTAACTGATTTGCAGGATAACTGGAATACTTCTCCAACACTTGAGCCCTTTTCAACGATCAATCAAAGTCACCTTTATTCTCAGTCCATGTATTCACATGCTGCGTACTCTTCTGAGCAGAGGAGTTTCCAGACATTTCCACCCCCAATTGATGTGGGCCATGGAATTCTTTTAGGAAATCCAGTTCCAGCTTTTCCTACACTAGTGCAAACACAAACTCAAAATCCAACTCGTTTTCAGCCGATTCCAATTCTTCAGGAGGAGGCGTCTATTCCTGTTCTTTCTTCTAGTCAAGGGTACACACCGTCTGATGCTTCATCTGCATATTCTAACGACTGTGGGCCTTCAACTTTGTCTTCTGAAGAAACCAGCAGTTCTGTACCTGATGTGCCGCCCCAGAGAAAACGAAGAGGTCGACCGCCCTCATCCTCAAGTGCCCATAAACGTGTTAAAAATACTATAAGTCCGACTCCTGCCAAACGAAGAAAGCCTAGAACAAAGTGCGAGAAAGTGACACTAAAGACTTCGCTACTAAGACCAGAAGATTCTTTTATTGCAGGAAAAGTTCCCACAGTAGCCTTCCCTGGATTACTTGTAGATCCATCAAAGAATAATTCCACTGAAAGTACGGAGATGGAACCTATCCAGTCTTTAGTTCTTGTTCCTAATGCTCCTGAAGATCCAATGAA
>Ga0194135_10001074_pt1 | contig 16022 bp, 15 predicted proteins | sample LitLau_LLRF_2013_FD_134024 | JGI IMG/M metagenome (GOLD analysis project Ga0194135, IMG submission 134024) | Freshwater sediment microbial communities in response to fracking from North America - Little Laurel Run_MetaG_LLRF_2013 (version 2) | ecosystem: Environmental > Aquatic > Freshwater >...
AACTTTTTATCTTTAAAACTGACGGAGGAGATCTCAAATTAATAAGACAACTTTTTAACATTGATTCTTATGGAAATTCGTTGCTATGCAAGGTGCCTGAAATTATATTTTATTCCCCCTTAAGGCTTCTCGTCATAAACTTCTGAACTTTTAACTAATCTGACGATTGCAGTGACTTTCCGTATCCTCAATTCGCCCAGTTCTGGAAACCTGTTTGTATGTTAGATACTACAGTTTGGCAGAAGTGGATGCACACTCATAGAATTGGAATTATTTTGGAACATGATCATCCTTTACCAAAGTAAATTATCTAATTATTGTCATTCAGTGATAATGCCTTTGCAATACAGTAAGCTTCACGTCATTTCAGACATCTTCACTTTCCCAACTCAACTGGTAGATTCCACATTGTTCAGTGCAGACAAGCTGTTATGGCATTAAATACTCTTCTGAAAAACATGAGCTCATTTGTACTTGTAGAAAATCACTCCTACATAACCCTAATGCATCAGTGAGTGACAGATATAAAATATTTAAGCAAAACATGACTATTCGAATGCCAATTATGTTCTCTTTAGGGAGGAAAAGACAACGCCTTTTTCTTTCTACATTATAAGAGTAACTTCAAAACCCCCATATGTGGTGTTAAGACTGGCATTTCTTGTTGGAACACCAGGAAATCTACGCCATAAAGCAGTATCAGATTTAAGAAAAAAGATATCGGAACTAACATTTCCTCAAAGATTGAAGGAGCCTCCCAGATGGAGGTTTCCCAGCAGTATTCTCACAAGCAATGCAACAGAACAATCTACTAAAACAACGTGGTCGGACATGCTTTGCTGTATACTGGTGCATAAGCCGATAGAAAAAATTTTGATAAGGCAAGCTTTCGAGACAAAATAGTTAATTTAAATTAATAATTTAAAATATGATAACATAATATTTAGGTACGAAAAGGCTCCAGACAACTTTTGTGAAGTGTTAATGGCTCAGCATGAGTTTGAAAGCCCAGCAGATACAAAATCATCTGGATCGAAACAGTCAACATTTGGTTTCCGACCAACTCATCCCAACTCTTTAACGTCGTCGTCAGTGATGGTTCCTGAAATATTCAACACCGTAGCAAGATATCTTCATATTAAGCGATGGATATGGTGGTTCCCGAAAACCATTCTTGTTAATTTCGGACTGAAAGAAGCAGCTGAAATCGTCTCTACAATCACAAAGTTCGTTCAAAATATGATTGCCGTTGAAATTATACTTTTCAATGTCCTTCAAATGTGCTTAATGTATAAATACAGAATGAGACTTCAAGAAGGATTTCGGTTCGCATATTCGTCTGGAGGAACTATTACGATGGTGCTTGAAGTCCAGATGGAGGTATGTTGAGCATATCTTTGATTTTTCTACTTTTTAATCTGTTAAAATCTTAATGCTTGAAGTTTTTATTGTTCCTATAGAACGAAACTTGCAGATCTGTTCAGGAGTTGAGCGAAGTTATGGAGCAGTCTACGAGTCCTCAGCGATACAATACCCCATGTGCAATACAATTCGTCGTTTTTCCACCTTGCACGTCTTTGACTGTGTATGTCATGTAAATTTAACTTCTGTAATGTTAGCTTCAAATTTCATATTTTTAATTACAGGAACGATGACGGGGAAGATGAACCTTACGAAGACTCTGAAAATCTTTACTTTGTGACAGAATGCTGGAGTGAGCCACAGTGTGGAAAAATAACATCTTGCCCTTTTCGACTACTGAATGGTTTAGAATATTCTGATGTGCCTTCAAAGGTATTTACGAGGGAATCTAACCAAGTGAAGAATGTTAATGAGCACTTAAAATTAGCAACTTTCTTGCTAGGTTTTCGAAGTTAACCAAGAGTGCTTCCTCACATTGGGAACTTTTGAGTACCTTCGGGGTGCAACTGATATCCAATCTCGTGCTTCTCAAAAAATTGACGAACAAAGGTGGTTCATTCTACTTAGATAAACTAAATGCATTCGCTTTTTATTTTGGATGTAATAATGAAAAATTAATTGCTGACTGTTTGTCTCTCTTTCCCTTTGTCCGAATAGAAAAAGTGTAGTTCAAAAAGGTCTCTCACTGACAGAGAAGAACATTGAACTGATACCATTCGAATTCGACCTAGAACGAATTTTGCCAAAATGTCAACAAGCCGAAATATTTTTCTCATTGTTTTTTCAAGGTAATGAAGAGCAGCTTAAATGTTGTCAGTGGTTGAATATAGCTCTAAAATTAGCTTGTTTCAGATCTCTCTGTTGCCTTCGTTTTGGATAAAGAAGATCATTTCGTTCCATATCATGAAAGGGCAAATGGAAATTTGTATAACACTTGGAGCTGTAATCTAGCCGAGGTTCATGATAAGGAGATCAAGCTTGAATTGAAACATTACGAAGGAATATTACGAATGATTATTTCTAGAGACGAAGAGACTTCAAAGCAGTATTCAGAGTTTCAGAAAGGTAGCTAACTCATTACAGTGATGTAGTAGAGATTTTGCAGTGTCTTCTGGCATTTTTAATCGTAAAATTTAATAACAGTGCTCTCAGGAAATGTACCAGCCTGGAGATGCTTTGTAAGAGCTGTGGATTCCTCCCAAATATTTATTACTCTGATTCCTAAAACTCTGAGAGATACAAAAGAGTTGTTCTTATGCTTGGAGAAGAGTCGATGCTTCCAGAATCTTCCGGATCCAAACGTACAATTTGACAACTTATACAATGCATTTAACTCAGAAGAATCTATGGATGGTATTATCAAGCCGAAAACAAGAAGCAGAAAAATTTCAGAACCAAATTGTGCACATAAACCTGCCTCAACAAGTCTAGCAGCAAGTCTTGCCCTTGAAGTTCCTTGTGCACATGGGGCTCGTAAGAGAGTCCGGGCATTCTCAGGAGGAGAAACTGCAGCCGTCCTTAAAAAATCATTGAGTATCCGTTCCAAGTTAGAAGAAATAAACACTCGTCAGGTTATAGACGAATCATTGCTGAAATACATTGTGCCAAAGGATCAAAGGGAAATAATAGTAGAAGACTTCGTGAATGAAGATGCTTGTGCAGCAAGTGAAGATTCTGTCATGTCAGAGTCCTCGAGTGTCAGCGGAACTCATATCAAGATGTTTTCTGCTGATCAAAATTCATCAAATGCGAGCAGTTCTATAAGTCACCCTGTTGCAGGATCATTAAGCTTACCAGTGTATATGTATAGTTGCTCATTATCTGGACTTAAAGACCATCTCATTTTGAAAGGATCTTCCGAAATATTGGATTTGTTTCTAGATTTCCGTATCTTTAGAGTTGAGGGAGAATGCGAACGCTTTTTTGGTCAGTGTAGCGAAATGGAAAGTCCCTCTCGGTCATCTGACTGTGCATCACAAGAGACCAAGGCTAGTGTACACGGAAGCTCGGGTATGTCAAAAACATGAGTGTAAACTATTGACAAGTCTCAATATACCTTTTCATATCTTGGATCTTTACAGACATTCAAAAAATATCAATAGAAGAATACTGCAAAGAATTACAACTTGCGTATAAGGTCGCGTATGTACGAAGCGTATTCGAAAGCCTGCAGTCGGGATATCATGTTGGAATAGAAGATCTTAAAGCAATAATGAATTTTTGCCACAAAGATATCATTCCAATTGATATTACTGAATTCATAAAGGTACGATTTCACATTTGTATTAAGTTAATTGAATTAGCACTCAATAATTGTTGAATTCCTTGATTTTAGTGTGTAAGCTTGGTTAATAATCAAGAGGAAACTGAAAAAAACGGAGCGGAAAATACTTCTGACTTTATTCAGAGAAAGTTTCAAGATATTATATGCAAGGATTTCCAGTACATCGATCCCTCAATCAATTTACTTTATTTTAAAATGGATCCTCCTTCTAAGCAAGTATGTGACTAATTATTCATTAAATTGTGATTTTTTTGAAAGTTCAAGGACTGACGTAGAATTTGTTTACTAAAAGTTCGTTGAAACAGAAGACGTATTTGACTCAACAAGCTTGGAAGGCCATTATTCATCCTACGATGTAACTGGAAGAGATACCACAGATGGAAATAGAAGGTAACAATGTTGATTTTTAGGATTCATACGGAAAACTTGAAGGTTTTTTCCAAAATTGAACTTTTCCAGGTGTTCGGAAGATATCCAAAGAGCCTCTGCGTTTCCGCTGTTTTTGTACATGGTTTGTACATTAGAAAATGGGGATGACAAACAATCTGTGATGGTGTCTAATCTTCCTCTATCTTTGGGTAAGAGTAACAACCTTAAATTGACAGAAATGTGCCAATGGAGGAATTCCAATTTTGAAACATCTTTTGCAGATTCCCTGGAGTTTGATAATGTTGAACAGATCATTAAAGAGCCCAACTGGAGTATGAAGCTAGAATTAGTTTTACTGAGCTCTCCAGTAAAAGATCCCTCTCAAAAGAGTGAACCAGTTTTTAATGTGGATGGTCAGCCTGATGAAATTCCCAGGATGGAGAGTTACGCAGATAGCTGTCCTCGGTAAGAATATAAAAGCTACCATTTTTATACCTATTAGTATATTATATGTTAGCCTATAACAATATAATTCTGTTACATAGCTCTAACTTCTCATCATCAAAGTTGCCTTTGAATCAGGAAACTGTTGTCAGGATGGCTGTCAGCGAAGTATGATCGCATTAAGTAGTTACACGTCTGTAGAAGTTTCTAATATATTGATTACTCCTTAGATTAATTGGCTACTGGAAGATGAAATCACATCGTTCAGGTCTAGTTCGCAAACGCTCACAATGGATATTCTTCGAGGCGTTACCCAGCATATAGAAAAGTCTGTTGGTAAACTAGGTTGCTTTCAGCAAATAATACCCATGAAGTTCGTCAACGACTCTAGAGAAGTAGCATATGAAAACTTCGTTGAGGTACTTGAACACTCCTGTTTGATGATAGAAAAAAGAATTTTAAGCTCTTATTTTGTAAAGCAGAGATTCAATTCTTTGACCGTGGAAAGCTATTGTCTTCGAAAAATAGATGATTGGTGGTTTCTAGTATACGACGAAAATGCAAGCATTGCAAGGCTTTACGATGGTAACTGTTCATTTAGCTTGAAATGAGACCTGACTGTAATCACAACTTTATTGAAAGTATTATCCATTTTTGCAGCTGTAACCGTTGACTGGGACAGCAAAGATTTGAAATCTGTTCAAGACCAAGTATCTGATCAAGATGCATCAAGTCTTTTGGAAATGTCGCAGTTGTCTGGTAATCTCAGTTATCGAATAATATGCATCATCGTATAAATTTAACTGATTTCATTTCCAATACTATAAATGTTAACATTTCAGATTTCAGTTATGATAATAATTCATGTGCCACACGATTTCCCTTTTGGATGATATTTCAAGTTGAAATAGATCGTGTGATATTTTATTGCCATTGCAGGTTCGTAACTTCGTTTAGAGCCATTCGTAACTTCGTATATAGAGTGATTGATTGTGTAAGCTTTTAGAATTGTAATCAAATATAACTTATAGATACAATGAGAAAGACTTGGTCCCACTAAATAAGTGTCACACTATCAGAGATTTGATGCTGAATGCGATCTCCGATCTTATCAGGTATCTCGAGATAGGCGATTTTTCTTAAGTTGGGGCTTGGTATTTCATTGGGTTTTTGATTAACATTCTAGAATAGTCAATCAAGACTTACTTCTTCAATCGCTTCATGACACACGACTATGCAGTCCTATCCTGGAACCAGACAACACTCCGGATATTCATGATGATTTCTTATCACCTGCAGCTCTTTTTGGGTATAGAACGGGTACGTAAATATTCATAGGAAATTATGGGGGCTGCTAAAAACAATTTAGTGAACAATGTAACTGTGAACACAGAGAGCGACTACGAAGGATATGGCAGTCATACGAGACCTGGAATGTTTTCTTGTAATGTGGTTTGGGAAACTAGGTTTAATCTACACTCTAGACTTCGTTCAGGTCCAGGCAAATCGGCCTTTTCCCGTGGTGTGCAGATTCTAAGATCGACTTTAATTGCATTAGAAGTAACAAACCGGGAAAATATGTTTGTGTATCGGAATTCTAAAGGACATGTCTTTTACTTGAGGTAACGAAGGTTTTATCAAGCAAACAGAAGTGAGAGTAAATGTTCTTTTGCATGTGTTTGTAGGTTGTATCGAGTGTATGAAGACAGAGAGGGTATTGAGTATGATATCAACTCTGAAAATCCATCTCCAAGATCGAGTGTATCTTCCAGGTCCAGAGCTCACGAGATTGCCGATGTAATTTGAGTTACGTTTATTCTCATGTTTATTTTTTAAATGTAAAATGAGTTAGTGGATGTTTATTATAGAGATTAAATAGAGATGACACGCTTCTGAACATAAAAGAAGGCTCAACCTCAAGGGACGGAAAGAGCGAAGGCATTATTCTGCTGAAAGTTCATGGTATCACTGAAGCAGGTACCGTGCATATTTTACTAATCGGCGAATCATTTTTTGAAATTTTCATCACAAATTCTTCTAATTTTTAGGAACTGAAATCAAGGAACAACTGATAGCTTCCTTAAAGAATAAACTGGATGATGCAATTTTGGATGTTTTATCAATTACGTTAGATAGGAACCCTCATTGCAAGCTAACCCCTGAAGATGTTCATTTCATTCAAAAGCCCAATTCACAACCAGATGCAATATTCAAAGTAAATTTAATAACTGGAAGATTACTACAATTATTTATTTACTCACTCTGATTTACTATGTTTTCTTCTTTTTGCAGTTCTCCACCCGAAAGCTTACAAGATTACTCTTGCCTGCATTCGCTTACTATCTGCATCAAAATCTTTTACAGTTTCTAAACGTACCTAAGTATATGAGACCTGAGGTTGAGTTGCATTTCCAGGTATAATTTAGTTAGTAAATTCAAGTTGAAAGCAGTTGATAATAAATGTGACTTTTGGATTATAAATTAAATAGGATTACTTTCAAAGACAGACTAACTTCTCATCAGAAGATAAAAATGTTTACATATACAACCAAAATCCTGGCGAAACTGGTAGCCGTGGAGTGGCGTGTGTATCAGCGTCTTTAATAGATAGAACAGGAGCTCTGATAAGAACTTCAGAATGGAAAAGACCTGCGGATTTGTTCTTCTCTGCCGCTGTGGAAAAACTATCGGCTTTAATTGAAACAGAAGAAGTTACAAATGGTGAATTTGTTTAAGAAACCTTAATGACTACCGTTTATATTAATATTCGTAATTCGTAATTATTTGTATACAGAGGCACATGGTTCGGACGTTATGATCCAACTCTGCGTTTGGAAACAAGGCAGGGTTAACATTGAAATACTGAAGAATATGTTTTGCTCTGCTATAAAGTACGCGGGATGGGATCTTGCTATGGAATACCAGATATTGACTCCTGCACTTAAATTAACTGATTCCAATGAATTTGCTACAGAATCAGGTATGAAACAGACTAAAAAGTTATGTTATTTATTTGTAACATTAACGCTGACATGGACTCTATAGGCTCGCTTGGAGAAATACATGCAACTCGAAGAACACAGTCTTCTGCAGGAGAAATTCCTGGAAGATCTGGAAGAAGACGAAATAGCTCATCTGTTTCAACCAAAGAGATCAAAACAACTACAAAAGATCAACCCCGTAATAGATCACTGTCATTTACAAGTACGAAATATTTACTAAGCTCTTATCTTCGCATTGCATTTGTGGCACTTTCAATAACTTAATTTTATCCACTAATAGTGAGACGGGATGGTCCACATGGAATGGAAAAAGGTAGGTACAGGAAAGGGTCCTCTCCCAACTCTCCAAATCTGGTAAGTTTCGTTCATACCTGCTAGAAATTTCCTTCTGTGTACTATTAAAATTCTTGTTACCGTTTTGTTCTTTACAGAAAAGAGGAGGAAAGTCTTACGATTCCTTTCGTAACGCCGAGTTTTTAAGCTCAAAACGGTATGCAGTTATTGTAGTTGAGTGTTCAGATCATGCAATTGATACAAAATATTCTAAATTACAAATGTATACTGTCAAACAGAACAAAAATTGATCGATATGAAAATCTCCACACCCATTATACTACTTTACTGAAGCGTTGGTGCAGAATCGGAAATCAGCTAAACGCACCGTCATTAAGAGTTGCAAATTTTGATTTTAAGGAAAGTCACTATCTGGATGAAACTCTGACAGAAATCAGTAAAATTATAAACGCTGTGGCTCCTGATAGTTCAATATTTCAATTTTGGAAATTGGAAGACGTTACAAGAGAATTTCTGGCAGTTGGAGAAAAAATCAGTCCTGATTGTTCTGACCTTGTTGTAAAGATTAGGACCGAAGTAAATTCGTTCAAAAGCAATGATGCCGACTTAGATTGCTTAGAAATGCAAGATGAAGCGGAATACCCAGAGAACCTACTGGAATTATTCAAAACGAAAGAGTATTTTGAGCCATCACGGCCTAAAGATTTGTGCATTATGATCGCCAGAAATGTTCATCATTGGAGGAATTGTGGAAGCACTCATGTCCTAGATCCTTCATTAAGCTCCCCTGAAGGTAATAGCCATACTCTAACAAAGTTTTATCTCTAAAGCACCTAACCTCGATTTTTCGTTTGATTTTGATGCAGTGTATCAAAACATATTCAGATTTCCACCACTGATTTCGGATTCTAATTTTCCAAAGGATGATCGGAGCTCATACAGTCTGGATCGTTCAAGACTTGATGTATCTAAAGGTCTTTTATCATTGCTAGAAGAGAATATTACGGATTTTAGCTCCATTATTATTCCACGACAAAGATTTTTCATGGCTACTGTAACAAAATCTTCTGTAAGCGGATTCCTGCACGCATGTAGCGCTATACTGCAATCAGTTAAATACACGTGTATTTTGCTTAGGTTGAATTGATTTTGTACAATTGGACTAAAGAATCTTCAGATCGAATCGTAGATCAGGGAAAGGCAATATCTGAATGGACCTATGCACGGATGCAGCTTTTATCGTCAGTCCTGCTTCAAAAATCGGGCCTTTTTTATATTCAGCCATTTTTTTCCAACAATCAGTCATCAGTAAGTATTGCTGACGATGGTTGAAGTTCAAGATGCAATGTGTGATTATTTACTGGTACATTTTTACTATCTGTAGGATTCCAGTGAACACAGCTTTGGAGTTCAAGATGTCCGAGATCTTGTTTTAAATTCTACACCTGTAAAAGGTTCAATACTTGATCGCCTTGCGGGTAGAAAACTGTCGTTCTCCAAAACTACAGCCCAGTTAAACGACTTGTACAGGTGCAGTGTTAATAATTTAGCTATTTATTAGTCCGATTGTTGATCCCAACTGTTCACATGAAAATTTTTTTTTGCAGAAATCTTTACCATGTGCATACACAAAAACTTTCTGATGAAGTTTTGAGTACCCCAGTAAAAATGCATGGCGAACAGACTTTATGTTTGTTAAATTCAGGGAAGAAAGGTAACATTACGAGCATTTAAGGGTGTCACAACAATAGGTTACGATTTGACCATTTTCAATTGGTTTTTGCAGAAATTGAAAATGCTCTTTTCCGGTATTGGTTGAGTAGAGGGCCTAGTGCATCAAATGTCATCGGAGTTGAGGCTATCGAAGCGTTTAAACAAGCAGCAAGGACAATCCATTATTGCATGACTCCAATTATGTTTAATCCTCGGTTAGGCCATCAATTATTAGAATTTAAAAGCTAAGATGGACTCAATTTACTGTTATCTTCTGTGTCTAGGTGGCGAAATGAAGTAGCTCTAACTCGAGACAGCACATTTGGAATTTACAAAAGACGTCGACCTTCGTATGAAAATGCCAAAAGCACTCAGGTAATTTTTTAGATTAAAGTAATTTAAATTTCATCAATCAATTAGTTTAAACACATTACCCTGTTGTTTTCTGCTTTAGGACGTTCTCCGATCGCGCCATGTCTCTGAGGCTTCTGCTCAGTCAAGAGGAAGTAGGAGATCTAGAAATGTTATGTGGAGCATTTGGAGAAGAAGTCACCAAATTCTTGGATCTCAAGACGACGAATCTGTGTTACATATGACAATGCAATCACTACTGAACATGTCAAAAAAAACTGAAGAACCGTGGCATGCCTCATTATGCAACATCTTTATTCAAGAATACATGCAATATTTACAAACTCTAGGATACATACCAACTCACAGCAACACGGGATCTCAGAAACAGTACGAACTAGATATACCAAGAGCTTGTATTGATACTACGAACTGTTTATTTTTATTTTGACCTTTTGTACCAGGAAGCCAAATTTACTGACCTCAGAGACATGGAAAGAATCATATGCAGGACGAATGGAAAGAGTAAGAAGAATGAGTGATGGAAGCGTTCTGTCAGCAGAATCAGACAAGACATCATTGAGAAGTTACATTTCAACTAAATCTGACAATATGTCTTCGAAATCCAAAGAGAAAGTCGAAGGTGAAGACCGAACGTATTACTTACAGAAAAGTTTACAGGGTGGAATAATTTTATTGGAACTTGGATTGAGTGAACCATTTTGCTACTGTAAAATTCATGCATTGGAGGCTCATAGAATAGAACAAAACTCAAGTCACAAAAGGTCAACATCACTTCAGGTAGGCTATTTACTTAAAACAATTGTTCACTGATCAAAAAATTTCTAATTTGTAATCACGATTTTTACCAGAGTTCACAGGAATTTATTAATGAGTGCGACAAAATGAAAGTAGCTATGCATCTGCATTCATTTGCATATGATTTTCATTTACGTTGCCTCCATTCGTATGTGTCCGGCCGTCAAATAACATTCAAAAGTGGATACAACATCACTAAATTTTTGGAAGATTTTAACAATTACTACTGCAAGGGACCCAATTTTGCTAGGAACACGATTCATTTTGGTATAGAATGTGTATTGATTATTTTTTTTTAATTATTTGTTTGCTATTGAATATATTGTTATTAAAGGTATCATAAGTATGCCAGAAATCACCATTCCAGCCAAGGTATTGTTCGACTATATTCTAACCAATGAGTATTCCTATGAAATGAGAGTGATAAGGATGAACCCAATAAACATGAACAAACCAGTGGAAGTCGTAAGAAACATGCGAAAATTCTGTTCAGATTTGGTTTAAAACATGACTTCAACTTTGTATATTTGAACGTATAGACTACCCCGACTACAAGCGCAACCAACGACTTTTCATTGGTATACAGCTTACATAAGAAAGTTGCTTATCGAGAATCTGGAGAAGCGAGCCATTACGAAGAATTTGATATAGCCTTGATCACATCAAATGATACTTCTCCACCTGAAGGAACTATTTTTCCTCCACATTTACACATTAAATATTATATTCTACTGACCAGCCGCAGGTAGTTGACATATAACAAAGTTAACGTGCCATTATATTTCTGTAGGTAATCTATTTTACCACCATGTTAGAGAACTATATCCGAAAATTTTGGGCGAAACAAATGGTGAAACTGGCAAGTTTTATCCAGTATCTGTTCCAGAAGCAGGTCCGTCAAACCAAGTTCAAAAACTAAGCCGACAACATTCCGTACAATTAAGCAGTTCATTTGGTACAACCAGTAATGTCAGTGACATAACGCTGACATCATCTCCTACGACAACAAGTTTACTGAAAGATTTCCGTCCTTCGTATGATTCATATAAAGCTGAAAAGTCGGTTCATGGAATAAGGTAATATTTTACTTCCTATTATCTTCTGCCAACCGATATCAATTGTATCTTGTAACATTCACAGAGAAGAGAAAGTGCTGTACATGGGATACTTTTCTAATCATGAGCAAATGATGCAACAAATAGTCACAGAACAGTCGGAATGGGCTGAGAAATTCATACGGAAGATAATCAGCAAAGCTGCTGTGGACTGCAGACGAGACTTACTATGGCAAACACTTCTGGTACCAGAAAAATCCCTTGAAAAAGACAAACAACCCAAAGATGCTGAGGATATGCCTGTACGTATTACAGTGATATAAAAGCAAACAAATTTATGCAGTTGAGAGTAATGTCTGGAATCGTCTTGTGAATCTATAGGTTAGCACTCTGACGTATCAAGAGCTATCCGAACTTTTGGAATTGGTGTTTGTTGAACCAATACAAATTATGGATTCCCGAGTGCGTGCACTTCTGAAGTACCCAACTCCACTTTTTCAGGTATCTTAAAATGTTTAAATCATAGTAATATTTACTAATTGTTACCTTGTATTAACATAGTATATTTGTTGTATCTTTAGAATCTCGTAAAAGTATTGGCGACAGAGAATGAACAGTACCAGTACAAATACTTCATTTCTGCTGATCAAACTATTCATCGACTAGCAATCATGACCCAAGCAGTGTACAAAAATGTGGTGCTGATAGAGATGAATTCAAGGAAGTTTTCATGTGTAGGTGCATTACATAAAACTGAATGAATAATAATTTGTTCGCGTAGTCAAAAATGTGTGTTTCTGCAGAATCTTCATATTGTGTTCAAAGAAGCTCAAAAAAGGCGTTCTGACGTTTTTGATCCTTCCCAATTAGCTCCAGAGATAAGAAAACTGGTTGAAATCGTCATTAGTGCCTGCTGCTACTGTGATTGGACCAATTTTGTATAAAAAAATGCTCAAGCATTACCTCATAAGGATGAAACAAGAATCATATTAAGCAAATCAAGTTTTTAATCTAGTCGTCCCGGAACAAATTCCCAGGCAAAAAACTTCCGAATGAGCTTCCAATGAATTTTTACGAATCAAGTATTGATTCTAGACTTACTGTGACGACGCAGCTTCAGTTTTTAATACTTAAATCAGTAATTAAGTTGTAATAGTAATTACGTGAATAAAGCTAATTTGTAATGTATTAAAATATCATTTACACGTTAACTAATTTAGATTCAAACTGTTTACGGTCGTATTCACAAATTGAGTCTTCAAGCTTAAAGAGATTTTACAGATCAGGAATCATCAAAGTACATTCTGCCAGGTCCATGTTTCTTCATATAACGTCTATAGGACTTAAACCTTGCACTCTCTGCAAGTTGACGTTTCCTTTCTTCTTCTTTCTCCTTTTTCCACGCCTAATGTACGACACGCATAAATATAAAAATTAGTTCCCTATGATTGGTTATTTGAAATTCCTAAATCTTTCTGCAGGAATCAAAAACGAGTAATGATATCAAACGGATCATTTTAGATAGATCACTTACCACAAACTTTTCTTTAATCCAAAGTTCTTCGTCTAAAAACTCATTTCTGTCGTTTTCAGGTAAACCCTGCCAAAATGTCTAACATTAGTTTCTTCTTCACGGAATGCATGCAATTTATTTCGTAGTCACCTCAAACTGCGTTTCACTTAAACCGATATTCTTGCGTATCAAGTAAAGCTTTTCTTCTGGACCATATTCCTCCTGATTGATTTGAAATCTCCACACCCATTTCGCATACCAGACAAGGTAGTTAAATATCGTATAAGGAAGTAAAACTAATTGTATCCACAACACATCAGTGACTTTAGGTTTGGCGTAACCACCGCGTATATCCATGTTTTCTTCAAGAACTTTTTTGATAATTTTTTCTTCTTCCGCTTTTATGACATCCTTATTTCGCTTTTTGATTTTCTTAACGTCCTCTAACATTCCTTCTTCTTCAGCATACTCCAAAGCCATGCTTCTATATTTCGGTTGGCTAGCTAAATATTTCATTCCTGAGCTCCACCTTTGAAAACCCAAATTATGAGTTAATAGAAATTCTTTTTGACGTCATAATTAATCAGCACAACACAACTAACGATACCTAAACATTGCAGTGTAGTACTGGAAAATGGAAATAACCGTAATAGTGACAGCTACCACAAGTCGAACATCAACTTTTGGACTCATGCGTCTCCTGTAGTAATGATAGTAATGACGATAATACTCCTCAGGATGATCCAACATGTAGTCGTAGTCGGTTCTAGCCTCTTCATCCTTTAATATTTCGTATCTGTTACACAATAAGACCCTTAGCTAAGTATTCTTGCTTATGAACACGATTTCCTTTATGACAACAACAGTACAACTTAAAGATGATGAATATAATCTTACGCTGTAGCAATAATCTTAAATTTGGCTGTAGCTTCAATCTTGTCCTCTTCATTATAATGTCTATCCGGATGGAATTTCTTCGCCAATTGTCGATATGATTTGGAAATCTCAGATTTTGAGCTATCTCTCGTTACTCCAAGCACTGCAAAAAGATATCATTCCATATCATTCCTCCACACCTTATTGACCCTCTTATTTCCAATATTAATTCCATACCATCATAGCAGTTCTGAGCACCACAGTAAATTCCTTCGAGAAGCGCTTCCGAAGGAGAAATGATCGCGACCAGTGTGACCACCAGAAGACAAATTTGAGTCCCTCTCCCATGCATTTTGACTTTTGACAACTCTTCCGTCGTGACGGCAATGCCTTTATTATTATTATTACCTTATCGTAAAGAAATATATCTCTCAGTAGCAGTCTCGTGATGATAACTAAAACTGATACACCCCTGGGTACTCTACTGACTTATCGAAGACAACCCCGGCGTCGGCGACACGAGAGAAACCTAAACACATGTTCTCGTGGTCTTCTCTCGTCTCGTCAGTGTCCCAAGTGAAGAAGTACTAGTCTCGGCTCCTCCGTGGTGGTGGTGGACAAGATTGACACACAGATAGTCTCGGATGAATTTCGCGGGAATTTGTCTCAGTCTGGTCCAAGTTGCCCCACCAGCTCACTCGTGGACTCCCTCAGCCACCACGCTCATGACACTGGTTCAAATGTTCGCTCAAGACAGTTACACCACCACCGCTCAGCCGCTCACTCGGTAGTCAACCTCTTCTGCGGCGCCATCATCATTGTGACTCAGACAATCGACACGGCATGGTCTAACCTTTTATTATACTAATAACGCTTCGACACTTCAGATTTTTCCTCAGTTTTGTTTCGAAACCTTTCCTTCTTCCGACAAACCTCAAACTAGAAGCGGTGGCGACGCTTGTGGATTCGTCAACGACGTCAACAGTCTCTAAAACTGGTAATCAAGAGGAATTTAGGGGAAGCTTTTCGTTGTTCATCGTTGCTGACACTCTGCAACCAAATATTTAAGGTTTTGACTATTTTTAAATTGTGTTTTATATATGGTTCAGCTTTGCTAAGTTTTTTGTGTCTGTGTGGTATAATATAATGTGTGCCCCCACGCCAACCCCACCGGTTGAACCTCCATTTAAACCACCACCCGTGCAAAACCCACCCGAGCCGAGTCGTGTAGTTATTTTCACCATGTCAATGCAACTGCCTGTAGACGCCGCTGGAGAGGCCGTAATTATGAACTATATTTATAGTCACCTTTTTTACCTTTCTGACCAATTTTATGAGGGAGACGCTATCATTAACACTTCTACCACCCCCGTGAACAGCAACCCCCAACAGCCTCAACTGTACCGCATGTTTCAGTTAACGATTTATGCACTCGAGAGTGAAGGTAACCCTCCGTTAATCGAAACAGACCTTAAGCCGCTTGGTGAACCATACGAATTAGAAGCAGCGTGATAATATACAATTGAAGGAGACTAGAAGAGATAATATGACAATTTATTAGACATTTATTAAGGTTGTGAGATTTTGGGATGATTGATTATTGGGGTGAAATCATGAGCATGAATGAACATACGGGTCAAACAGACATCAGTTTTGTGACGATTTGTGATTAAGTGTAGCGGTGAAGATTGAAGAAGGTATATATCATCAATGTCTTAAGACCTTAGGACCTTTTAAAAAAACTGTATTAAAAACTAGAGTAAGAAAAAGCTTGGCATGCCTATATTGAGTGGACTTGTGGCAGTGAAATTTCAGGAGGCCGAAGACTTTGTTGCATGTGGTTTAAGTGAAAGAAAAGTTCATGAACAAAGTAATAATAC
>Ga0194135_10001075_pt1 | contig 16020 bp, 21 predicted proteins | sample LitLau_LLRF_2013_FD_134024 | JGI IMG/M metagenome (GOLD analysis project Ga0194135, IMG submission 134024) | Freshwater sediment microbial communities in response to fracking from North America - Little Laurel Run_MetaG_LLRF_2013 (version 2) | ecosystem: Environmental > Aquatic > Freshwater >...
GCTATATTTTGTAAAATTTTTGATACTAGCATTAAGCCTCGTTTGATTTTCTGAGGTGGCTGCCTATCGACGATGCCACTTTCGCACGGACTCACTATGGCTGGGTTAATAAACCGTAAAAATATTACAGTTCCAACAGCCCCCATATTGTTCTGAGGGAATTGGGGGAACCGTTTGCTTAAAACTTGGTATAAGCAATGGCACATGCTTCTTAGTTGAGGCGGAAATCTGAATACAATAATATAAATATAGCGGCTTTATTAAGTTTTCTTAAAAGCATAATTTCTAATTTTAAAGCAGATTACCTTTCAGCAGATGAAACTATTACGTCAAAAACCTTTTGAGTCAAAGAAATCAAATTCTGCCGATGTTCTTCAATGTCATCATTTGGATCCAGTCTTGCAGGGTCGACCTCAAACGACAGCATTGTTTCAGTCAGCAGAGGTCTTATGAAGGGCTCAAGTAGGTTTTGGAGGTATGATGCACCATATATTTTGAAGCAAAAGGACATAATTTTAGACGCTAAAGAATTTCCTCGAAACAACGTTTGCATACAATCAGAAGCTTCTACTTCACGATAAAACATATTCCACAAAAGAGGTGATAACAAGTGCTTTGCATCAAAGAGAGTAACAAGAACTCTAGCCAATTCATCCTATAACAAGTGACAATAGGAATTAGCAGTCATCTAATGCATTGAATGCATATTTCTGACCTACCATTTGATTAAAAGTAACAACATTCGCCAGAGCCATAGCTATTGGCAGCTCTCCTTTGTCTCCAATCATAGTCACTAATTGTACTAACTGTTCAAATCTGTCAGCTAGCACAGTTTCAGCTAGTGTGTCAAATTCAGTTCCTTGTTGTAATATTTTAGTCAATACCTGCAACGATATATCATTATTAGAATTTGGAAAAACTTAGATGAGCCACTGAAATAATAGAATTCACTGACTTCCATGAAAGCCGCTCTTGTTTGTAAATCTGGGTGATAACCAAGAGATATTGAGTGCATCAACCCAGAGTCAATATTAGCACTGAGCAAATTCGACATCGCTTGAATGGTAGCATTTCTAAGTGCCGTCAGCTTATTAGCGTGTGCCAATTTCGGACCTTTTTGTTCCAGTTCTTGAGCCTCAGTGCACTCATTGAGTAAGTTTTTAAACAGCGTAAAGTACCTTACAAAAACAAATGGTAAAAATTACTGTTTGTTCTTAGTTTATCAACACTACATGCTTACTTCAGGAACAGCTGTGACTTTGCTTCCATAAGGTCCCCGCGATCGGATTCTTCTGGCTGCAAGGGCAAACCTCTTAGTAAAGCAGCTACAGCCTCCATGCATGCCTGTAAGAGCGACAATTTCAAAGTTAAGAAGTTTCACAGCCACACACACACAGCACAGCCTAAGTTTTCACAATTGTAATGAATACCTGGTCCAAGTCTCTAGTAATTAATGTAACATCTCCTTGAGTGGGTGGTGCAATTTGGTGAGACGTTCCCATAACCCAATCCGTCAAGTACTCTACTAGTTTGTTTCTAAATTTCATCTCTTGCCTAAATGCTAAGTCGTCACGTCTTGTCATCATAGCCTCCACAAGCTGACATAATTTAGTGCGTATGTGCAATGCATGAACGGTCATGTCTATATGACGAACATACCTGTACAAATGTAATTCAAATTGAGTAGGTATTCGGTATCTTTCAAATATTTACGTTTTACTGCTACTTACCGAACAATTGCAAGCATCATTCCTTCAATACTTGTTGCCCCCAAATGTTCTGCTGGTTGATCCATTTTGTTATCCAGAACATTTTTCATGATAAATATAATGTGCTCAATAAACATAGTATTGATTTCTGTCACGATGACCTGTTTACAGAGAACAAACAATTAAAAGCTGACTAAAATACTTTAACTGATTTTTGATATTACTTGTCCGTGCTGGTCAAAGAATTTCTCCACTATTGCTTTTATCTGGTCAAATAAAATTGGGTAAAGTGCCGGGGCCATCTCGTGCCCAACGAGTTCTTTGACATGTTTCTGAATCTGGGCTCCAAATTTCTCATTGGCACAAACCAACAGCCGTAGAAGCTGACTTACAAACCTAGTTCATAAATGGAGTTATTAAAAATAACTTAGTAATAAGTAAAAAATAGAATACTTACTGTGTGACAGGACAATATTGCATATCTTGGGATGTTAAAACGCTCGACTTTCGAGAATCTAACGACAGACTAGATGATGACGACATAGGCATTCTGGCTGGACTTTTTCTTTGCAGGCAAACTCCTCCAAGAGCGCAAAGAAATCCGGTCATATTAGCCCACTCATTTATTTGGTCCTTAAAATAAAATACAGAAAGTTACTTTAATAGTGGGGTTTCAAATAAAGCACACAGAAATTATTTGCCATACATCTAGATCATGATCTGACGAATGATGAGACGCTCTTCTTTTTCCCCGATGATGAAATTCGCTAATACCCTGATTTCCTTCCTCTGGCCCACTTGTTTTGCCTTTCGGGTACAACAAAAGGGATTTCATTGAGGCCTCCCAATTCATAAAGCTTTCCTCCCATGCCTAAGAATGGAACCAGCTATAATCAAAATCATGTTTAACGTTTTTCTTATTTAATAATGTACCTGCAAAACTCCAGTGGTGCAGTGCTCAATTTTCCTTAAAAGTACCATGATTCTTTTCTGCAAAGCAGCACGTCCTGCAACAATTTAGAAAGTTTGATAGTTTTAAAAAGAACAACTTAGAAGAAAGCAGAGACGTGAAACAACTCGGAAACGTGGCTCCTGCAGTCTGCCAGAATAAATAGCTTTACCTTGGTGGTGTTCGCGACAGTAAACCCTAGAATCCTGGTTAGCTTTGTAATAAAGTGAAAGCATAGTTTCTTATCTATACTGACTGCATGAGGAAAGGCAAGGTAAGTCAAGCTTAGCATTGAAGGGTAGAAAGATATGTAAGTGACACCGGTTCTTACCAGTCGTCAAAACTGACGATGCGTTGGCTAATTCTTGATACACATGGTAATTTGGCAGTAAACAGGTAACAGTTAATTCATCGGAACCACAGCGAATATCAGCTTCCTCGCAGAGTAACGAGAAACATGACATAGCAATAGGAACGGCTTCGATGTCCATACTCCATAAGTACATAAAGAATACAACCTAATAAAGCAGAAGTAGTCATTTTTCAGAAACATTGTAACAAGTGGATGGATAATTTCAGGATTACAACTTACCTCTAATTTAATATGGGCCTGGCGACAAATAGCGATGTGACTACCTACATTTGCATAGTCTTTGTGACGAGAGAGGAAAGCGTTTCGACACATCAAGATTTCTCTAAGCCATTTCAAGATGTCTGTATAGTTTACTATCAGGTGTTGAATTAATTTTTGCGATATAGAAAACAGGACCTAAAACACAAAAGTGAACTGTACAGGTCGCTCTTTAATCCTATCCAATAGATATTATGTCTACAGTCTGAGTTTACTTGTGACGATACGTCCCAGAATGTATTAATAGGAGCTTCAGGGTTCCACATCTCAATTTTTTCAGGTCTATGCAAAACAAGTAGTGCTTCCATAGCCTCTTGGGCAACATCAGTCATTGAGGTTTGATGAACTAGCGATACTAGTCCATTGATGAGCTCTAACGTAGAACTCTGAATTTCGTGTCCAGCTTTGCCTTGATTCTGGGTATCAATTCAAAATAATCATTCCGTAATTCAGTTAAATCAAGATATCAACTTTTGTGCTAATCTTACGTTTAACATTAACATTGGGTCTGCATGAATAAGTCGAACCATCCAAAATAGCAAATTTTTGTATCCAGCAGGTTCTTCTGAGGATTTCTCTTTGAATTTCAAAGTGGTCACCTTTTCTTTTAGCGTTAAACTCTACACCAGATACATACATTAAAACTAAAAGTAACACAACCATAAAAATTTGCATGCCTGGGTTACCTGACACAACTGTCCAGCAGATAAACAATGTATCACAAGAAACCATACTTTCAGAGCACGCTTAAATATATACTAAGACTACATAACTGTGATTTTTTAAAGCCTCACCTGAATCATTTTTAAAGGAGTGTGTGTAATATATCCTTGGGTAACTTTATTCAGAGTTTCAGTAAACATTGCTCGCAGTTCAGACGACTTATTGTACACTGTATCAATCTGCGGCCACCAGGGCAGTCGTTGTTGAGTAATAATTCTGAAATTATCGAGTAAATTAGAAAATGATTCAGATATATCATTTCTTTTGCTTGGTTTGTGACTTACTTGTGAAGCGAGCTGACTAGAACAAAGTGGTACACTGATGGAGAGGTAGGATTCAAACACACTTTTAAAGGATCATTATTATGCGGATTAATTCTAAAACATGATACAAAACAGTCTATCATCAGCTCCACATCAAGAGATGCATAGCTTTGCCCCCTGGAAAACGGCTTGGAGAGATTAAAGAGAAGTAGCTGTAATTTAAAAAATACTAGTTTATAATAGCTCAAAATAAGAGTAATCAATCATTCGTCAATCAGTCAAGTAGTGCATACCTTGAGATCATTAAAAACGCTTTGAACCAGGAGAAATATCACATTGTTTCTATCTAATATGTTGATATACGTAGAAACCTGGAAAGAATTAGGTTTTATAAAATTTTTGCCTAAGATAAAGAAGATATAAATGTAGCATAATAAACTATCTTACATACTTTACACAATTTAACGCAGGTGACTGCAGCAGCTTCAGTCAGCTGCTTCGACGAACTGTGAGGGAGCAAAGCTTTTTTCAAACTATCTATGAATTGCTTTTTCTTGCAATGGCGTGGAGAACAAGGAGCTCCCGCATCCGCATTTACTATTTCCTCCAATATTTTCTACACAAATTGTTAATTGTTAGGCTCATATTCAAAAGTCGAAAATCAATTTAGGAGTTTCAAAAATTACGGGAGATAAAACTAGAAGCATAATTTGCAGAGGCCAAACAGCGGCTCGCCGCTTGTTATTTTCTGCAAAGTTGTCCAATAATTCGAAAAGGGATTCACAACATTTAGCGAGATCTTCACATGGTTTTTTCTGCAAAATTTTAAGATAAAAAATAATAATCTCGTTTAGATTGGGCTGTACAAGTTGGGACTGTTGATTACTTGTAAGTCAGCAAATTCGTGAGGGTAAGTATCCATCCAATTCCAAATGGCCTTTTCAAGAGAGTTCATCAAAACCACATGGGCACCCTTTTTTAGAGACTTGAACTTTGCAATAGTTTCTGTATGTCCAATTTAAAGTTTGAATTAAAATTTACATTCAACGCTTACATAAAATGTCTTGCGTATTAAATTAATTTCAGTCATAATATTATATAAACATGCCATTTAGGAGTTTATTGAGTCTTTGTAAATCCAAACTTATATGCTGAATCAGTTCGATATCTGCATAATCTGGATTTTCTTCATTGGTAGTACTTAATTCTTGAAGACGTGCTGAGACTCGATTGAAAACTGCATTAAAGTTGTTAATAGACAAAGCAAACAGAACTCTCGACGCTATGTTCCGTAGGGAAATTACCATAGGATTTTCAGCAGGTAAATCTAAAATAAAATATGCTCAAACTTACATGAGTGAATTCTATGTATGAAAAACAAAAATATACTTTCAAAACGAAATTACCTATAAACTGACAAACTTCTCTTAGCAGTAACTTAACATTCATAGCCTCATCATACCGGCAGGTATCCTTCGGTTGCCCACTTAAGCACTTTTCTAATGTATCTAACACAAGGAACAATGAATCATAATAATTCTTATCTAGCTCCGGTCCATGTGGTCTCTGAGACGATAAAACGGTGACAAACTAGAAAAAATACAAAGAATCCATTAAACGCATTGCGAATTTTAATGCATTGAGGATGGCTTTCATACATAGACACCACTAACCGCTTCATTAACTTTCTGCAGGATTTTGGTGAGCCCTGAGATCACAAGTGAGAACCGATAATGCGAGATATAAATGAGACAGTCTTTGTTCTGCTCCAAGTTGTACCTCGCATGTGTAGTCTGCGGTCCTGTTCGACACGGCAACTAAAACCAGACAATCAACCACTGCTATATAGTAATCCCATCAGAAGTCTCATTTCTCCACCAAATTAACACCCACACTCAGCCAACAGTCATCAACAAGATTATAATTGAATTTGAAACATAATCAATCTAACCTGCTCCTCAAACCGCATTATCAGGGACGACACCCACTCCACCGGCTTCTGCGAAGCCATCTCCGCTCTCTTAGCTTACTTTTACTTTGCTTCACGTGTCTTCCAACCCCGTCATAGTCTCTGCAAACCAAAATTTCAAATGTTTCAAACATTTTCCTGATTAATGCCATTCATGTAAAACTGTATTATAAGTAACAATTACTGACAAAAAAAACACTCATGAAAACATGAGTAGCAAGTACACCACCCTCTTTCATATACCTGCCACGGCCTCCGGTCAACCTGAATCCGAATTTCGGCCCATATGTTGACTAATCTTTAGCTACACTGACCAATATGCATGTGGTATTAACCGCTTTGTATTATTTACTTCTCAAGTAAATCTGCTTTTCATGAGTTATATAATATGCATGTTCATGCATTTCAATAAAACAATCGTATGTACATTAAAATGTATATGCATTGAAAATTGAAATACTACAAAAGAGCGTAACCTGATTCTTATATGCAGCAATATGTCTCTGTAGGTCACAGGTATTATTAAGTTACACACATTTTTAGTAAAAATCTCATACAATCTAATACACTAGATGCAACACATATGCACGATTTCCAATTTAAAATAAGTCTTGCAGGGTTTTGAAATTTGAAATAGAAGAACTTTGTAGTGACTTACGTGATGGTAACCGATGATAGGGTACTTTTTTAGAGTTGACTGGTGAGATCATCGCGCCTGCTATGATTAGGTCGGCTCTTATAGATCGGCGAATGAGTTGTTATTGGTGTAATAATCATAATTCATTATATATATATCTATATATGTATTAATATTAATGTGGGTGAGTGTATGTTTACTTATTAGAGTAATAATAATAATAATAATACTAGCAGAAGCGAGCCACTTGCACGACGACGACCACCACCACCACCGACATGTGTGTCGTGTGTCTGCTGTTGGCCTTTATTATTATTATTATTATATCTTTTGTTATTGTGGTGCCTTTTTATTTTTTATAACGAGATTAATAACATCATTATATATTATTGTGTACCACAACCAGAAGTTTTCTGCACCTGTTGTAGATAGTATAAAGACACGATCACGGTTCGTTGATTGTCTTTTACCGACATTTATATAAGGATCGGGAGTTACGTGTAGAAATTAGGCCAAGACAACTAGTATATATATATATAATATTGATATTTTGAATATATCTTAATTCATGTGCATTGAAAGAGAATACTGAATGTTTTGATTAACCCGAGAGAGACAGAGATGTGACTACTACTACTTATTATTATTACACAGAGACCACAACAACTGCTGAAGTCCAAAAAGGCGACGACGAGAGAGTTTTTCTCCCAAACTTGCATCACATCTTTATTCAATAATTTGAGGATATATATATACATATGGTGGAAGTAGCAGTGTTGGTGATGATGTTCGTTGTGTGGTGAGAGTAAGGAGCCTCATCTTTCAGAGTCTGTTTTTCATGTTTAGTTAGTGTTAGTAGTAATATTGCATAGAGGAAAGGAAGTATCGTGTTTCATTGCGAGAAAGACTCTCGTCTTCTTGGTAAATGAGGGATTAGTTGTAGAAGTTGCATGAGAAAGAAGAAGGATGAAGAAGAGGGATGAAGAATATATGATTATGATGAGGGTGGTTTCTTATGAAAGGAGTAGTAGTAGTGGTGGATATTATTATGTCAGGTCTACTCACCACCATAAGATGAAACTATGTGTAATACTATAATGTAGTATATATGTACAGTCTCATGGAGAGAGAGTAAAATAGTACAGCTACTAGTAGTAGTAAGTAGTCTTAGCAGTAGTAGTGGTGACCAAGAGTCTCACGAAGCACTTATTAAAGCAGTGTCACTAGTAGTAGTAGTAGTAGTAGTAGTAGGTCACTCTCTAACGATGATTAGTAATATTCAAAATTGCCTTTTGTTACATGATGTTACTGAAGAGAGAAGTGAGTGACTAGTAGCAGATAGATTCGACTTTCACTCGTTGTAGTAGACGAAGTTAGATGGTAGGTGAAAGTAATCCCAAGTTGTGTTGTTATTTTCTGTCTGGAATAATAGAAAGAACTTGGCGAGTTGCACCACAACAACTGCTCCTCCTGAGACTGTGAGTTAAATTGTACGATGAGCAGTTCTTGTTAGGACATAATACGGTATAGCAAGTAGTATTAGTAGTAGTAGTAGTAGTACGATTTTATCTAGAATAATGTTTCAGGTAGGCGATGGTATGATATGATGAACCGTAATGGAAGAGACAGTTAAGTAAGTGAGGAGAAGAAAGAAAGTGACAGGCAGAATGAGAGAGTAGGCCTACTATATATAAAGTGGTTGTAGTGTGGCCAGGAGGAAGTAGAAAGTAAGAATTAAGCGAATTCATGAATGAGCAGGAGAAAGTGGGAGTCGATTTCTCTGTTGCTTCGTTGTTTCGGTGCAACAGCGGATTAGTGAAAGGAAGAAGGACTAGGACAGGTCCCTGGTTGCGGGGTCGAGTCATGCTCGGGAACATCCTCTCTTCATCATCGTCGTCGTCGTCGTCGTCGTCGTCGTCGTAGTCGTAGTTGTCGGGTACTAGTGTAGTGGACGACGAAAAAGGCGGAGGTGGAAGAATTTCTTGCGGAGTGTATTATATCATGCATGTTAGAGTGTGTTCAATAAAGGGGTAAGATTTTGGAATGTGGTGGATTATATAGGAGGATATATATGTATATATATATGGTCGGTGGTTAGGTTTTACTTTCTCATAGATGTTGGTGGTGTATCATCGTCCATTCATTGTGTTATATCGTTTTGTGTGTAGGACGACCGATGCAAGCTGCTCCTGCTACTACTACTACTGCTTTCATGAAAGTATTCTGGTTTTCTAATAGAGGGTCATGCAACCATGTTCAGAGGAAGTGAGATGATGATGAGATGCTTTCTCTAGAATTAATCCCCACTCTCCCTATATATTGTATTTGTGTGTGCTTTCTTTTCTACCTGAATCTCTCTGTGAGTTCCTTCTTTCTACATTTACGCCCACTACAGTTCGCACTCTTCTAAATCATGCCCAGTGAATCGATTGAGTTCCTACAAGCCGACACATGTATATTATATACATACATTAATATGGTATTTTTGTCCGATTCCGAAGTGTAAGGATCTAGCCTAGATCGGAAGTTATTTGTTGAAAGATTTGCACCATATAATCGAAGAACCGAAGCACCTGTCTTCACCAGGTTTTTTAGTCGCTCACACCCGAAATTGATGACATGTATGAATCCAGGGCAGGGAATATATGTTTCGCTAGTACTAACAAATATCCTGATATGAATCATGACAGACTACAACTCCGGAAACAAACGAACAGTTTACACGTTGTACGTAGAAATTATGAATTGATGGATCTTAACTACATGGCACTGCTGTACTAATAACTCATATGTTTACTATGGATTGGAAGTATGAACAGAAGCTGTAAAACGTGCATGATAGTTTAAAATTTGTCTTTTAATCAGTTAAAATACTTGCTCATCACATGTGTTAAAAAAATTGTCCATTAAAAATGTCAAGCTTAATTTCAGGAATCAGATATTTTGGAAGGTATTTTAGTTTCTACGTAGCTTAATAACTCGTCAAATTCTGCATATAAATTCTGCCAATTAAGATCGTCCAGCAGAGCAGTCAGAATCTCTCGAAGGGTGGACCTCTTATCCACGCAATCCTAAAAATGGTTAAAATTTTTGAGTGGAAACTGAAGAAAGTTGATAGAGTACTTAAATTAATACAGTAAATATATTAATACTTACGGCAATGGATGGATTCCAAGATGCATTGGGAGTTATGGAATGTGTGGGTCCCAATAAGTCTTCGCATAACAAATGCAGTTCTTTGTCCAACCCTAGAAAATGTTATAGAACGTTAAAATCTTATTGCACTAATTACAATCACAAATATCGCCTAACCATGAGACGCAAGAGCTTTTGCCATAGCGAGTATCCATCGTTTAATAGAATCAGCTTTCTTCAGCTCAGTAGCTTTTATTAATTGTAATTTAATATGACTAAGAACCGCAGGAGCTGGTTTCTTTCTCCTGGCTGCCGCAAAAGGTAATGACAAAAAGGATGTAATATCGCTGGACTCTGGCATTAGAGGTGAGGATACCGAACCATTTCCGTCGGTAAATAGCATCCTTTAAAAAAAATTTCAAAGTTAACAAAAATTGCCCTTTATCTCATTTAACAATACGGTTTGAACATACCATGCACATAAATCCAAATTAAAAATGAAGGATTTAGAGTTTGAAAGGGAAACAGCAGGTACACCTCCTGCAGCCACAAACGCATGAACGACGTCTATATTTTTGTCACCTGAAAAATGCATCTGTTAGTCTCTCTTACTTATTTGCGTTTTTTAAGTTAAAAAATTATACCTGAATCATTTCCAGGCTGATTGAGCAAGGGAAGCAGGGATTCCGATTTTATAATAACTTTTTTCGTGTGTATATTCCACATTTGAAGGCAAGCTTTAGTGGTTATAATTATAAGAAAGGCACCACTGAGTACCATTTTACTAGGGTAACTTGAAAGTAGAATTGGCGACAGGGCATATCGGCCTTTTAAGTCTACTATGTGAAGGGTTGCATCTTCGCATACAGCGACAATTCTATGGATATCTCCAGAAATGCCACATATAGGTGCATCGGTACACAGAGTCCATTCTAATCCATGAAAAGAACTGGGGAAGTGTTTGCATCTTAATTCATTACAAACACCATTAGTTCTCTTATTTTTATTTTTCACTTCTAAACTGTAAGACGATTCAGGCTTAGTTGTCACCTAGAGATTAGATAAATTAAATTTGAAGTTACTATCAACGTACAAAAACAATCATAAGACTACTATGAAGCAGAGGTTTGTATACCTGAACGCATGAGATCGAATCTATTTTCATTGGGGCAAGGCGAGACTTAAATGCAGGTCCTGATTTGTTACCACTTGTTCCTGGGCCACTTGGCTTGCTAGGCACAATACTTTTGTTTACAAGAAGCTTGAGGTCATTGTTTGGATTACCAGTATCTTCAACGTTATTGCTTTTGAAATTAAGAGATGATCCGCTTGTTTGTTGTGTCAAAATTCGTTTCTTGGAAGTGCATGGAGGTGGCTTCATTTCATCTGAAGGCTTTCTTTTCCTATTGATGGGTACTGCTGTACTTGCATTAGCCGTACTATCGTTATTGGTACGGTCAGTGGGATGAACTCCATTCGACGACACATGACTAGAAGGCTCTGGAGGTCTATGATCAGGTCCATTAAAACTTTTTTGTTGAGTATCTTGGATGCATCCGTTAGTTATTGCTTTTTTAGAGGAATCCTTCGACTCTTCCGTCCCTTTGATTCCAGGAGTCAGAGTCACTCCATTTGTACCTTCATGAGGTACGGTAATCAAAGCTACTCTTTTTTTCTTTTGTACATTCTCAGTCTTTTTGTCTGAGCTAGACTCTCCAGAACTTTGTACTCCATTTTCAACGGCATGAAAAGTTTCATTCAAATTAGAATCAAGCTTTAACTTCTCAGTATCTTCTAATATAACGGGCGATTTAACAGTCATTCTTATGCAGTTTTGAGCTACACTAGTTCCAGTAATGTCAATGTTATCTTTAGCTGTTTCCGCTTTCGATGTTTTCCGACTACCGTCGAAAGATATGTCATCGATTGTAGAAACCATTGATTCCCGTAAGTTATCTTGGTTTTGGGATGACGGTGTTTCTTGAATCTGACTTTGGAACACTACAGCGTCGTCCCTGTAATGTAAGATTCGTTTATTACGACCAATACATGCTTATTCAGCTGTCAGTAAAATAACTTAAAATCAATCTATCACTAAAACTTCAACAATAAAACTAGTGAAGAGTATATCGACTTTTCAACACAGTTTTATGATATAGACTGACCTGCCACAGGCCTTCTAAAAACACAATTCCTAACAAAGTAAAACTCAAACCACGCGTGTCGAGTATCTTTGTCTTCACTGAAATCTAATAGCATAAAATCTGGCACTAAATACTGAATTTAATCTAAATTAGACATGAGTAAACATATATGTGTATATTTCTATGTTTAACACTGTAATATGTGTACTAAATAATGAGATACCGATGACATGACGAGAAAAAACTATTTTATTACAATAAAGAAGAGTGTAATTTGAAAGGATCAAATGATTGTGTCCTGGCTATCTAACTATCTAGTGAATATCTGTATTGATTAAAATTTACAAATGCAGGCTCACGAACTCACGATAAGGATAATATCCTTATAAAGAACTGAAAACATGTGTTTTTGAGATGAGCTACACGATCGAGCGAGCGGGTCTTTCTCCCTCCCGATGAACTTGACCAGGTTTAAGACTCGTTGGCTGTGCCACTACGACTAAAAGATTGAGATGACAGGAGTCTGTGACGTCACAGCATCTCTTCTTTCACCCCAAAGGCAATAAGTAGAAACTAGCTTGAAGCTTACAATGCTTGCCGCAGTGTCTCAAAAGTGCTCAATGCAAGTGAACATGGACAAAAAAGACCCCTTGATGAAATTTAAGAAATAAATTAAGAATAAACTAAGTCTAGCTAGGTAGTATAATAGAGAATTAAGCCTTAAGCTTGTAGTCCTGGTGTTTTTTCGTTAATTTTTCAAGCTAGTTTTAAAGTTTCTTACCTCAACACATTCGAATTACACTCATCTTCCGTTGTGGATAAAAACTTGGGAGTGATTCGACGCTTTCCATCGGCTGTTCTGGTTTCGATTTGCTTACTGGGCCCTTTATTTAAACGTTCTTTATCTGTAGGTACTACATCAATCTTCTTTTCGGGCGAAATTCGACGTTCTTCTAAACGCTGCTCTGTCTCTGGAACAGGGCAGTTGTTTTTAATACTCTTTCTTGCAAGGAATACTTCTATGTTGGGAATCACAGATTGTGTGTAGTTGACACCAATACTTTCACCGTAATGCCGTTGATAAAGTGATGCCTATAAATAAATTTGGATGACATTTAAATTGGCTGGTTTTTAACACATTAAAAGTAAGTTATAACTTACAGTTTCATCTTGTGTCAGAGAGCGTCCTATTTCTTTGGAAGTAAACTCTAATACCATGACGCTTCCATCCCAAGAACATGCCATCATTATTTTTCCACAATGTGACCATGTTAAATCCATGACGGAATGGGTGAAAGCTTCTTTGACTACGCAAACTGGACGTTTCAAAGCAGTGGACCACACTGATATTGAACGATCTCGGGATCCCAATGCTACACAGCACTGCTTTATACGATTATTTTCTAAAATGCTTTTGTTGAATCTCTGTAACACATAAAAAACACAGTGATTCTTAGTTTTTAAGATTTGTCATACGTAAATTGCATTAAGGTCTCGATAAGTACCACACAAACGACTGCTTTACGATGACCAACAAAATCTTTGTCAGTTTTCCATCCTTCTCTCTCAATTATTTGAGCCGTAGGTCCTCCACAGTTCATTGCATGAGCAGACAACAAATATAAGCCATCAGGAGACCATCCTAACCTAAGAACATGAGTTGTTCCTCCACACTGCAAGTAATTAATATTTAATTTGGCACAGCAGTTTCAATGCGAAATTAACTCTAATTCAGTTATTCTAGGAAATATAATCAACCTCGTTAAAGGGTTCCTTAACAATGTGCTCGGTAGTCCAATCAGACGTGCGCCATATTCTCAAGGTTTTGTCTTCCGATTGAGTCGCTACATATTTACCTATAGGGTCCCAAGTTACTCCTTTCACCATGCTGGTGTGACCTGATTTTATAATAAATGTTTTATAATCAATGCTTGAAGGCTGAAAACAGGGCACAAGAATAAATTTAATTACCGCGTAAAGTTGTGATAACTTGAGGGAAGTTCTGAGCATTCCATATTATGACAGTATTGTCAACAGAGCAGGAAGCCAGATATGTATCATCAACGGACCAAGCTAAGTCTAAAACATCTCCTTCGTGGCACCGAAGAACGAACTGAGATTTCCATACTTCCAAGTTAGATTTTCCGAACGCATTGGAAATGCTCCCAGAGCTGCCGGAGTTCTTAGACACAAGTTTCCAAATTATAATAACTTTATCGTCTCCTCCAGAAGCCAAATACTTTCCCGAGCTGCTCCATCTCACACAATTGACACAAGCTACAAGCGAAACAATATTCATTAACAACCCTTCTACAGAAGTTTTCATTTACGATCGATTTAACAACTTACCACTGTGATAATCTAGTTGGCATAATGATTTAGGAGTTGAACTATCTCTTTCGCTAGAAAATACTGCTTTCAGGTTCCATATAACAACTCGGCCTGTTGAGTCTTCTCCCTGGCCACCAGTCGCAAATCGGGAGTCGTCAGGATGAATGTCAATTGAAAATATGGGATGGCCTGCCACAGAAAAACATCACATGATTTGGTTTTCTGAACATCTTCTTAAATCTAAAATATGTGATATTTAAAAAGAATAACTTCTTACCATCATGGTTAATCCAGGAAGGTTTACACAGTTTCATTCTTCTACGAATTTGCTTTCTTTATATATTTTTTGTTTTATTTGTCTATTTATACGGTTGCAAATAAACAGTAATAAAACCAGTAGAAGTTTGAGTCAATTAATCCAGTCACTTGTAGCTTGCAAATCAGTATTTTGAGTCAAAAACGTAAACTATAGATGACTTGATTTACTACGTGCCACTATCGCAACCGCTAACCGGCTAGGATAAGCTTAAAATTGTATTTCTAGAGAGAAAATACTTTACACTGTATTCGCGATCTGTTGTACTTGGATTAAATCACAACCTTAACTGACTGCCTGCAGTCCATAAAATTTTTAAAACGGGATTCCACTTTCGGAGGCTTCTCCACTCTTCTACCTCATCCCCAACTGTAAGAAACAAATGCAAAAAAAAAAACGTTCTCTAATTTATTGTTTCCGAATTCTACTTTTGATTTAAAATCATCACAACAGCTTACCCTCATCCAGCATGATCAAGTCTTAATTAGAATTAAGTTCTTACTGAAGAGCACTTTAATTCTCTCGTCTAATACAACTCACAGTAGTAGCTGTCACACACTATGTCAACAACATTGACAACCGGATGGTTCCAATTACCAAAAGTATTAATAATAGCGGTTGTTACTTGTCATGATTTCCACATACGCTATCTTCTTGGCAATTTACAGAACAAAGAGGGAATGAGTAGTGTACCTTGTAGTGTTGTAGTACTTATACTGGAAAACATTCAACGTTTTCAAGCTATTCCAGCTTGTTTGTGAGTTAATTTGTCATAGTTAATGAGGTGATAACACTACACAATTAGAATAATCAGTAGCTGATGATGCTGAGAATTTCTTACAAGACTTTTTGGTGTGTTAAGTAAATAGGTTTAGTAATAATAACTCACGACATTCGTCGGAGTAAGTCCAGTTTCTGTGACGTCGTTGTGACTGTCACTATTGCATTAAATTTATAATAAATCTTAACTAAATTTGTATGCGTTCGTGGAAAGGTCTGTCTGCTAATAGACTGAAATCTCACTCTCACCAATCCCATTCTGAAATCCCCTTTTACCAATGCAATAGTGTAAAGTGAGAATAATAACTTAAGCTAAATCATTCCCGCTTCTCGTCTGATCTGCAAGGATGCTTTGTCTTGTACCAATTGAGTTTCGGTGATGTGTGCGTTCAAAAGACAGAAGAGTGACACACCAGTCGGAACTTCTCTATAC
>Ga0194135_10001076_pt1 | contig 16019 bp, 15 predicted proteins | sample LitLau_LLRF_2013_FD_134024 | JGI IMG/M metagenome (GOLD analysis project Ga0194135, IMG submission 134024) | Freshwater sediment microbial communities in response to fracking from North America - Little Laurel Run_MetaG_LLRF_2013 (version 2) | ecosystem: Environmental > Aquatic > Freshwater >...
ACACGCTGAAAAAACGAAGAGCCGAATCCATGTTTGCCCTTCATCTTCGTCATTCTCTCACACATGTGTCATACATTTGTACATTTCTTTCTTGCCTTTGCGCATGCGCATGTGATGTCAAAGCTGCTTATATCCATATTCTTGTAAATTGAAATTTGTTCACCTTCCCTTCAACCCTAAACTGTGAGTTATTTTACAGGTGGACGTTCATTTCCACCGGATACAAGTTCATTTGCCCAATTGGCAATAGGAACGAGCCAGAAAGTGATGATTCCAGCCTATAGCTACTGGAATTTACAATTCTACCAGCCTCAGAATCAATATATTCTCTGGGAAGTGACTGTTCCTCGCGGTGCTAGCATTGGGCTATATGCCCGTCGAAATGCACTCCCCACTCATACGCACTACGACATTGTTCAAATATTGAGAGGATTCAAAACAAATCGGAATCCCCGCATCTCCTCTGTAAGGCAACATCAATCAAATCCCAAAAGTCGGCTGGTTCGGTTCTAATTATTTTTTTCCATTTCCTTGTTCAAGTCCTCTGTGTCTGTTGAGCGGGTGATTGTGGACAAGTAAGCCAAAACTTCCAATCTAATTTGCCCTGGAGATCTCAAATATAGGACTTTTCCCTAAAAAATATAACTTTTGTTCTGATCTCTTCCAAAGGAAAGGAAATTAAGAATTAATTATTTCTGCTTCTCTCTGTTCTGTCTTTGTCTTGTACAGTCAACCATCAAAGGAGACGAGTCACTTTCTAGAGCAAGGGCACTGGTTCGTGTCTCTGTATAATGATGACAGTGATGGGCAGGAAGTTGTCTTTGCTCTCAGCCTGTCTGAAGACATGACGGAAGGATGTCCAAATGGTTGTACAGGAAATGGTCAATGTACAGCTGGACGATGTCAATGTAATCCGGGATTTGGATCCGAAGACTGTTCTTCTAGTAAGACACAAGGGAAACCCCTTCCATAATTCCTTTCTTCTTTCGCCCGCTGAACTTGGCTCTCTTCGGCTGCCCGGGATTTACCCAATATCCACCATCCGTCTCTTTTCTGAGGCCAAAAAAAGAATGCTGGAACTACCGAAAAAGACATTCCAGCCACTTGCGACTAGGAATTTATAGACCTCGTTTTTATTTAAGAAAGAGCAATTGCACGCTCGTTCCGTTGCGTCTTTGGGGTAAAAGTCAATTCTTAGGAATAAAACAGAGCTGACTCCAAGCTGTGTCTGCGGAAATGCATTTTTATAGAGAAAAAAAAAAAAAACACATTTCGGAAGTTAGGTCCTGGTTTGCCCTTGCAACAGATTCCGAAAATGTTGGCGGTTTGGGTTGAAAAAGCGGAGAGACACTTTTGAATTTGAATCAATTCGAGTAGTTTGGAAAATGTTAATTTTTTTTTTTACTGTTTTCACTTCCGTAGGTGTCTGTCCTCTTCTTTGTTCTGGACGTGGGGAATATGTGAATGGAGAATGTTCCTGTAATCCTGGATGGAAAGGGAAAGAATGTGAACTGAGACATGATGAATGTGGAGTCACGGACTGTAGTGGACATGGCAAATGCATCAATGGGAAGTGCTCATGCAGCGGAGGCTACAAGGGAGAAAATTGTTCTGAAGGTAAGCGCATGCGCAGTGAAGCTTAACTTTTAAGATTGGCTTGGTTACTAGTTAGAATTTTTTGAATCTGCAGTGGACTGTCCTCATCCCACTTGTACTGGGCATGGATTTTGCCTTGCTGGGGTTTGCATGTGCAAGAAAGGCTGGAGAGGAGCGGACTGCGCAGAACCGGACAACGAAGCTTTGCAGTGTCTCCCTGACTGCTCGGGCCATGGCACTTTTAATCTTGACACGCAAGCGTGTGTTTGTGAGCCCAAGTGGACTGGGGAGGATTGTTCAAAAGGTAACTTCTATAACTTCATGTTTAGATGAAACTTGAGCCTGATTGGATGTTTGTTGTCCTAGAACTCTGTGACACGGATTGCGGGCCGAATGGTGTTTGCATTAGTCGAAGTTGTCAATGTACGGAAGAATGGACCGGACCACTTTGCAATCAAAAAGTTTGTGACAAGAGGTATACCATCTTTATTTTTAGAAAGCTCCTTGAAGGGTTGAAAATTGGTTGAAAATTTAAGTACAGAGCGCTCGACCTTTGTTAAATGCTTCCAGAAAACTAGACTGATGTGGAGAATGTGCTCAAAATGAGCAAAACAACAAGCTAATAGTTTTTTTTTCTTTCTTAACAGGTGTAGTGATCATGGTCAATGTAAAAATGGGACTTGTCTGTGCGTTACCGGTTGGAATGGGAAACATTGTACTTTGGAAGGTTGTCCCAACAGTTGTAGTGGACATGGGAGTTGTAAAGCCAACGTGGAAGGATTTTGGGAATGCCGATGTCATCAAGCTTGGACAGGGACTGAGTGCTCCATTAGCATGGAACAAAACTGTAATGATGGACAGGACAATGACAAGGGTATGCGACACAGCCGGATAAGAAGGGTTGACCTCTTGACGAGCCACCACAGTTCACATTTGATTTCAATTCTATTGAATTCCTAGATGGACTCACTGACTGTGAAGATCCTGAATGTTGCACTCAACCCGCATGTGAAAAGAGTCAGCTCTGCGTCTCTGCCAAGAAACCACGGGACATTCTTCTCCGGAAACAGCCACCAGCCATCACGGCCTCATTCTTTGAAAAAATGAAATTTTTAATTGAAGTCGATAGTTTACAGAGTTATGCAAAACCGGAAGCATTCAATGGCAGGTTTGTCAGCTCGTTTCTTTTTATTTTTATATGCCCATTCCTAAGTTTTCTGCAATATTGTGCCCCTGTCTATAAGCACCCTGTAACCCATTTAACCAATAGAAAAAAAATGTGGAGCTGCGCCTGCGCGAAACCTCAAACTCTTGAGCTAACTGTCCTTTCTCTGTATTTTATTGTGCTGCTTTTTTGACTGTCTAACAAATTAGTGTCATGTGGACTCACTTCATTCAAAGGTAAGCGTCCTGGGTCCTCCGGATTCGATATCTCTTCAACCTCGTTGTCTCTTTCTTCCTCTCCGTACATGTGCCTTCAGACTTCATATTGTTTTCCCGCCAAAATTACTAAAAAATATAATTTGAATTTTACTTTTTTCTCCCAGTCGTAGCGGAGTTGTGCGCGGACGAGTTGTGACACCAAACGGAAGTGGACTGATGGGCGTTCGCGTCTCGAGTACATCCCCATTGGAGCCCCTGGGCGGATTTACGTTGACACAAGATGATGGTTGGTTTGATCTTATGGTCAACGGCGGAGGAGCAGTCACCCTTCAATTTGGTCGAAGTCCCTTCAATCCTAAATCTCGTACAATATTCGTCCCTTGGAATGAAGTGGTTGTAATTGATCGAGTTGTCATGGGGACCAGTGAAGAGAAAGGAGCCCGAATCCAATCCTGCGATGCTCATGACTACGAAAGTATGAAGCCAGTCGTACTGGCTACCTGGAAACATGGATTCCAAGGAAACTGTCAAGGAACCACATCGAGTCTCATCCTACCCGAATCTCAAGTAGTACAGGAACGAATTCGAATCCCTGGCACAAACGTTCACCTCATGTACCATTCATCACGGGCTGAAGGCTACAAGGCCACAATTAAACTCCAACTGACCCCTGAATCGATCCCAGGCTCATTGAGAAAAGTCATCTTAAAAATTACAATAGAGGGAGTCCTATTTGAAAAGGTTTTTGAGGCGGATCCAAATATTCAATACACATTCGCCTGGAATCGACTCAACATTTACAGGCAAAGGGTTCATGGGATTGCTACTGCCATTGTCCACGTGGGATATGAGTACGAGAATTGCGTGGATACAATTTGGACAGTTGAGAGCACGACGCTGTCTGGGCATGACATGAGCATTTCGGAAATTGGGGGATGGAACTTGGATATTCATCATCGGTACAATTTCCATGAGGGGATTATACAAAAGGGGGACGGGTCAAATATTTATCTGAAATTTCGACCACCCGTCATTCTTACCACTGTCGGGAACGGCTATCAACGACCACTCCAATGTGGGCCCGAATGCAACGGAATTGGTTCCAAATCCAAATTATTAGCAGCAGTGGCCCTTGCTCCAGCTACCGACGGAACCCTTTTCATAGGAGATTTTAATCTCATTCGAAAACTAAATTTGGACGGAACCATCAAAACATTAGTTCGCCTCAAGTAAGTTAACAACTTTTTTTTTAATTCCGTGATGATCAAGGATTAAACGGTTTTCTCCCATTTCATGCGCATTTAAATTTAAAGAAAATTTGCGAAATAAGTAGCAGAGAAAGAGTAAAGCGAGGCGCACGACTCTATTTTTACTTGAAACGCGGGGGAATCCGAAATCACGATGGCAAACGTTATGTACCTCAATTGCAAAATTTTAATCCTTCACTTTTCTTTCCATTTCAGTACAACACGAGTTTCGTACCGTTATCACATGGCTCTGAGCCCGGTGGACAACGTCCTCTACATTTCCGATCCGGAGAGTCACCAAATCATTCGTGTCCGATCTCTGAATGAGGAAGAGCCCGCCATTGATCCAGAACATAATTGGGAACCCGTGGTGGGGTCTGGGGAACGGTGTCTCCCAGGAGACGAGGCCCACTGCGGGGATGACGGACTAGCCCGAGACGCAAAACTCGCATATCCCAAAGGAGTCGCCATCTCAGTGGACAACATTTTATATTTTGTGGATGGAACAAATATTCGGAAAGTGGATCGGGATGGAATTATTTCAACGCTCATTGGTAACCACCAGCATAAATCCCATTTCACTCCAATCCCATGCGAAGGGAGTCTCAAAGTGGAAGAGGTAATTTGTAAACTCAAATATACAATGGAAACTGGAAATTTGAATTTTCGCGGTTTTTACGTATATTCCTCTGTTTTTGCTTATGCCTAGGTTCATTTACGGTGGCCGACGGAAGTGGCCATAAATCCATTGGACAACTCTCTCTACATAATTGATGATCACATGATCCTGAAGCTGACTGATGATAACCGAATTCGAATAGTCGCGGGGCGCTCAATCCATTGTCCCACACCAGCAAATGGATATGATTCCGATTTGGCTACACACACAAGCCTCATTTCACCTCAGAGCCTCGCCTTCGCACCCAATGGGAACCTCTACATTGCCGAGTCGGATGGGCAACGGACAAGCCGGGTCCGACTCATCACCACAAATGGCCGAATTTCCCATTTTGCCGGAGCCGAGTCCAAATGTAACTGCCTGGACCCGGGATGCTCCTGCTTTGAGGATGATCACTACCTCGCTGCCACGGCCAAATTCAACACAATTTCCGCCATTGCAATGACCCCGGATGGGAGTCTCCATATCAGTGATCAAGGCAACTATCGTCTCCGCACTGTGCAAGCTCTCATCCCGACCTCCACTGCTCCCACAGACTCCAAAGTCTATGAGGTCTACTCCCCAGAAACTCAGGAGATTTACGTTTTTAATCGTTTCGGACAACATGTGGCCACCAAGAATATTGTCACGGGAGAACGGGTCTACACGTTCCTGTACAATGTGAACATGTCCAATGGGAAACTAAGCAGTGTGACCGACACGGCTGAAAATAAGCTCCAGATCCTCAGAGATTACTCCTTCCAAGTCAAATCCATTGAGAATTCCCATGCTCAGAAATTTAATTTGCGCATGTCCCGGAAGAATATGCTGCATGAGTTCTCTACCCCTGAAGGATACAACATTACGTTCAACTATCACACCGAGTCAAATGCCAACGGACTACTCAAAACCCGTCAGGATTCTTCTGGGAAGAGTTCGGTTTATACGTACGATGAGTTTGGGCGCTTGGTGCAAGCTATAAGCCCAACGGGACAACTACTGCGACTAGAATTTGAATTGAGTAAGCGCGGGGCCAAGGTGGTGGTGAGTCGAGATGACGGAATCCCAACTTCCCTCCTCATCAAAGGCTCATCCGTGTATGAGCGAAGAGGGAAATCGGAGCAACTGACGTCAATCGAACCAGACGGGAGCGTCCGAGTCGTGTATCCTTGGGGTCAGACCGTCACAACGGAAACCGTCCCATACAATGTTTTGGGTGAAATTAATCCCGTTCTCAGTGATAGTTTCCCCGTGCCAGGGAAACAGAAAATGGAAATTGGAGCCGAACTGGTGAATCGGGTTGAATGGAGATTTATTCCCAGGAAGGAAGGGCGTGGCCGGAACAAGCAAGTCATCCAAGTGGATAAGAAAATGAGAGTCAACGGAGAGAACTTACTAACCATCGAGTATGACCGGGAATCCAAATCAGAAATCATTTTTATCGGTGATCGGGTCCCGATTTTAAATGTCACTTTTGATCCACTTGGGCGCCCGCTACGATGGTTACCGAGGTAAGTAAGAAGTCTGATTTCAAAACATCCCGCCATCCCGCGCATGACAAATCCAACATTTTATGCTCCTGCTGTATATAAAAAATATTTTGTTTCTTCCTAGTTTCAATTTTGCCGCCGTGGATTATGAATATGATCGTTTTGGACGCCTCGTGGGTTGGAAATGGGGGAGCTTGAATGAGGCGTTTGAATATGACCGCTCCGGGCGACTGGCCAACATTCAACATTCAGATGGCACTGCCTTTGCGTATATTTTCAACGACGCCTTCTCCACACTCGTAAGAACTTAATTGGAAAATTTGTGTTGTAAAAACTTACATGCAGGGTAGAAGTATGATTTTGTTTTTTCTTTAAATTTTTTCCTACGATAGCCACAAAAGATGCGAACTGGAGGTGGAAGTGACTACTTCCTGGAGTATGATTCCTCCGGAGCCTTTGAGTCTCTCACAACCCCACGTGGGCATATTCATAATTTTGGGATTTCTACATTTGTTGGCCATTATGAATTTACTTACAAGTCCCCGAGCAGTCGGGATCCCTTTCGTGTCCATTTCAACGATTTTGGTCACATTACGTCTGTCCTCTACCCATCCAACAGTGGGCGAATCAACTACGTCTACACTGCCGGAGAGCAAGTGGAAGCCATCATAGCTGGGCTTCGGAGTATTCAGTTGACCTACCATGAAGGGCTTGGGCTCCTCAAAGTGGCTGAAATCCTCCAATCCTCATTCGAATCCAAAATTGAATACAAGTACCATGGAGGGATGCTCAAGGAGGAGAAAGCGAAATTTGGTCCCAAGTCCACCCTAGCCAACGTCCACCTCAAATTCCAATACGACGGGAATGGAAGGCTGGCCAATGTGGAGACGGAGCTTAATGGGAAGTCCGTTCAAAGCCTGTCAATCAAGAAGAATGGGAATACGGGGACACTGGAAAGTATTAATGAACTCCGTTTCATTGAGCCCGGACTTCTGAATCCATTCAATAGGTCCATTGCCACCGATGCTGCCAACACATTCATCCGGACACTGGAAAAGGACTCCGTTGGAAGACTTGTCAAGAAAACTTTGAACATTCGAGGCACGCCGGCCTTCCGACTGGACCTAATCTACAACGAATTGAATGGACGAGTCAAGGAACGGAAAATGACAATTGCCAACTCACCCTATGCGGATGAAGTCCAATATACCGCTGATGGTCAAGTGTCCGAGGTCACGGGCTCTGGGAACTGGAAATACGTCTATGATGAGAATGGGAATGGAATTCAATTGATGGAACAACGGGAGAAGAGTTTGTTAATTTATGACTCGGGGGATCGTGTGATTCAAGTTGGGGAATTACTACGGTACACCTACGACGCTCGAGGATTCCTCGTACAAAGAGGGAACGAAAAGTTTCAGTATGATGACAAGGGACTCCTCCTCCAAGTTGTCAAGAATCAAGCGTACAAAATTTGGTATTCCTACGACCATCACGATCGCATGGTCTCATGGAAGGATGATCAGGGGAATCTGACGCAGTTTATCTACGCAAATCCCGAAACGCCGCAACTAATCACGCATGTCCATTTCCCAGGAACATCAAAGACCCTCCTGTGTATCTACGATGAATACGAGACCCTACTAAGCCTTGTGAGTAATGGACCATCTGACGGTGAAAGTGTGCGTTACTACGTCGCCTCAGATCAAAACCACTCCCCATTGGCTCTGTTCAATGTCCATGGAACCCTTGTGAAGGAAATTCATCGGACGCCTTTCGGGAAAGTGGTTCGGCAGAGTTCGGCTCATATTTATGTCCCGATAGGGTTTTACGGTGGGATTGTCGACGGACATACTGGACTTGTTTTTATAAACGGACGACCATATGATGCCACGATTGGACAATGGATGACTCCGGATTGGCTCAACCTCCCAGCCAATCTCCGCCTCCCCACGGACGTATTTACGTATAGGTTTAGGAAAAATGACCCCATCACCCCGCGCCATCTACACGCGGCTAGTAGAATGAACACGCTCCGGGATTGGCTAACCCTATATGGATTCCACCCCGAAAAGATTTTTGGACAGAAATATATTGGGCCAACCCCCTTGGAGCCAACCGTAGATAGCTCACTTGGGCCCGAATTTAGTTCTACTTCTGCCCTTGGATGTATGGCTGACACCGTTACTTCCGGTTACCTCACACTTGGATTCCGTCAAGAGTCACGGCTCAACCCAGAACGGATTTTGACTAGTGCCACTGAGACTGAGTTCCTGAGTAAATTAGCCAATAAGAAATCTCCATTCGGATCTGGACTGCTCCTGTCAAGACTCAAAGGAGGGAAAACACTTGTGAGTGCGGTGGAAAATAGTGTAGTCCAAGGAGTACTCACGTCCGTCCTCAATGGCTCCCTCTTTGTGGACTTTCGCTCAACTCACTCCAGTGCGTACCATTTCGTCAAAGACAATCCACTCAAACTTAGAGATGACATGGAGGACCTAAAAAGACTTGGTGGGTACAATGTGTCACTCCATGAGGCTGAAAATGGCATCAAGGTAAGCGCGCGCTTCGCTTCAAAAATTTGAATTTGAATTTGAATTGAATTTATGGATTTTATCAAAAAGAAAAAAGTTTATAGATACTTTTTTCAGCTGGAAGATTTCTCAAATTTCATAAATTTGTTCAACCCAAATTGTATCAGTGACGGCCATTTCCTGACTAAACAATGGAATATTCTTTGCAGGAGCTAAAACTTTCAAGTGGTGATACAAGCATCACAGTTCGCTACGGCGCAGATGTGGAGGAAGAATTATCGCGACTGATCAAGCATGCGCATCGGAGAACTATTGAACGAGCTTGGGAAGAGGAACGAAAGTACATATCGATGGGACTAGACGGGAGACGACCATGGACGGAAGAAGAAAAGGAACAATTACTCCTTAAAGGATTGGTTCATAGCTACCGAGCAACCGAATTCCTTAGCGTCCATGCATTTCCTCAACTGGCAGAAGACCCAAATAATGTTCTCTTCCTAAAAGATTCGCGGAGGAAGAGGAGAAATAAATCAAATTCTTTGAGGAGGAGACACTGATAACAAATTTTCCCTCCTCATCAAGGGTACTTAATCGTGATCTAGTCAGGGTCAAAAAGTATAGAAGCGGATTTGACAGACTAGGAAATCTCCCGCTCCTGCGCGCGGAAATTGAAAGCAATCCCACTACAACTATAAATTAATGCGGTTTTAGAAATTTTCTTATTCAAATAAACTCTCCTTAATAGGGATTTAACTTATACTCCTCAGCTGTGATTTTAGTCTGTAAGGAATTTTAATTTACAAACTCAATGATTACTAATAATTATTTTTTATTCATTTTATCAGTCTGGAAGTGGTAAATCCTTTCTCTCCAGTAGCAATAATAATAACCAACAGAGGTCGTTGGGAATATGAAATCCAGCGTCCACTCTTCGCCATGCGTCAAAATATAGTCATTACATCAATGTTTCAAATTTAGGCATTTTTAACCTTGCTCTTTGTCAATTACAATTAGTATAATGGCATTGTTCAATTTTTATATAAATTGAATGACAACGAGGTTTAGGACTAACAAAATGTAAGAGTCTAATTTATAAGAGATTGTACAGGTCCTCAGGCGTCAACTTAACTTCCATTGTCTTGGACTTAATTAATTAATATTCCGACTACAGGCAAAGTGAATGTGTGAATCGCTAAAATGGATTCTAATAAATTCGTCAAAATTAAATTCAGAAATATTCTTTTGGAAATGGAGAAACGATCAAGATTTATTTTATATTTACTACACGGCTAGAATTGGAATTGAAATGTACACATGAGGAGAGGTGGAATTACAAGAACTAGAGTTTAAGAACTACAGTTTGATTTACTTTTTTTTAAAGTACCGTGTCTTCCTCAGAATTTAACATAAATCAATGGATTTCCACAGGAGGTGAATATTTTAGTTCATTTTGTTTGTACTGATGGAATCTTGTTGACATCATTGGCACACGCGCCGTTCGTAATCCCGATATAAATCCTGAGCATCCGAGCACACGTCAACACCCAAACACAAATTCTACAACCACATCTCCAGGACTTCTAATCTTTCGAAGAGGCTCAAGGTGACCGACTACGTCCTCCAGAATTATCCTAAGAGTAAGATTAGTCATTAGAGCGTCAAGCCTCGAAGATTCGCTCCTCGCCACTTTCATATACTTTCATATACACACTATACTGTTCTGTCTAATAAATTGTTGTTGCTCTTAATTTTAGCATGGCCCTCATCCGGCCTGAAAAGTGGAAATTCCTGTTGTCAGAAGAGGTCAATAATTGGGTCTAAGAGACTGGCGATCAAAGTTTGTATGCAAAATACTCCTGGTGACCCTCTTTTTCTCCATTTTTGCTTGGTGGCTCCTTGAAGTAAAGGAAGGTCCAAACCAGTTAGTCAGTCCGGCGGAGTCAACTGTATCAGCTAGGAATCCGGCGGAGTGTACCGTGAAATTAGCCCAGGTTTTCTGCGATGAAGAGGCTGAGGACATCGGGAATAATTTTGAGCGGCAACTGGACCAGAGCCTGGTCCTTATAAAGTCAATTTTGATTACGATGGAACGGGATGGTTGTGTAACATATAATCATCATCACCAACAAGCAGAAGCACTTTGATAGAATCAATACCGAAATATTTGGAAATCCGAACACGTGGGATGCCGGATTCACGGGACGCCTCAAACTGGAATTCGTGCCACTGAAGTACCCACCAGGTAAAGAATGGATGCGAGGGCTCTATCGCAACCGCCCTTGTTCCAGTTTCCGTCTACCCGACATCCTTCCTTATGACTCAATCATCCTCTCCGACACGGATATAATATTTCTGCGCAATATTGCACAACTCTGGTTAGAAATGCCAAAGTTCAATGGGTCTGCCGTGGTCTCCATGGTACCGCGCAATTTTCCTAGGCCGAATCTGGGCCTACGCCCATTTCAAATCAAAACTGGTGTGAAGGCTGGATTGATGCTCATGAATTTAACGCGAATGCGGAATATTCAGTGGACCCAAAAAGTCATCGAGGGATCTTTGCCATACCTTTCTCAAATCCAAGATGGAGAGGCAGAGTAGGTGAGAATAAAATATCAGACACGATTCCAATGTCGATAGAACTGCTAGAAAAAATACGGGAAACCCGCAGAACTACCAAACTAAACTATACAATCTATTGAATTTTCAGGACATGATGAACTTTTATTTTCATGACTCTCCGGAGCAGTTGCAGGAACTCGCTTGTGACTGGAACTTTACTCCTGGGCAGTGCATTAGAGACGGCGCCTGCGTAGCTGCTTCAATTTCAGCCATTCATGGGGTCCGTTACAGTTTTATGGAAGCAGGACACGAACCACTTTTTAATTCCGTATTCCAAACCTTTGACAATACTCAACTCAATTCCGACTTTGACCTGGAAGACCTCATAGGACGATTGGAAAAAGGAAGGCGCTTGCGGAAAAATTAGTAATTTTGGAGATGTTCTAATTGGATGGCTGCAACACAAACTTCGTAAGAGTAAAAATCGTTAATCCTCGGCATCGGGCTTGATACTCATGGAATCACGATTCACAAAGGTGGATTCAAAGAAATATGGAAAAATTATCAGTTCATCATGTTGTGGTTAGTTCAACGGGAGTCGTGCGGTCGAACTAAACTGGTCAGAAAAATAAATAAAATTTATGAAACTCGCCCACTCTGACGCTAGAATTAATCATTCCCTCCCCTAATACACAAAAATCAAAAATGGATTTGTTTCAAACAGTAAAACTTGTACTTTTTCGTTTGACTCTTGTGGTAATAGAGTTTAGCACTTCCTCACGCGCAGAATTTTATTATAAGAATATGTCGGAATATAAACCATTGTACATTTCTTCAAGCTGTTTAAAGCACGTTTTGGATGAGGATTTAAAATTATCAAATTACCAACTAAGCTGTAGCGCATACCAACTCAAGAATGTATCCATTCAAACGGAGGGTTTATCATTAAATGTACTGCGAGTAATCGGTGAGTATGATACAATAAGGATTATTTGCAGTGCCGAGCGCCCGTTGGATTTTAAATACGAGGGATTTAATTAATTTAATTTAATTTTTTTTTTACATAATTGATGCAAACAATTCTTTCTAAATAACGTAAAATTTATTTTTAGCCAACTGAAGCAATTGAAGTGGAGCATTATAAAGAAATGTATCCCCTCAATAACATAAGAGTCAACTCCTTGTGCATAGACATCAAAATTCGGAGCGTAGACTCGCTTTAATCCTACGTTCTACGCCCTATATTGCAAACTGAATTTTTTTTCCAGACATCAGTCTTATTGCATCGTCAGAGGTATGTTCTTTGCAATTCGAGTCCCATCGCCTCTAATAATGATTTGACATATTTTTTGGACGTAAGAGAACAGCTCTGTTGACTCATTCGACCTTGGCTAGTTTCAGGAAACTCGCTATGCGTAATTTAAAAACTCATCGAATTAAAATCGCAAGCGATTTCAGTATCCTCATTGACATTGCCGTTTCTTACTCCGCTATTGTCTGCAATTACGCATTTTCCATAAAAATAATATTAAATGTTAGGTTTTTAATAGTAATAATTGCTAAGTGTCACTATTTTTAAGAGAAACTAATTCGTTGCTTATGATTCACAATGTCTAACCTAATCCTATTCCAAAATCCTGTTCAAAGTGTCTATTCTAGAAAGATTCATCTTCCGGACTAACTTTGTCTCGAGGGACTCTGGACTAACTTTCTCTGCTTCATTCTTTTTAACTCGATCACACAAGCCTTCCACTAGATAAATTATTGAAATTAAAATGTAAGGAGCAGATCAATTATGTTACTCAGAATGACGTTTGCGAAAGTATCGATGCAAAAGTCCTTGCTTGCAACTGTAAAGAGTCCTCCCACATCAAACTCAATTGGGCGACATGAGCGGAAGAATGCTTTATGGACTCTCGTCCTCAAGACTTTGTACTTTCCGCAATAATTCACAGATGACTCTCTCGTTTTTAAGCAAAAATCAAAGCAAGTGAAGGCAATAGCCATCATTGTAAGATCAGCGAAACATAATATAACAAACATCAATGGGTTAACCGTAGAGCGATGCCTGATCAGGTTGAAAGTCAGAGAAATTGTGAAGATGACAACGCCATAGTAGCAGACAACAACATAGCCTCGAATTTTATCAAAATACCAGATGTGGAGGATTTGTGTGTTCCTGTAAAATAGCTGCAGTTGTCGATCCGCCATCTTATCTTCCGTCTGGATGCATTGCTCACTAAAAGGGAAGACAGTACGGGTTTTAATTTAACGGTCGTAATATTTACCATAAAAGAATATTTACTCGAGTTCCTTCAGTAGACTACTGAAGGATCCGAAGACATGAGTTGCAAAGGTAAGGACGAATCCAGCCCAAAATATCCCAATGTTAAATGAAGGACCAAGAAGAAAGCACGGAATGATTCGCGTGAGTGTCGTATCCGGAAATATGCTCAAAACTATCTTGAGATGCAACTCGACGATGTAAAATCCAGCGATGAACACGAAAAATTGATTTGTGGGGTTGGTGATCATGTTGACGCTGAAGAATATTAGCAAAAGACGAATGAATCGATCCAGCCGGGTAGCCTCCTCTCCGTTCATTTCAATGACAGCCATTTTGTCTGTAATAAAAACCATGTTGAATGCTAAGCTATTTATTACTTAGGTGTACTTACTTGCTCGGGAGATGTAGCGTAAGTACTCGTTGCAGATTTGGATATTCCCATCCTTATCTCCGAACATCATCCATTGTGTGTAGAGGAATTGGATAACCAAGACGATGAAGGCGGTATCCAGTGCAACTAGAGCAGGTTGGCCAGAATGGCCGTATATCTGAAATGCAAAGATGACCAGGCAAATAAAATTTAGAATGAAACCGGCCATGTTTAGCAAAAATGGCATTCTATGCCCCGTTTCTCGACCAAATTTCCATCCTTCCTTGGAATGCTCAAGCTTATAAGGGCTGAACTTTACAAAATGCCCAATCTTCAAGTAATTTGCAAATGCGTGAAATTCCATGGCAGTAGATGCCTGAGGACTAGTAGGTTTATAAAGGTATGAAGACAAAATGTAAGTCCAATGAGTGTCTCGTCTTGGACTAGTTGACGTGGAATGACCTCAAATATTTAATTTCCGATGAAGTCTTAGGTAAATGTCTTTCTCTCCGCCTATTTCCTCTTGTATAACTCGTGAATGTTCATTATCATTTCAAGAATTATCGATTTCTTACGAATTCGGGCTAATTTTTAAATTGTTTTTCATAATACCTTTGAAAACATCCACTACATGCACATCTTTCATTCGCCGCTGAGTGAGTTTAACCGGTAAAAATGACATTTCGAAGAATATAATACGGTGATTTTGCTGATGTCGATTACTATAGGAGGGTTTCTCGTTGAACTCTTGACGAGTAGATGGCAGCCCGCTTGGTTACTTTCTTGTACGCGGACACGGCCTATCTAACTTTTCCAAATCTTCTCAGTCAAGCGAAGGAAAACTGAGCGGAACGAATAAGTTGAATCTAGTTTTGTCTTAATTTCCGATCGATGCTGGTCATTTTTCATTAACCAGCATCCGATTTGGTTAATTGGTTGCTGAGTAATTGATCTTTGAACAGGATCCGAATAACCCAGGAGAGATAGGAAAAAGAGAAGAGAATCAGACAACTTCTTTTTTCCTCTCTTCTCCTCTTCCGATCTCTCCAGCAAGGTCTTTGCCCAGAAAGCTGAAAAGTACTAACCAAGGCGGAGCTAAATTCAAAGCGAACGGGGCGCGGAAACCCTCCTATAGAGCAGATTAAAAATGTCACTTTCTTACTCTTTTAGAGAAATTGGTTTCCGAAATAAATGAGTTGCCCTGGACCATATTCATCGCACTTAACACGTTTTTCGTAATTGTATGTTAACCTTATGACAATTAGTATCAATTCGTGACATTTAGTTCAGAACTTTATCTCACACTTAACAGCAGTCTGGTTTCACTACGGGCTATGACCCAACCAAATTCCTAAAATCTCTATGCAAAAAATTATGAAATAACATGTTTCTTACAATAAAATACTCCTTCAGTGTCAGCTTTGACAGTTCCAGAGGCATGACCCAGGTGAATTTCGAAAACTTCATCGATACTTCGTTTATTATCTTTTGTTGCAATTAAGATTTAACCACGCGATCGATATATTAGAGAAATTCAGGACAACGCTTTTCTGCTGACAAAGTATATCCTCCCCGAATTAAAATTTATATAATCTACCTACACTAGAAATATGTAACACATTTCGAAATTCACCAATTTAGCTTAGAACGATAAAGGGTGCGAATTAATGCATACAAAAAAAAAGAGGGAATTCATACAAAAAAAAGTGAGAATTCTGCAAATGTGAAAGTTGCTAAAATAAAGCGAAAAGAATTCACTTTCGGTGGAAACCTTACAAAAAAATGTTAAATGGGCCAAATCAGCTGCGGATTGCAAATTTTCGTATTCTTTTGTCTTCTCGTAAGTACTTTACACTGTCCCACGTTTTTTTTTTCGCAGCAGGACTGTTTTCTTC
>Ga0194135_10001077_pt1 | contig 16009 bp, 6 predicted proteins | sample LitLau_LLRF_2013_FD_134024 | JGI IMG/M metagenome (GOLD analysis project Ga0194135, IMG submission 134024) | Freshwater sediment microbial communities in response to fracking from North America - Little Laurel Run_MetaG_LLRF_2013 (version 2) | ecosystem: Environmental > Aquatic > Freshwater >...
ACAATTTGCCATGAAAGTGCATAAATGAGTAGCATTTAAGTTCGCAGTTGGAAACTGATTCCTTTTTTTGCATGCATGGCTCGGGCAATAGTCGTCGTCAACTTGGAGAGCGAGAGAGAGAGAGAGAGCCTTGAAGCACAGTCTGAACATTTTGACTTAGCCTCAAGGAGAGAGACATGCATGTGACCCACTATTCAGTATTTTTAGACGCAGGTCAACCACTTTCAACTTTCTCTATAGGAGAGAATCTTACTACTATATATACTTACCCTACAAGTAACCTACAATTTTGGCCTTAAGCTATACATACATGTAGGTAGGTTTTGTAAGGAAAGCCATAAATGTAAAAAGGAGGAAAGTGCAGCTATGTCGGGACAAAAATGATGACGACACTATATCATAAAGGAAATGGAAACCGGGTGTTTTATCAACACTAGCCAAGAGAAAAGAATCCCGTGAAATTCAAAGAGCTAAGAGCAAGGCAAGTCCGAAGAAGAGGCGAAGTAGAATTCGAAGTATACGACACGACGAGCCTCACTCTCAATTCTCCATTTCACATAAAGTCCATTTCGAAAAGTATCGTTGTGAAATGGATTCAAACACTTTGAACTACTTACTCAGAGTCATAACTAAGCTACCACATGAAATCAACTACCACTTGAGACTTCCGTCAGAGAGACTTGAGAGACTTTGTTATATAGAGTGAACGCGAAGTATATATACCTAAATTACCAACTTACACAGACGTAAACAATTATATATTGCCAGGTAGCGTGTTTCCCCATGTTTGCATTTCATTTAAAACTCCACTTGAATGTGAGTAATATTCGTAGGACGCGCAGTACTACAAGGAAACAACATTCACTTTCCCTAGTAGAAGTTCTTTTGTATGTTAAGGTACACGGAGAGAATATTCCATGCACACATTCGCACCACACAATATCACATTCACATCTGCCATTTGTGGAGAAAGCAACTTGCTCGCAGAAAAGTCACAATTTCCCAACCGATTTTTCCCATCCTCGTGTGTGTACGAGAGAGAGAGTATAGCCTTGAGAAGCAACTGTTATTTCAGTAATTTCACACATGCTAAAAATAATTGCAAGTTAAATGATACGGGAGGTAAATGCACCTGAGAAATCCATTCCCTTTCAAGTGGTTCCTTTTAGGATGGATATTTAGGAGTTTAGGAGAAGGAGTTTCAGGAACTCATGTTTGTGTGCAGTGCATTTGAACATTTGAAGATTCAATCAAACAATATTACGTAGAATAGAAACTGCACACAGAGGAGAACCACTTCTTGCCTACTACATTCATGCATGCGTGATAGAGTTAAATTTTTTGCTGAACAATGATTCTAAGGAATAAAACAAAAACATGTACTAGAAAGAGAAAAGGTTTTTGGTAGTTGGTTGGCAGTGTTCTACAAACTGGAAAGGCATAATCACAGACGAGAGAGACAAGAAATGACGCAAGACTTTCCTTCTTGTCTTCTTACGAAGAAAGGGATAGAACGGAATAGGCAGAAGGCACACACACACACACTTAAGTAAGGAGGAATAAAGGGTGGTTGGGAAATAATATATCCGTCGCATATATATCCTCGATCATCCCAAAGATCTTCTTTATATAAATAAGGAGGAAGGAAGGACGGAAGGAGAAGACCTGAATTTAAAATGCTTTGTGAATCTCACAATAACCAAACGAAGTGTAGAACGCTATATAAGTAGGTAGATGGGAGTTAGTGGCTGGACAGATTATTATTATGTATTTGAGTCACGGAAAACAGTCCCATGTTATGTACAAAGCCCATCTGATTTCCTTCCATTTCTTCCGGCGTCTCTTACACGAGATGAAGCTGAAACCAACTGAGTGCAAAATTGGTGTTTGTGACAGGAAGTTGGGAAGGAAAGAGCCGATTATCATATAAAATGTGTCTCGACCATCTTCATCGTGTGTGTGTGTGCATATATACATAAAACCGGATCTGTTCCATTAACACAAAGCTTCAAGCTACCCATATAAAACAAATAGGAAAGAGAAAGCACCTAAGTATTATAATATTGTGTGTGACTTCATCTCACTTAGCTCCTCTGTATAATTATTATACGAGAGAGTTGATATAGAAGAAGAAAGTAGAGTGAAAGTGTAGAGATTATTCAGTCATGGAAAGCAAATTAAGAAATACCATAGTCATGTACTCTTTTAGTGAAATCATTTACGAGGCATCATTTCCCGTATAAAGTGCATCTTTAAGGAGTTATTTGTTCTAAGAATAGAAAATATATGTGGAACGGTCGTTGTTTGTATGAGGAAGAGGAAAAGTCATTTAGAACGTGTCTTCGGGTTAAGTGTTCCGTTGACAAAGGCATGAGAAGGGAATTTAATGGTGCTTGAGCTGCCTCTACCAAAGAACGTCGTCGGAGTGATATTGGAACGGTGAAAGTCACTTTTACTTATAGAAAGTCGTGTTAGTACTCACCGGAACTCAAGTCATTGCATTACACGCTACGTATATAAATATATTCGTTGGCTTTCTCCTCATGTGTGAAGTCAAGTGTAGTCTTATTAAGAGAGTGGAATGTGAGACTATACGTATAAATATATATAAGGGAAGACAACTGATGAACTGTGTGTAATAATAAGATGGTGATGAGAGAAGAATACTCTCTCTACTTTTTAGAAGTTTCAGTCTTAATAAGACACTCGTCTGCAGAAGTTCCCAATATAATATTATTCTTATAGAGAAGAGAGGGAAGAGTGTGCGGTTAGTTGCAAGGAATAATTTTAGACTTATTGTGTTGTTGTGATTTTATTTTGTAAAGCATAAAAATGGTGGCTAACTCTCACTTTGTTCTTTTCTTTTGTGCGTGCACCTGTTATTTCACCTGATGGGGAATCGCGTATTTGAACTCTCCATCTGACTCGGACGTACGTACGCCTTTTACTCTGACCGGACCTTGTATAAAACGTACTTGAACACTCTACTCTCGTGTCTGTCAATGCAATTTGGCTCATCTCGTGACCTACTGACTTACTGACACACAGCAAACGACTTGGAAGGAGACGAAGCCGTGGAATTGCAACGGAAGTTGGAAATGCTCAATTCAATGCTGGACCAAGAAGCAAGAGCCGAACAAGCACGCAAGCAGCATCAATACTACATCCAATGTGAGTGTGAGTAACCACTCTTTCACTCTCTCTCTTTCTTCTACCTTTCTTTCTTTCTTTCCATTTTGCATCTTTTCTCTCAATTCGGCTTCGGTTTTTCATCTCGGCCTCACCTTTTGATGACCTTTCTGCATTGATAGTATTGAAATACAAGGGATACGTATCTTACGAATATTTCTGGTGGAAGGTTATCTGCTGGAGGGAGATTTATTAGATAGTCCAGATTTAACGGGATATCTATTCAATTCATACGCGTATGAGCATTGCATAATGGTAAAGGAGCTACAGTTTCTGGAGATAATAAAAAGTACCTGAGTGTGATAACACGAAATCCTTGTGAAGTGGAGAGATAAAAGAGAAACTGGCGGAGGAAGTGGATATTGCACACAAGTGTGCTGTTTTTCTCGTATTTTTGAAAATGAAAGTAGACTACTTGATCTTGTTTGGAATTTGGATTTGACATGTGGGATTTATTGCTTCGCAGAAATTCCATTACCTTCAAAATTGATTATGAGAGAGACTTGCTCTTGCTTTTCCAATTGATTTTTTGGTGCCTACGGTATATTTTATAGTTTATCTACGGAACTAACCTAGCTGGTAGCCATTATACTGTACACTAGTGAAATTATAGGCGGTGGACTAATAGGAAGGATTAGTATTTCAATTTGCCTAGACAAACAATCTCACAAGTGCAACGCATGATGATGCTAAATGTGTTCGAGAGAGAGCTTTGCAAGGGAATACATTTTAGTTTGTTTGAACTTAATTGATCTTATTTTTACGTGTCGTTCATTAACCTTGATTTCAGGGGATATTATGTTTTTATCTCATGTTCCCTGTACATTCCATTCCTTATTCATAAGATGTTGGAAATAAGACAAAGATACGAAAGTAGAATATTTAGAGCGTGTCTCTCATTCTGCTTTATTCATACACTTTCGGACCTCCCATTCTTAACGCAAGAGGAAAGCAGACCGTAATACTTATAAACGCCAGCCTTTTGGAAGCCCAAAACCGAAATAATGTGGAATAAACTCGAAAAACATGTTTCCTAAATAACTGAACCATCCGCCTCCGGACTGTTCCTTTTGCTTTTGTTCCAGTATTAGATCAGTCAAATGCCTTATCAACTCAATCATAGATTGGAGCAGAATCATGAACGAGTATCCAGCGCACAGAAAAGCCACAAATAAAATCACAAATAGAGTGAGTGGTATCCAAACGTTGAGAACTTGGTTCGGCTGAAATGATTATGAACATTTAAGTGCATTTCAAAAAATATGTCTTGTCTCTTATGCGTTTGATAAGTTTGGATTTTATTACCCCAACTTGCTCACGTCGTGCAACTTGCCTTACTAATTCCTCTAGTATTCGTTCCATACCTGTCTGGGCAACAATACTGAATTAGCTAGTTTCTGAGTAAGTTTAAAATTTAAGAGAAATCAGCGTACGTGCGACTTTTCCGCCCAAGTGTTGAAGAGTTTCTCGATCACCGTTTGGATAGGAAGAGCGACGTGTGTAGTACGAAAAGTGCGAACCAAATACAGATCGACTTCCGTAGCTTGAACCAAACGTAGGTCGACTTCCGTAGTCTGAATCACGCGAAGTGCGATTGGAGTTGTTCGAAGCAAACGAAAAGCGACTCGAGAGCTCCGAATGGACAGAAGATCGAGACCTATTTCTGTTGGTTGATGATCCTGACGATGACGCGGCAGAATCTCTGAAGGGAGCAGAATTCTGCAACTAAAAACAGTTTATCAAATCATTGTCCATTGTCCATTGTTAGCAAATGATTCAAAATATTAAGCCGTTTTGGGCAGTTTAAGAATGAGATGTTACAAACCCATTGCTGAATAGACTCCTGCTGAGAAACGCTGATTTCACTTGGTTGCAGCGATGATGGCATGATAGTTTTAACCGACAAAAGTTTATTAACCTTGCTTTGACACAGAAGACAATCTGTTGTGGAGTAAGGGAATGCCCTAAAGATCGCTTATATTTTATATTACTCTGTGATAACAACCTCGATAATGCAGACAATCATTTATTTTGCTTATCAGTCATTATCAAGTTCAATAGATAAAAAAAGATCGCTGATGGAAGTGCCGTTATTTATCTCTGGTGATTTTTATTACATATTCAGATATTCATGTAAACTTATGATTGCATTGGAATGACATCGGTTAAATCAACCTCAGGTCATATCTTGATAATTGGCTGTTATCATGGTTTAACTGTTTTAACATTTTCAAACTCAATTTTTGCACAGTAACGAATCTTAAGACTTGTGAGATGCATAAAACCCATCAAATAAAATGTTTAATATTATATCTACTCTGAATTGAGTTTTTTGCACCTGTCGCTTACATGGCAAGTCACCTAGATCACATTATACGTAGTTTCTACTTAGCCAGGCGAAATACCGCGCCCGTGAAATAAGGCTAATAAGAAGGATTAGCATTTCAATTTGCCTAGACAAACACTCTCGTGCACGTAAGTACTACGTAGGATGTTCCATGTTTGAGAGAGAGAATAAATTGTGCTTAAGATCAACTTACGTGACAGTAAAGGTATCACGGACGGTAGTAACTCAGCGTATGCTTGTGCATTTCGTACGTTTTGCATTCTGTATGACATTTTGAGTACAGGATCGTTGCACATAAATCTTTTACTTGTTGGTTTATAAATGCCATGAGCAGTTTAGTTTGCACCCAATCTCGAGTTCAGCTAACGAGTTGTTACTACCAAGGCTAAAACTAGATTGTGTCTGATCTGGATTGTATGTCATCGTTTGTTTATTTTGGAAAGAATTTAATTGCACCAAAGACGAGTGAAACACAGGAAAGTATGTGATTAGGTATTTAGGGTAGGGAAAGGATTAGCGGTTGCATTTTTGTAGCGTTTCATGTGATGCAAAAAGGCTAGAGTAATATTTTATTCGCGTAATCTTTCATCCTGTGGAAATAGTTTCCATTATTCGATCAGATTAAGCACTTCAAAGGCGTTTTTGCATTATTTTCAGTGTGTCATTGATGGATTAACTTTCACTGGGGTGCACTATGTGTGTGCATTATTCTGTATTCAAAAAGGAGTTAAAGTAAAGTTAGATAACTCGCATGGTTTCGATTGGTTGGGTTCTTTACTCACCTGTCACTTTTTTTACACTTTCCTTCGTAATCGATGAATGACAAGCAGAAGTGGTGGTGGTGGTTGGTGATGTGTGACTACTGACTGCTCATTTCACATTTGTATTTAAATTGCGTACTCACTTGAACGGTGTCACTTGAGATAGACTCCTGTGTAAGGAAGGATACATGGAATGGAATATATTTGTGTGTATGTGACTGTCCTTTTTTTCTCAAATGTTGACTTTGCTTTCCTCCTACACAATTCTTGGAAAAAGGTAAGGGTGTGTAAAGGAAAAATGTCATCTCAACGAACACGTAAAGTTCAGGGAAGGAATTGAAATGCAAACTCCTTTCACCTTTTAGGCTGTCATGCATGTCGTAGGAGTTCTTTGTCTTTTGACCTGTTGAAATCGTGTGTAAACGCCTACCTAAAAGACTGACACATTGTTTGATTCCGAGAATATTTGTCAGGATAATTCTTGGAACAATTAAACCTACGAAAGTGAAAGGGAAGATAGACAACTTTCTCCAATGTTACGTTGTTACATCGTTACATAAGTCTGAATTGTATGCTGTTCTGTGTTATGATCCATTTTATGTACGTGGAGAAATTTGTGCATCGAAATTTCCATACAAATGAGCACAGGAGGGAAGGAGAGCAAACACAATTGTACACAATTGTACGTAAACGAGTGTGTGTGTTTATCCAAAGGATTTAATCGGAACAAAGTGTTCTTGTCTCTTCATATATAATAATGTTAGGAGGACATTTGGTGGAAGTTGTAGAAGTTCATGCATTCATTTGCACACAAGTTCAAAATCCGTTATTTAACGAAGGCAGTATGTGTTTATGTGTCTTTGCTTTCGTACATTGTGTATAATTGTGTATAAAAAGCCCGAGACTAGAGAAGAAGAAGGAAAAGATACCGCTGGTCCAAATCGTTATTTTATTCTCAAGCTGTACTCGAGAATTACTCGTGATGTTATAAAGTTGGAATGTCCGAGTTATTTATGCTTTCTCCTTCCCATCTTTCTGATGTTCTGTTTGGCGAGAATTTAGTAAGGAACGCCCATTTCTTCCGTCTCTCCTCTCGAGGTTGTCCCTATTTTTTGTATTCCTGCAATTAATTGAAATAGCTGGATAATTTCCACTTCCCTCTGGGCCTCCTCGATCCTACACCACCATTTGTAAGTGTGGACTAGACAGAGGCAAGTGCAGACAGACCTTCATGGCTCACTATTCATGGCTTGTACAATAAATGTAGTCAAACAGAAGACAAATTACGACACTACAATAGACCTTAGAGTATATCTATTATCTTGTGAAGAAGCTTACAAATCGTTTCGTTATCCGAAGGGAAATGTGCATTGGATTGTGCGGTGCATTTCTCGTGGCATTGAAACTTACACTCAAAATATATTTCAGTCTAGTTTTAGTCCCTGTTGTATTGGGTGTTCGTTTCACGTACTCAATAAATACACACACATAAGTTTCCTTCTATTCAGAGAAGCACAATAAATGATTTCACTTCGTTAACCTCGAATGCCAAATGTCGCTACGGAACTTTTTTTGTTCTGTACAGCAAGTGAGTTTCATTTCCGTTCGATAGAATTCTCTCAGAACCCAGAACTCCCGTTTATATACTTTTACTTGACGAGGGACGAGAAAAGACAAACCAAATCCATAAAAGACGACTTGGCACAGATCATTCCATTTTCTGAGAAAAGGAAGCAGAACAAGACAAGAAATGGTGGTGCATAATATGGAATTGCAGTCTTGTTATTTATTTCGTCTTTTTAGTTTTTACAATAACCTACTGAACTAGTTTTGTATCTCGTATCGATCTGTCAGGATTATCAGATTTTTGATGTTTACGTTTACCCGAGTGAAAGCATCTCAATTGCTTGGTTTTTTGAATTTGAATAAAAAGTTGTTTAATCTTCATACATTATTTAATGACATTAGCTTTTACCCGAGTGCCAGCCACCAGCCGTGTATTTATTGCGGTGAAATGGAGAAAGTCATTTTAATGTTTGTCTTTTGATGGCATTTAGAGCTCTAAAAGGAATTGTGTCTGTGTGTCTGGTAGGAGAGGGGAATCTTAAGGGAACAAAAAAAGTTGGCGTCACAATATTCTAGAACATTTAAGTGTTTACGTCTCAACCAATCTGTACGATGGGCTGAACGTGGTCAAGAAATGGCAGGAGAAAGTAGGCCTGAAGAAATGAGATAGAAACACAGAAACCTACAATGATAATAATAATGTTGAATGTGTACCATTTAATGTACACATGGATGGATGTCAGTGTTACGAATCCCTAGGCACGTATTACAGCTGCACTGAACAAACACAAGAACAAATGAAACAATCAGTCTACACAAGCTAGAGATCTCTCTAAATATGTTCCTGGGTTTGTCAAGGGATTCTTCTTGTGTAGTTTACACAGGGAATGCTCATTTGTTGACTGTGTGTATATAGCATGCATATACTAAGGCATGTATATAAGGGAAATCTTCATAGTTTTGTGGAGAAAGCAGGACGTGATTGAAATTGGGTGAGAATAAGCCTCGTTTGATGCATGAATTTGATGTTGAGCAAACAACAACACACTGAGGCGGCCTCGATGATGTTTAGTGAAACTTCCTCCTGAGCTTAAACGATGGCATGTACGCGATGTGGATAAGTGTGTGTGTGTATGTTTGCGTTGTTTATGTGTGAAAAAAGGAAAGGCGAAGAGAGTGAAGTTATTATGTAGTGTATTCTTTCATCTCGATGAAAGTCATGAAAGACAAGGTGTTGAATTATGGATGAACTCATATTGTTATGAAAGAACACTTTGAGCAGTCAACATACACACACAAGCCAAGTGAAAGGCGTTTAATGTATTTATACTCGTGTTCTCTGGAGCAAAGATACCATCATCATAATTGTGTGTGCCAAGAACCAACTTGTTATAATGCAAGTTGGAGGTTAAGTATAATATAAGGTAGTGCTGACTCGGCGCAATACAAATATAGAATAATATGTGAGACCATATAACATCATAACGGAAGTTTAAATGATCCTTGTTTATGTATAGTAGTCTGAGATGTGTGGGAGTTAATAGTGTTGACTGCATATAAGAAAGACAGTTCTATATGAAGAAGTGATTATTGTATTGCGAGGGTGTCAATTATGACAAGGCATTTTGTGGAGAGGTTGCAAGGTTGGCTATTTCTTATAAAGGGAACAGCGTGTGGTGGAGACTTGGTGAGTTGTTGAATGTAAATGGATGGAAGTTATTTATGAGGGTGGTTGTATAGGAGTAAATAAATGTGCATCGTAAGGAATGGAAGGGGCGATGAATGTCAATGAGAAGAAGAAAACCTTGGGAGAGGAATTATTATGGGGAAACTGCAGTTTGAAGTTGTTTTCTGGAGTAAATGAGGCGTAACAAGTGAGACACACTGTCGTTTAGTTGGGTGAATTCGGTGAATTACTGGTATATCGTCTTCTTCCATCTGCTCCGCTGCATTGCTAATGTCTTAGTTTCTTAATTTAGCTTGTCAGCAGATTTACACTCGTCTAGTCTCACTAATTCTGAAATTAACGTAGAACAAGTGCAGACTAGTAGAGACAGAAATAGAGAATGAATGACCTTGACTGAGATTTTAAGGAAGGTTACTTTTTCTCTAGGAACTACTAATTGATTTCTATGAATCGCTTTGCTTTGGTCCTGTCCAGACTTAGTGACCAATATTTAGTGACTTGCATTTAGTGTATGGATGAGAAGACACAGACAAATAAGTGATTGTAGTTTTGGATGGTTTAATTAGAAATATCCAGATGCTTTCATGCGTCACTTAAGACTATGCGTCTTTAGTTTGGTGGAGTTTATATTAATCGAGTTGTGGAAAGTAAGAATCCTGGGAAGTGAGCATTAGTAGGCAGTCTGGAATTATTCTTACAAAGAACTCATTTGTTGCGTAAAGACTTGCCGCGAGCCTTTTGTAGTTGAGTTTATCTAACAATCTAACACAGGTTTGTTCCATCGGCCGAGTCGTAGCGTACACGGGGAAAGTTATACCATGATACAATATAAAGTAATGAAGTAGACAGCAGAAAGCATTCAGAATTGAAAATCGGCACGAGTTGTCATTAAAACATACGTCAAGGACAGGAAGGTGATCGGTTCTTCCTAAGTGCTTCGCTTGTGAGAGTATCGAATTTCATAACCTCCGGTGACAGATAAATTGACTGGACATTTGATATGACTCGTTATCTTCCAGTTCACTCATGGTAGACCAAAGCAATTCTGTGTGGACTTTGAGAGAAAGAGGAAGAACTTCGTGTGCATTCCATTTTCTCCAAAACCTGTTTATTCAGACAGAACAATTCTTAAAAATTACTCAATTTCTGTGAATAAGGCGGCAAAATTTTTTACAGAGCTTCACATTCATTACTTACACTTGGTCATTCTGTATCTGTAACAATGAAAAAGTTACGCGCAACTGATGGAAAGAAAGCAGTTAAGTTGCAGGATCAGAAAAGTCAGAAATCCTCTTCTTCGTCAACAGATTCGGGTGAAACATATGGAATTTTACATTGTAAGATATAATCACGGCATCTCCTCGAGAAAGGAATCTTTAACCGTGATGATAAGCAGGCAGTGAATTGAACATCAAAAGCACGTTAACTACATCAACTTTGACTTTTAGTGATTCGCGTATTGTTGGGAATTCAACAAAAGACCACAAAAGGTCTCTAGTAAAAGAAATCTCTAGCCAGTCTCGGGTAATGAAAGTTACTGATTGTGTGTTGGGGCATTGTGGTACAACTTTCGTAGTTCTCTCCATCGCAGGTTTACTCTTTTAAGAGAAACAGACTAGTAAAGTCAGTTACAAAAAGTCAGTTTTGACTTTGATATGCAAGATGTTTGTTGTCGGAGAAGAAATCTCTGAAAATTAAGTCTCGCGTTTCCATTACACGGATTTTGTTGTAAACTGTGGGAGAAAGTGGAGAAAGGAGGCTGATGAGAAGCGGTGGTAGTGGGTTAAGTCAGGATCAGTCTGTGTATATATCTTTCTTCATCCTGTCGAACACCAAAAGTCTCATGCCCTTCTCAATTACTGACGGGTGAAAGCCTTTCTTCATCCCCTACTTCATATGAAAGTGTTTCTCCCACGCTCATACCCGCCACACTTTCATCCAATACCGTATATACAATGAGGTATATACCTTTAAGTTTGTTTTCATCAAGTCATATGAAGCATGAAAGGAAAGGCCAAGAAGTCAAATAGGCGCCCATCATCCACTTATCTTTTTCCTGAAATCCAATGTTCAATGCGGTTTTTGACGAAATCACATAATCACAAAGGTTCTCTTGGGATTTCACTTTGAACGTTCCTCTCCTAGGAAAATTCTACCTCCCGAGGATACTTATATGAATATATAGATGCACACTTGCACACATACTTAATGTATTTGATGATATATATAAGAAAAGCATTTTGCAAGGCTTATTCTGTAATTCACTGCATGACTTCTTATATATATATGTGAGGCTGAGAAGAAGTTTTCCTTCAAGATTAAGTGGGCGATATTCTGGTAAAGTTAGACTCATTTAGTGCAGCTTGTCTCTCTCTCCACCTCATCATAACTTTCAGGGTAGAGAAAAGGAGCATATTCTTGTTTGAAGTTCAGGCTTACGATAAAGTCAGTCTTACGATAAAGTCAGTATAAAGTGAACTCTGTGAGAGACGGAGATTGCATACAGTTTGTCGGTTGTCGTCATTTCCAAAAACTGAATTCATATCATCGAGGGTAGTATTAAGTATCAAGGATGAAAGAAGAATATGATTTTTGGCAGAATAGAATTATTAGCGAGATATAATTTTGTAGTCTTTCGTAGCAACTTTTGTTGAAGTGTGTGTGGGTGTACTTTAAAGGGTTCTTCAAAGAGATTCCAAGTCTTAAGAACATTTCACGTAAGAAAGAGTGCATAAGCATGTATGGTCTCTTTTTACTTTCAATTCATGAGCATCATCAAACGTGTGCACGTATGTTTTTCTGAAACTTAATCAGCTGTATGAATGAAGTCTATTTGAGGGATTTTAAGAAGGCTTATACATGAATCATTTGAGTGGATTAAATGCTAATTGAATATGATAAGAAGTATTTGAAAACAAACAGTTTTGTTCCCTATGTGAAGTAAGGTGTGGGCTTGCACATATTTACTATGATGTACCACAATTAGAGAAAGTTAACCTGTTTACTTTTCATAATGCGAGGGATGGGTAAAACCCCAAATGGTTCCGCGCTTATGTTATTTTTACTATTATTGCAGATCTTTATTTTTAGACACATCCTTTGACATTAAATGATGATGATCTCGATCATATTGTGTTAGGCAAGTTGGATTGCTTTTTACGAACTGAGGCAGCTTCTAAGCTATATTTAAATCCTTTTGATATTAAATTAGAATATCAGGTTGTTGACTGCATTCGATAAAATCAATTTTATTTTTACTCTGTCTATTTATAAATCTCAATCCAATCTGTGAGAGTTCCCTTTTGAAAAAGGAAAAGTAAAGTATACGAATCGGGTCCTAAAAGTTATTTTGCAAGTTCTGAAACCGGCTGCCGTGTGACGAAATATGATTATGGCATTCATCAGATCCAACTGTGCTCGATATATTTCTCCTCCTTTGGAGAAATCATTTAGCTAGAAATCAAAGATCCAGGAAGTTTGGTGGAGGAAAGTATACACACAGTTCATGTAAGTAGACTGGCCTATTACTATAAACACGTAGTTTTTCATGCAATTAAAAGTTCCGCTGAGATTCGACATCTCGGAAGATAATCAAAAACTTTCTCTCGTTTTCTCAGCAGGTCGGGCAGAAGGACAAGAGAAGTTGAGCTCTTAAGTCTTTTCTGAAAATAGTTTATAAGTATAGGCTGCATATTATGTATCTGAGAAATTCATAAGAGGATCTTAATATTATTAAGGAGAAGAGCGAGCGAAGTCTTTCCACGTGTAAATTAACATTAATTTCAAAGGTTGAGTGGCTCATTATTTGCCTATCGCGTGTCTACTTGGCCTTAATAAGCAAGTCCTTCAAGCTTAAAAGCAAATATACGATCAATTCATGAATACCAAGATGAGAATACACTCTTAGTTAGGATTCCTACTACTTGAGTCTATGAGTTGCATATTGAATTGTGTATATGTTGCCTACTAAATCAAGAAGGAATTGTATGTAATATTCAACTTGTAGTTGTGATTGCAGATGCAGACTGTCTCTCATTTCTTTGAACCGTGGACAGTATTGCAGTTGCTTTTTAGATAAACGGAATCGCTCTCCTAACGATTATTGCTTACAGAATCTACGCAAAAGCGTACAAATCTCAACTTTGTCAAGCTAGTGATTACACTTGGCTAGATATGCCTAAAATGGATTTGAATGCGTAATCGCGTACTTTTGATGATATTCTTTAATACATCGTCCTTTGGGAGTCTAAAAATGTCTTAACTCTTGAGCGAAATAAGAGAAGGAAATATTTCTACTCTCTCTCAGTGTTCTCTTATCCTCCATAAGAAACTTCAGAAAATGTAACCCTATTCGTGTTGAAAGAACATTTGAAAAGTTACACTCTGCTCCCAATATATGCCTGTAATGTGTATCATAATATAAGATAGTGTGATTACCCTGGTGGTACTTTCACCATATCATACACTTTCTTTGTGTCTCAAATATGACACATGTGTGTAAGGGTAAATGCAATAATACCACGAAAGAGAATGTACTACTACTACGTTAGAGGAAACATCCATGCAGATGATCGTAAAATCTCCCATCTCTTCTCTGTTTGAAATAAAAAGTGCATTTTACAACTTTCTCTTGAAGCGCTCCTTGCGTAGTTCTTGTGTAAACCATCCACGAAATGAGAATGAACGACTGTTTCCGTCTTTCACTCACTGGCATATGCAAAATGCAAACATCACTTCAATGTTTGAAGAAGTTTTTCCCTTGTTATGTTCTTCTGAGCTATTGCTCTTATTGGCCTTGGACTAAAATAGTAAAATGTATTTTTGTCCATGTTCATACAGCTGGAGTATCAGAAGACAGCGATTACACGTCGGATATCAACTACCCCATAGGACAACACGCGAATTCCTCTGCATCCCAATTCCTCTCCGTGGCAAATCAGCTCAGTACACCCCAAAGATCTCTGAATTCATCTCGAGAGAACTCATACGAGAAAGATGACTCTGAGCATTACGGACAGTCACACTACCACCACCACCGGACAAGTAACGGTGGTGGACACTCAGTATCTCCTTATTCGTATCATCATCATCAACACCTCCATCATCACCACCAGCCTTCTTCTTCGTCATATTCGCAATCGTCTTCGTCGCACAGAAAGCAACTTCCTACAATACCAACGCAGCAACAACAGCAGAGCAGTAGACGTCCTAATGCAAATCACAGAGGAGGTGGTGGTGGTGGCTATTGGGACGACCCTAGAGACTCTGAGACTGATCCTCTCTATTACAACAGCAGGCCTCAATCTGACTACAAATCTTATCGGTACCGTATATAACACTCGCACTCACTTTCACTATGAAACCAAATGAATATAAATGATCTCCGTTTTGTCACCACTCTCGATTGCATACATGGAGATTTTAAACTCAAAGAGCTTTTTCATGCCTTCTCATTACTTTTTCATTGCTTCTCTTTTCTATACAGATGCTAATAATTGTAATAATAAAGAGCTTATGGTTTGTTTAGTGAGTTTAGATTTAGAGACTTTCACTTTTACTTTCACTCTTGAGTTTTATCTCTTAAAATTAATATTACGATGTGCTTTATATCTGAAGAGGTGCATGAACTGTCGTCGTCGTATCAGAAGCCATGTATAGTTGTGTAGACTTTCTCAATGTAGTTTCTAACTGTTTGTGTATACTTGTTGTATAATCTGTGTATGAATGTACGTATGCCTTTGTCATTATTGCAGTTCGTATCGCCGGAGAAACTCGTGGGAAGATGAGTAAGTAGATTTAGAATAATATAATTAATAACAATACGCTTTCCCTTTAATTTTGTGTGTGAAAGAGGCGGAGTGGTGGTGGTGGATCTCGTGTAGATTTATGAGAGAAAGTATATTTATACGTTTGAATGTGTTTCTTATTGTACCTATTGTTGTGTGTGTTGTTGTTGTGTAAAGCTTTCTCTCTCTTCTTGTTCTATATGAGTTGTATAAGAAACACTCGCACACACACAAATTGATTCGATCTTTGCGTGCACGAGTGTGTGTGAATCTGTTCTTTTGAAGAAAGTTCATTTATTTCATAATGGTTTCCCATTTGAGCGATGGGAAAAGAGAGGTTTTTACATTTGTTTCATGTTTCATAACTCTCTCTGAGGTTATTGTGCTTTATTTTTGAAATATAGATACAATCAAAAAAGACCAGAAGATGCTCCACTTACCGCACGCCAGTACTCCGAGGACTACGAAGATGCCCAAGAATACTCTCAACCTCCGCATAACTTCGCGAAAAGACTAAGTATACTCGCGATTTCTTATCAAACTTTGAACGTAATTTGTGGTTTTGGAGAGAGTGAGCTTGGAAGAAGTCTTAGCCTTGGTTTGAATGTTTGAGAGGATTAGCAAAAAGTCAAAGAGTATTTGTCTCAAGCGATGTTTCGGAGCAATCAATTAT
>Ga0194135_10001078_pt1 | contig 16002 bp, 12 predicted proteins | sample LitLau_LLRF_2013_FD_134024 | JGI IMG/M metagenome (GOLD analysis project Ga0194135, IMG submission 134024) | Freshwater sediment microbial communities in response to fracking from North America - Little Laurel Run_MetaG_LLRF_2013 (version 2) | ecosystem: Environmental > Aquatic > Freshwater >...
CTCCCTACCCTCCCTAAAATCTAATATTTTTTAATAGTTAAATTATAACAGTATTAAGGTTCAATATATTAATAAAATAATGTTATAGTTAGACCCTAGGTGGCCCATTTGGCCCATACTTGGCCCATATTTTTGGGCCAGATATAATTAAGATGAATTAAACTATTTATTTTTATTTTAACCTATTTATAGATGATTTATTATTATTATTATTATTATTATTATTAAAAAAAACATTAATGGCCCATATTTTTGACCAAAATGGTAAAATTCTATATATTTTGATAAATATCATTTTTAATAAAAATAACACAAATATTGCCAAATGGCCCAAAAATATGGGCCACTAATAAAAAATAAAAAAATAACTATAATATATGTATAAAAATAATTTATATAAACCATTTTTTTAAGCTAATAAAATTTGGCCCAAAAAAAATGGGCCACCTAGGGCCTAACTATAACATTATTTTATTAATATATTGAATCTATAATATACGTTTAAAGTAAAAAAAGGTCTAACTATAAAATTAATTCATCTTCAATTAATTTCCATCCAACTAAAACATACTTTTGATTTATATGATTATTTATTATTTATATAGTTAAAAAATATTTTTAATTTAAACTAACCGTATATTATTTGGTTTCTGTAATAATTATTTTAAAACATATGAATTATCATTTGGTATTAAACATCCTTCAATCAATTTATTTATTTTTTCTTGAATTGTTAAGTTATTATCATAAATAATAGTTTCCATTTCTTCAGGAAAATTATTTCTGTTACAATATAAATATTCTAATTTATCGCAATTGGCTATATCTAATCTTGTGAGTTGATTTCCATTACAATTTAAGTAAGTTAAATCTTGTGGCAAGTTATCTAAACTTGTGAGTTTATTATTCCAACAATTTAAGTAAGTTAAACCTTGTGGTAGGCTACAAAAGACGCGCGCGTCTTTTTTGACAGCGTCGGTCCCTTTAGGGACCCTAGCTAGGTTATTACCGGCGTCGGGCCCTTTAGGGACCCTAGCTAGGCTATTGACAGCGTCGGGGCCTTCAGTCCTTTGGACCATAGCTAGGTTATTATATAAACTTGTGAGTTTATTACTATGACAATCTAATTTAGTTAAACCTTGTGGTAAATATAAACTTGTTAGTTGATTATCACTACAATATAATACAGTTAAACTTGGTGGTAAGTTATCTAAACTTCTGAGTTGATTATAACTACAACTTAAGTAAGTTAAACCCCTCAGTAGGCTATTGACAGCGTCGGGCCCTTCAGGGCCCATATCTAAGTTATCTAAACTTGTGAGTTTAATACTATCGCAATGTATTTCTGTTAAACTTTGTGATAGGTTATTTAAATCTAAATTTGTGAGTTTATTATTCCAACAATTTAAGTAAGTTAAACCTTGTGGTAAATTATATAAACTTGTGAGTTTATTAGAACTACAATTTAAGATAGTTAAACCTTGTGGTAAGCTATCTAAACTTGTAAGTTGATTACTCCAACAATATAATTTAGTTAAATTTTGTGGTAGGTTATCTAAACCTGTTAGTTGATTATTACAACAAACTAATTTAGTTAAACTTTGTGGAGGATTATCTAAATTTGTGAGTTGATTACTACTACAATTTAAGTAAGTTAAACCTTGTGGTAGGTTACCTAAACTTGTTAGTTTATTATAATAACAATATAATACAGTTAAACTTTGTGGTAATTTAGGAAGTATTGTAAGTCCTAAACCTGAAATATCTAATTCAGTAATTCCTTCTGGAATATTATTTAGTTCTACGATATTGTTAATCTTCATCTTATTAGTTTTTTGTATTTCTCAATTCAATAATTTAATTATATCATTTTTTTTTTTTAAAAAACGCATAAATAAATATTTTCTAAAATTGAATACTTGATTATCTGGTATAGTCTGTTTTTCCCACAAATTCCATATTTGGTCGGTATCTTCAGCATATATCATAGATAAAATAAATAGGACAGAATACATACCGCATTCTGTGTTCTTTTGTTGATGTTCATTTTTTGAAAATAAAAGTGTAAAATTACTTATACTTGATGTCCTATTAACCCAATCCTTAATAGCCTTGTGTCTTGAAGCATTACCAACAGAGTCAAAGCAATAAATAGTTTGTTTTTTCATATTGATGACTAAAGCAAACCAGTGTTTTCCAGACCCATTAGATTTATCTGTATTGATTGCAAACCCGAATAAATCGTATAGTTGATTATTAGTAATGTATTTATCAAAATTACACATTATTTCACTGATACATTGGTTCTCTCCATATTTTTTTTCAATAAAATCTATAGGTAGTGTTCCTATAAATTTAAAATTAGGATGTAATTCAGCATACTGATTAATGATATTAGTGATATCAAAATTAGATAGCCAGTTTTTATTTGAGTTATTATTTTTATTGGACCATTCTTTAGGCATTTTAGGTAAATAATACTTGGAAACTTTTTTAGTTTTACTTAATTGGCAAATTTCTCTTTTTGCCTTATGTTTAATGTGATTACATTTTTTTGTTTCAATATTTTTTTCAATTTCTTCCTTAGCATCATTATCTAAACAGGTAGTTTCATTAATACGATGTTTTAATCCAAAAGGAGAGCATTTCATCGTATTGTTTAAGGGAATAAAGTTAAACATATATTATATGAATACATATATTATATGAATAAAAAATAAGGGGGTTAATCCTTATAAAATATTATATAAATAAGTATTAAACCTACTAATATAGTTAGAATAATAAATGCGTAAAATAACAAATCAAAATCATCAATACCGTTTTCTCTCATTTTGATTAATTCTTCAAGAAGGAAATCTAATATATTTGCCATTTTTTTTACATTAATTATTAATGAAAATCTCATCATTTTTTTTTGTAAAAGCAACGATAAAATCGTCATTTCTTCCTAATATGTGACGAGTATCGAAATAAGTAATATCATACTCTACGATAATTTTCTGTTTAAAATAATCTGGAAAACAAGAAAGATTTAAAAATTGAGGAATACTAAGAGGTTGGCAATCTTCAATACAATAAATGTTTCCTGGTTTAAGATATTGTGAAAAAAACATAAAGGAAGATACTTGATTTTCCAAAATATGAGAGCCGTCGTCAATGATAATATCAAAATTATCTCCAACAATATCAACAACATTTTGTAACTGTGTATTATTAGATTGGTCAGCAACAAAAGTAGTAATACGGTTTTCATTTAATTGAACTGGATAAATATCAATTCCATAAATTTGAGCATTAGTAAAATAATCTCTCCAGCATCTTAAGCTATTACCTGTTTTATATCCTAAATCAACAACTCCAGACATTTGTCCATTTTCAACACAGCCAATTCCAATTTCTAAAATGTTTTTAATTTCTTCTTTCTTGTTTTCAAATAAAGTTTCATATGCTGGAATGTAATTATGTTTTTGTGAAGATATACATTTATCTAATGCGTAAAAAGTTGCAATTTCGTGAAGTTTCATTAATATATATTTAAATATTATAATTATAATGATAAATATACGTAACAATATAGCTTATTTAAATAAGTTTGACCCAATGTTAGCAGATTATTATTATTATGTAGTTGAAATATTTGTAAATAATTATAATAAATTATCAATATGTTGTGATTACCAAGACTTTAAACGTGTTGAAATTAATTGGGAACATTTTTTAGTTTGGAATAATTTAACGGGGGCTTATATTTTAAGAATTTGTAGGCTTGAAGAACTATTAAAAGCATATATGGTAATAGATTATTCTCCTATAAATGTGTATCATCTAAAATCAACGGGGTTATATCCAGAGCTTCAGAAAAAACATTATTGCATTCATCCTTGTTTTTTTGGAAATAATAATATATCAAAAGAAGGAAGAACTATTAATACTTTGACAACATTTTACAATCCAGATATTCCAAGAAGAAGAGAATTAATAAAAAGACTTCCCATAGAACATAAAAATGTTCAAACGTGTTATGGAGAATATTTACAAGAACTGTATTCAATAACTAAAATACTAATAAATATTGGACAAACTGATTATCATCATACTTTTGAAAGTTTGCGTTGTTTGCCAGCATTACAAGAAGGATGTATTATAATAAGTGAAAAGAATACATCAGAACTTATTCGGGAACAACTTCCTTATAACAATATGATAATTTGGTGTGAATTAAAAGATATACATAAATGTGTTGAAAATGTTATAAAAAACTATGATGCAGTATGGGATGAAATATTTATTAAAAATAATAGTTTAGATAAACTAAATGTCAATAATATGTTGTATTGATGTTGGTATTAAAAACCTAAGTTGCTGTATATCAAACATAGATACGAAAAAGATAATCAAATGGGAACTTATAGACTTATCTGGAAAACAACCAATTATAAAACAAAAGTGTTTTAAATGTAAAATTACAGCTAAATACAGTTTTAGAGATACAGTTAGTTGTGGAAGACATTGCCCTAAAGTTATTATTACAGACGACTTATCAAATATAGAAAATAACACAATTCCAAAAATAAAGGAATTAATAAACAAGTATTCCCTTATCATCCCAAAAAATAAAAATAAAGATTGTTTGTTGAAAGTATTGAAAGATTTTATATATGATAATTTCTCTACTCCCATTGTGGTTGATAAACAAATTAATTGTAAAGACATAACAATAGTCGATATAGCCCGTAGATTAAATATTAAAATGACTGATTTTATTGGAAATATTCAAATAGATAAAGTTATCATTGAAAACCAAATTATGACAAGAATGATTGAAATACAGGCAATGATTACTTTATTTTTTGTAATTTATAGACCTATAACTATAATACAATTAATAAATGCATCTATGAAATTAAGCACTATTGTAACTGATGGAGTTCCTGTTATTGGGTCATCTGAGGAATATAAAGATAGAAAAAAATGGTCTGTTCAATTAGCATATGAATATTTAAAACTTTATAATAATCAAGAATTTATTGATATGTTTGATAAATCAAAAAAAAAGGATGACTTAAGCGATTCATTACTCTTTTGTATATATTTTATTAATCTATTTCACCGTTAAACTCAATCATCACATCCAAATTTTGTTCTTCAAGTTCTGATAATAATATTACACAATATAAATTTAAATCACCAACTGTATCTTCCTGGTAATTTGCATTTTTATTTAGTAAAGCCATAAATCTATTGATTTTATCTTGCATTCTTACTATTAACCCCACTATACCAAAATACTTATAAGAGTTACCATAATCACTATTTTTTAGGCTAAATATTTTATTCATTTCTTCACATCTTTCTATAACAGTTTGATTATTCATATCTGCAATATAAACAGTTAGAATTTTAGCTAATTTCATTATTATGTCATATAACTCTGTATCTGTATAATTGACATTTACTTGTAAATTAATATCATTTAAATTTTTAATACATTTTATATTTGTTTTATTTTTTATAAAATTTTGAGTTAAATTTACTTGAGTCATCATTCTTGTTTTTAAACATCCTTCTGGGATTTCTGTTGTTTTTAATTTTGAAAATACTTTTTCCATTAATGAAATAATAATATATTATTTTTATCTAAAAATTTATCTAAAAAATTAAACAATTTTTACCAATACATAACTCAAAATTATTTTTTTTTGGGCTACTACGTTTGTGACTTCTACTATGTTTGTGACTACTACTATGTTTGTGACTTCTACTATGTTTGTGACTTCTACTACGTTTGTGACTACTATGTTTGTAACTTCTACTACGTTTGTGACTTCTACTATGTTTATGTCTTCTATATGTTCCTCCTCTAGATTTACGCGGGGAATGTTCTTTTATGAAATTCTTGAATGATTCTTTACTTCTATTACCAGAATACTCAATACAATTATTATTTTCACATAATAAAAATGTAGGGAATCCTTGAAACTGATAATCCAACACATCCTTTAGTTCTCCTAGATGTTCAGCTTCAATTTCGGCTAATGGAATACTATTTTCTTCAGTAACAAACTCATCCCAAACAGGTTTTACAGCTTCACAGAAGTGACAACCATTCATTCGTGCAAAAAGAAAAATAGGAGATTTCTCCAATTGTGTTTTGAATTGAGAAGAATTTTTAATTAATGTATGCATTATATATTATAATTTCATTTTATGACTTAGCCATTTATATGGACCATTGCCGTGTTCAATAATATCATCATTATATGGTTCAACATCTAATAATCCACGGTTTCCAAATACAACCCAATTAACTTTTTGATTTGGAGTTCCATAAATATCAAATTCTCCTAATTCATTTATCTCAGAACAGCATAAAGTATCTAATCTATAATTTGGTTTTTTATTCACAATATAAGAAGCATTAATTGTAAAATCAAATGCATACACTGATACATAATTTGGGAGTTTAATTGTTGTAATACCATCATTACTAATAATTGTATTTCCTCTATAATATACTCCATTTTCAGGACCTTCTAGACAAGCATGGACTAATCTTTTATTATCTGGGTCTGTAGGATGTGGAATTATAAACGATTTAGCTGAGTAAGAAATTTCTCCAGATGTTGTATTATAATATAGCATATTAGTCGTTACAGCAGACCTTACTGGATTTACTGTAAAAGAACCAGATGCTGGAGAAAAGAAAGTAGCATTAGAATTACCAGTAGATAATACTATGGCGTTTGAATTTGTTGAAGATGCATTATGTCCAATACATATACTATAACTTCCTTGATTATTTTGTCCAGTGTTTGAACCTATTGCAATAGAATTAAATCCTTGATTTGTTTGTCCTGCCCTAAACCCTATTGCTATAGAATTTGTTCCTTGAGTATTTTGTCCTGCATTTGACCCTATAGATATTGCATTTATTTCTTGAGTATTTTGTCCTGACATAAACCCTATAGATATTGCATTTGTTCCTTGATTCTTTTGTCCTGCCATAAACCCTATCGCTATAGAATTTGTTCCTTGAGTATTTTGTCCTGCATTATAACCAATAGCAACTGCATTTGTCCCTTGTTTAATTTGTCCAGAATTTACGCCTATTGATATTCCATTTATTCCTTGTGTGCTTTGACCAGCGCTTACTCCTATCGCTATAGAATTTATTCCTTGTATATATTGTCCAGCAAATGTACCAATTGCAACAGAATTTATTCCTTGTGTGTTTTGCCCTGCGCTATTACCTATTGATATTCCATTTGTTCCTTGTATATTTTGACCTGCTAATGTACCAATTGCAATAGCATATATTCCTTGTGTGTTTTGCCCTGCGCTATTACCTATTGATATTCCATTTGTGTTTTGATTATTTTGTCCAGCATTTACTCCGATTGCAATAGCATATGGACCTTGATAATTTTGACCAGTGTTATCTCCAATAGCAACTGCCTGATTACATTGAGTATTTTGACCTGCGCCACATCCAATTGCAACAGCTTCACTTGATTGATAATTTTGTCCAGATGAAAACCCCAATGCAACGCTACAATAATCTTGATTATTTGAACCTGCAGAATTTCCAATAGAAACACAAAAATTTTGTTGTTGTGTATAACCTGCCATAAACCCAATAGCAATCGAATTAGTTCCTTGATTAAAATTACCAGAATTACTCCCTATAGAAATAGAGTAAAACCCTTGATTATATTGACCAGCATATGAACCAATTGCAACCGAATCATCATTTTGAGTATTCTGTCCAGAATATAAACCAATAGCAATACTGTTAAATTTTTGATTATTTTGTCCAGAACTTGCCCCAATAGCAATTGCAGCAGTTCCTTGATTTGTTTGTCCTGAATTTGAACCAATTGCAATAGAACTATCATTTTGTGTATATTGCCCTGAATTAAATCCTATTGCAATTGCACGATTACTCTGATAAAAAATACCTGTATTAAATCCTAAAGCAACAGAATATTTCCCTTGTTGTGTTTTCCCAGCATTAGAACCAATTGCTACTGTATAAGCTTCTTGATTATTTTGCCCAGCATTATAACCAATTGCTACTGTATAAGCTTCTTGATTAATTTGCCCAGCATTAGAACCAATAGCTACTGTATAATTTCCTTGATTAATTTGCCCAGCATTAAAACCAATCGCTGCTGCATTAGCTTGTTGATAATTATTTCCAGAATTAAATCCTATCGCTATAGAATTTGTTCCTTGATTAGTTTGACCAGAATTAGAACCAATTGCAACAGTATTAATTGATTGATTAGTTTGACCAGCTTTAGAACCAATTGCAACAGTATTAGCTTTTTGATTAATTTGCCCAGCATTAAAACCAATTGCTACTGCATTTGTCCCTTGATTAAAATTACCAGCATTAGAACCAATTGCTACTACATTAATTGATTGATTAGTTTGTCCAGCATTAACCCCTATCGCTATAGAATTTGTTCCTTGAATAAAATTACCAGCATTAGAACCAATTGCAACAGTATTAGCTTGTTGATAATTATTTCCGGAATTAAACCCTATCGCTATAGAATTTGTTCCTTGATTAGTTTGACCAGAATTAGAACCAATTGCAACTGTATAAGCTTCTTGATTAATTTGACCAGCATTAGAACCAATTGCAACAGTATAAGCTTTTTGATTAAAATTACCAGAATTATAACCAATTGCTACTGTATTTGTTCCTTGATTAATTTGCCCAGCATTAGAACCAATTGCAACTGCATTTGTTCCTTGAATAAAATTACCAGCATTAGAACCAATAGCAACCGAATTTGTTCCTTGATTAGTTTGACCAGAATTAGAACCAATTGCAACAGTATTAGCTTTTTGATTAAAATTACCAGCATTAGAACCAATAGCAACCGAATTTGTTCCTTGATTAGTTTGCCCAGAATTAAAACCAATTGCTACTGCATTAATTGATTGATTAGTTTGACCAGCATTAGAACCAATTGCTACTGCATTTGTCCCTTGATTAGTTTGCCCAGAATTAAAACCAATTGCTACAGTATAAGCGTTTTGATTATTTTGACCAGCATTAGAACCAATTGCTACTGTATTTGTTCCTTGATTAGTTTGCCCAGCATTAGAACCAATTGCAACAGTATAAGCTTCTTGATTAATTTGACCAGCATTAGAACCAATTGCAACAGTATTAAATTTTTGGTTGAGATTACCGGCATTAGAACCAATTGCTACTGCATTTGTCCCTTGATTAGTTTTACCAGCATTATAACCAATTGCTACAGTATTAGCTTTTTGATTAAAATTACCGGCATTATAACCAATTGCTACTACATTAATTGATTGATTAGTTTGACCAGCATTAGAACCAATTGCTATAGAATTTGTCCCTTGATTAGTTTGCCCAGAATTAGAACCAATTGCAACAGTATTAGCTTTTTGATTAAAATTACCAGCATTATAACCAATTGCTACTGTATAAGCCTCTTGATTAATTTGACCAGCATTAGAACCAATTGCTACTACATTAATTGATTGATTAGTTTGACCAGCATTATAACCAATTGCAACAGCATTTGTCCCTTGAATAAAATTACCAGCATTAGAACCAATTGCTACAGTATTAGCTTTTTGATTAAAATTACCAGCATTAGAACCAATTGCTACTACATTAATTGATTGATTAGTTTGACCAGCATTAACTCCTATTGCTATAGAATTTGTTCCTTGATTAGTTTGACCAGCATTAGAACCAATTGCTACAGTATTAGTCGATTGATTTTGACCAGCATTATAACCAATTGCAACTGCATTAGCTTGTTGATAATTATTTCCGGAATTAAACCCTATTGCTATAGAATTTGTTCCTTGATTAGTTTGACCAGAATTAGAACCAATTGCAACAGTATTAGCTTTTTGATTAATTTGACCAGAATTAGAACCAATTGCTACTGCATTTGTTCCTTGAATAAAATTACCAGCATTATAACCAATTGCTACTGCATTTGTCCCTTGATTAGTTTGCCCAGAATTAAAACCAATTGCTACAGTATAAGCGTTTTGATTATTTTGTCCAGCATTAGAACCGATTGCTACTACATTAATTGATTGATTAGTTTGCCCAGCATTAAAACCAATCGCTACTGCATATATTTGTTGATAATAATTACCAGCATTAGACCCTAAAGCAATAGAATAATAACCTTGATTAGTTTGTCCAGAATTATACCCTATCGCTATAGAATTTGTCCCTTGATTAGTTTGCCCAGCATTAGAACCAATTGCAACTGCATTAGCTTGTTGATAATAATTACCAGCATTAAACCCTAAAGCAATTGCATAATTACCTTGAAAAGTTTGTCCTGAATTCATACCGATTGCAACTGCATTTGTTCCTTGATAATTTCGTCCAGCATTAGAACCAATTGCTACTGCATTAGCATTTTGATATTTTCGACCAGCATTAGAACCAATTGCAATTGCATTAGCAGTTTGATAATAACCACCAGAATAGTAACCAATCCCAATAGAATAACTTCCTTGTATGAAATTACCAGCACTCATCCCAATTGATACTGCATATTGCCCTTGATATTTTGATCCTGCATACTTTCCTATTGCTATTGCGGCAGATTGTTGTGCATACGCTCCGCTAAATTTTCCAATAGCTACACTACAATTTCCCTGTGTGGAGCTACCAGCCGAATAACCAATTGCAATTGCACTTGTTCCTTGACTATTTGCTCCTGAATAATAACCAAATGCCATTGCATTATCACATTGATTTGTTTTACCTGTTTCTGAACCAATCGCTAAACAATTTTGTCCTTGATTATAATTTCCAGCATTAGAACCAATAGCAACTGCATAATGTGACTGATTAATTTGACCTGTTCCTAAACCAATTGCAACTGCATTAGCTTGTTGATAATTATTTCCGGAATTAAACCCTATCGCTATAGAATTTGTTCCTTGATTAGTTTGACCGGCACTATTTCCTATTGCTACTGCATTAGTTCCTTGAGAAATACTACCTGCATTACTTCCTATAGAAATATTATAACTTCCAACTATAAATGCATTATTTACTGTATTCCAGTATAAGTAATCTCCGTAATATTTTCCTGAAACACTAATTGAACCAGTTGGTCCTGTTGGACCTGGAGGACCTCCATATGGACCAGTTGCTCCAGTATATCCTGTAGGACCTTGAGGTCCGCCATATGGACCAGTTGCTCCAGTATAACCTTGTTGCCCTGTAAGCCCCTGGCCTGTGGGGCCGGTATATCCTTGTTGTCCTGTATATCCTGTATAACCTATTAATCCTTGTAGTCCTGTATAACCAGTATAACCTGTATATCCAGTATATCCAGTATAACCTATTAATCCTTGTTGTCCAGTATAACCTATTAATCCTTGTAGTCCTGTATAACCAGTATATCCTTGTCGTCCTGTATATCCAGTAGGACCTGTTAATCCTTGTCCTGTATATCCAGTATATCCTGTTAATCCTTGTCGTCCTGTATAACCAGTTAAACCTTGTAATCCAGTAGGTCCGGTTAAACCTTGTTGTCCTGTATATCCAGTAGGTCCGGTTAAACCTTGTTGTCCTGTATATCCAGTTAAACCTTGTTGTCCAGTATATCCAGTATAACCAGTTAAACCTTGTAATCCTGTATAACCAGTTAAACCTTGTTGTCCTGTATAACCAGTATATCCTTGTATTCCAGTATATCCAGTAGGACCTATTAATCCTTGTATCCCAGTATAACCAGTATATCCTTGTATTCCAGTATATCCAGTATATCCAGTAGGACCTGTTAATCCTTGTATTCCAATATCTCCAGTAGGACCTGTTAATCCTTGTAGTCCTGTATAACCAGTATATCCAGTAGGTCCTGTTAATCCTTGTAGTCCTGTATAACCAGTATATCCAGTAGGTCCTGTTAATCCTTGTAATCCAGTAGGCCCAGTATATCCTGTATATCCAATATCTCCAGTATATCCTGTGTAACCAGTATATCCTTGTATTCCAGTAGGTCCAGTTAATCCTTGTATTCCTGTATATCCAGTTAATCCTTGTATTCCTGTATATCCAGTATATCCTGTATAACCAGTATATCCAGTTCCAGAACCTTGTCCAGAACCATTTCCAGTTTGTCCAGTAGGTCCAGTAGGTCCAGGTGGTCCTCCAGTTCCTCCTTGTGGCCCAGTAGGTCCAGGTGCTAAAAGTGAAAAAATAGTTGGTCCAAAACCTCTATTAGGTAAATATTGGGGTGTTGCCATATATTATAATACTAAATCATTTTTTACAATTAAATAGTATATGAGTATTCAATTATTATTAATAATATGTATTTGTTTGATAGTAATGTTTATAACACACAAGTATTTTCAAGAAGAAAAGGAGGGATTTTTAAATTTAATTGACGAACCAATATGTGAGTATCCTAAAAATGAATATTTTACTCCAATACCTTCTAATCCATTTGGGAATCTATTATTAACGGATATTGGAAATGTAGAAAAAAAGCCAGCGGGTCCATCATTTAATAAGGAATATTCGTTAAAGATTGAAGACTCTTTAAAGAAAATGATTAAAAATAATAATCCACACTTAGACAAGAAAATAGACGAAATGTTTGGAAACTATTATGATAAATTTATACAGGATGATGGATTTCGTGTATTTTATACTACAGCAAGTAATCAGTTTGTTTCAAATCAACCGGCATTAGCGCAATTTTTAGGACCAGTTGTTAGTAGAAAAGGTTATACAGCAGATGATTATTTATTACGTCAAACTGTAACCTTGGATGGGTCAAGAAGTGTTTTAGATACTGAAAATACTGATATACCAGTAAGAACTTCTTAATAAGAAGTTATTATAGTATTAATAGGTAATGAGTGACAAAGCTCTTATTATTTTGGAAAGTCCTCATAAAATTAAAACATTAAAGAAAATTTTAAAAAATGGTTATGATTTTTTTGCAACCTGTGGGCATTTAATGCATATTGATGGTTTAGAAAATATTACATATAACGAAGAACAAGGTAAAATTGATGTTCGATATAGTATTTTACCACACCAAAAAAAAAGAGTTTCACAACTAAAAAAAATATTTCCTACTTATGAAAGTATTATTTTAGCAACAGATGCAGATAATGAAGGAGAGTCTATATCATACCAAGTTTGTAAAATACTTAAAATAAAATATGAATTAGTTAGACGTGTTATTTTTAATGATATTACAGAAACAACTGTTTCTAAAGCTATGCTTGCTCCTTGGGCATCTCTTGATATCAATGCTGTTTTAGCTCAAAAAGCAAGACAGGTTATTGATTTATTAATAGGATACACTACTACTCCTATTATACGTAGTAAATTAGATAATGATGCTATTATTTCTTGTGGTAGATGCCAAACCCCTGTATTAAATTTAATTCATAATGAATATAATAAACAACCATCTACTGAGAACGAAAAACATATTTATATAGAACTTAATGGGTATGATTTTAAATGCAAAAGCGACATTGACTTAAATATAGGTTTCAATCATCAATTTTATATTACTAAACAGGATGTTAAAAATGTTAATATTACACCACCATCTCCTTTAAATACTTCTAATTTAATTCAACTAGCTGCAAAACAATTAGGTTGGTCTCCAGATAAAACTATGAAAACAGCTCAAACATTATATGAATCTGGACTTATTACTTACCATCGAACAGATTCAAATCATTATTCTACAGAATTTAAAAAATCTATTATTAATACAGAAGCATATGCTCACGAAGCAATAAGACACACACTTGTAGAATTTACTGATTTTGCTAAACATTCTGGAGAAGCTAGATTATACAATCTCATTAAAAAAATTTCTACACAGTCGTGTCTCCCAACTGGTATAGATGAAATTATTACATTTATAGCTACATCAACTGATAATACAATTACTGCAGAATATAAACATTGTAGAATTAAAATTTTAGGATGGAGAGACAACAGTCAAGAAAACACTTTCATACCTTTTTTTAATAAAGAATTAACTAAACCTAAACAGATAAGATTAGTTCCTGTTATTCATAATTCTATTGGTCTTGAAACTCATTCTTTGATTCAATTATTAACACAACATCATATTGGAAGACCATCTACTTATGCATCAATTATTGATAAACTTTTTTCAAAAAACCTTATCGAAGAGATTAAAGAAGATTTATATTATAATACTGTAAAAGAAGAAATTATTAATAATAAAGGAATCGAGATTAAAGAACATAAACAAATTTTACATAAAAAAGGTTCTTTAAAGGCTACATACTTAGGAGAACAAATATTAAACATTGCACACAATTTAAATTTATTTTCAAATGATAGTTTATTTGAACTAAAATTTAGTAGTAACATAGAACAATTATTAACTCAAATTAACGAATATAATTGGACTGATATATGCTTTATTGTAAAGAAAAAATTAGAAAAATTAGAAACTTTAGAACCAGTTCATAATTTGATTCAAGAAAATTATATAGTAAAAAAAGGAAAATATGGGTTATATACTGTCGTTAATAATAAAATAATTAATTTAAGTTGTTATGGAAACAGAGAAGCATCTTCTATTAGTAATCAAGAAGTTAAAAAAGTTTTAGAAAATACTAGGATTCTCCCTAATAATTTGGAATTAAAATATGGAAAATTTGGTTATTTTTTATCAAAAGATGGGAAAAATGTTAGTCTAAAATATTTTAATAATGATGTTACCAACTGTGACATTCAAGAATTAATTGACTGGTTTGATAATCATTAAATAGCCTTAACAATTTAAGAAAAAAAATAAAATGATGATAAATTAATATTTTATTTTTTTTACAAAAATGAAGATTACAAATATTAAAGATTTAAAAAATATTCCAGAAGGAATTACTGAATTGGATATTTCAGGTTTAAGACTTACAACACTTCCTAATCTACCACAAAGTTTAACTAAATTAGATTGTAGTCATAATAAACTCACAAGTTTAGATAATCTACCACCAGGTTTAACTACACTAAGTTGTATTTCTAATAAACTCACAAATTTAGATAACTTGCCACAAAGTTTAACTACATTATGTTGTAGTCATAATAAACTCACAAGTTTAGATAATCTACCACTATGTTTAACTACATTATATTATAGTTATAATAAACTCACAAGTTTAGATAACTTGCCACAAGGTTTAACTGTATTAGTTTGTTGTGATAATCAACTTACAAATTTATATAATTTACCACAAGGTTTAAAAAACTTAAATTGTAGTAATAATAAACTTACAAGTTTAGATATAGCTAATTGTGATAAATTAGAGGTATTCTATTATAGTAATAATAATTTTCCTAAAGAAATGGAAACAATTCTTGATGATAAAGACTTAACAATTCAAGAAAAAATAAATAAGCTAATTGAAGGATGCTTAATACCAAATGATAATTCATTTGTTTTAAAGTAATTTTTAAAAAAAAATTTTTAAAAAAAAATAAAATGATGATAAATTAATATTTTTTTATTTTTTATACAAATGAAGATTACCAAAATTGAAGACTTAAATAATATTCCAGAAGGAATTACTGAATTAGTTATTTATAATTTAGGACTTACAACTCTTCCTATCTTACCACAAAGTTTAACTGTATTAAATTGTAGTGATAATCAACTCACACATTTAGATAATTTACCACAAAGTTTAAAATTCTTAAATTGTCGTAATAATAAACTCACAATTTTAGATAATTTACCACAAAGTTTAACTTACTTAACTTGTAGGAATAATAAACTCACGAGTTTAGATTTACCACAAGGTTTAACTGATTTATATTGTTGGTGTAATGAACTCACAAGTTTAGATATAGCTAATTGTGATAAATTAGAAAAAATAGATTGTTCGAATAATCAACTCACAAATTTAGATAACTTGCCACAAGGTTTAACATTCTTAAATTATAGTAATAATAAACTA
>Ga0194135_10001079_pt1 | contig 15993 bp, 18 predicted proteins | sample LitLau_LLRF_2013_FD_134024 | JGI IMG/M metagenome (GOLD analysis project Ga0194135, IMG submission 134024) | Freshwater sediment microbial communities in response to fracking from North America - Little Laurel Run_MetaG_LLRF_2013 (version 2) | ecosystem: Environmental > Aquatic > Freshwater >...
AGAAGTTTTGCTCAACCATGACCCTGGAGGACCTGTCTTTGAGCACGGAATTGGAGAGAGAATGCACCTGAACCGTCTAAAACTTGCTGTGAAATTTCGTCAGAAAAAAGTAAGAAAAGTCGCAAGAAACAAAGCAGGAAATAATTTTCTGAAATACAGTTAATCACTTTATAAAGCGCCATATATTTCCAATGAGTTCAGTAATTTCTGCTTATTAAACGCAAGAATCTTACACTGCTTCCTTTTGAACCTCTTTTGTTATGGATGATGCTTACATACGTTATCATTGCTTGAAATTTTAAAAGTGGCCCAGTCAGAAGATATTTACTTCCGTGACAGGGTGAGAATCTTTAAAGATTCAACACGAAGAGAAAATTATGCACAGCAAGAAGGGAGAATTTTCTAAAGGCATATTAGTTACTCGTATATGGTGGCAGTGGTGAAAGTGAGTGAGCTTCGTGTGTGTGTGTGTGTGTTCGCTTCGCGCTGAGTATAGTCTTTAGTGACTTTAATTACGTCTGGATTTGAATATCCAATGAATAAAATATAATGTTTGTGCAAGGATTTCGCGTGTTTGATCCCTGGTTGTTTGTCTTGTATATATAGTTTGTTGCTCATCCAAACGTCCAACAACTGCTGGCGTCAATCTGGTACGAAGGACTACCTGGCTTTCGTCGTCGTAACATGGCCCTTCAGGCAGTGGAAGTGATTCGAATAGGACTCCTCTTTCCCATCTTTTCGCTGTGTTATATAGTCGCACCAAAATCATCTTGGGGACAAACCATGAGGAAACCTTTCATCAAGTTCATCTGCCACTCTGCATCATACTTCACTTTTCTTTGTGAGTGAGCGTGATGATGAATTTTTTGTGTCAAACACGTGAAAGCTGTGTAAAATGGGTTCTTAAATCACGATTAACCAACCTGAACTAAAACACACGTATACTCTCTCGAAATAATTCGAGTAGAAAGGGAGCATCAGCGTCTGGGAAGTCCTGATACCGTTTTTTATTTGTCATTTATTATTCTCTCGTTTAGTTTGAAGGAGAAGCGGCCTTAATAAGTAATTTGAAGAGTGGATGAGCTCACTCTAACGTGAGATATTATACGGAGAGTTTAATTAAGAAATGTTAGAGAAGCTGCAGTCAATTCTTAACTTTATCAGATGATAGCCAAAAGGAGTGAGAGAGTGAAGATTGATTGAAGAGTGTTCCATATAATAATACGCTGACTACATGTACTAGTAATGAAGTGACATTAGGAAAACGATAAAGGCCCCTCTCTCTCTCTCTCTCTCTGGTTTATTTCTGAGTAAACACTTTCAATAAGCAAACACTGCAGAAAGGTTAGTTATGTAGAGATGCTGATGGTTTTGTTTAGCAAGCGACCACTCTCATGGCTCGTCCTCTCTGGTCCTCCAAGACTCGCCCTTCCCTGGAGACTTTCCAAGAAAGTCCAACTATACAATCCCAAATCACAGAGCCAAGTCAGAAGTCGCTTCTCTCTATAATTTAACTCCCTTTCTCTCTGTTCCTCCACAAGTCAAACACGATGCCTGAATCAATTTTTCTTTTGAATATCTTCTTACCTTCTATAGTTTTTCTTCAAGAGATTAGCTGATACGTCTGTTACGTGGAGCTCATAGAGTGCCAAGAAAAAAAGATTCTATTTAGTTCTTTAGCCAACCCTTCGTGTTTTTTCTCTCGCAGTTCATATACACCTGTACTGACAAATACATATATACCTACATGTATATACACCATTTAAGAATGAAATGAGTTTATATCCGCGAGTTCTTTGAGTTTCTTATTTTTCTTCTGTAAGCTCTCAGAAGTTTTAAATCTTTCCAATATGGTACTTACAGTTTAAGAGATTGTAAGAAGTTGTAAGAATTTTCTCCCATCCAATGCCACTTAGCTAATTGACCAATATGGGATACATGGATACACACTTTGTGTCTTATTGTGTGCTGGATCTATTATCTTTTGTGTAAAAGCCGAGTGTGTAGGTGCATTTACTGGTGATGATGATGATGATAATGATGAGTTGATTCAGAGAGACGGATAATATTATTGGATATTCGAAGGAGGAACTACCCTTCTTTGTGTGTGTGTCTTTGAGTGGGTTGAAAGTAGTTTAATTGATTAGGGTGTTGGATCTCGAGAAGAGAAGACAGAGAGACGAACATGTCTAATGAGACAAGGGTAATAAGCTCTGCAGGGAAGATAAATGGCGGATGAAAAGATAAAGATAAATAGATCGGAGGTGGATTGGGAAATATAGACGCGGTAGTCGCGGATACCCTTTTATAGTACTGCTCAAGTGAGTAGGAGAAAGTTTATTGATTGAGACATGCTAGAGAAAGTGACAGGGTTCATCTCAAAGCATATATAATTACATAACGATGCGAAAAAGAAGATGTACAGTAGATGAGAATAACGAATACTCTTGTTCATTGTTATACAAGCTTATGCGTCTTATTTCAGTCTTACTCATCTTAGCATCGCAAAGATTCGAGACTTTTGTGAACGACTGGGTTGGAATTCAAACGGAATGGGTTTCAACGGATGTGACCACGAAGAGAGGTGCGCCGCCGACTATTGTCGAGTGGTTCATTCTAGCGTGGGTCTCAGGTAATAAGGCAAATGAAGCAGATGAAGCAGAAACGTTTTGTACAATAATTAACAAGAATTGTTTTGAAAATCTCCAGGGCTCATATGGAGTGAAATTAAACAGTTGTGGGACGTCGGGCTCCAAGAATACGTAGGAGACATGTGGAACATCTTGGATTTCGTAACCAATTCATTGTATGTGGCTACAATAGCCCTGCGAATAGTTGCTCATTACCGAGTAAGGTTTATATAATCATTATTGTTATTTCAAGGAATTCTTGTGTTCCTCATGTAATGCTAACATATAACGTGCTTTCACTTTACCAACCTCAGGTGAAGATGGAAATAGCTCGAGGAGAAATTAATGCGCATAGTGAACGTGAGAATTGGGATGCATGGGATCCTATGTTGATAGCCGAAGGTCTTTTTGCAGCTGCCAATATTTTCAGGTACTATGCTCCCCACATGGAACACTTGCAGCTAATGTCTTAATCTCAATTGAACTTTCTTGAAGAACTGAAGTTTCGAGTCAGAACAGTGTTGGAAGGTGGAGTAAAGTGTATTTTTGAATGTTTTCAGCTCACTCAAGTTAGTTTATATCTTCTCTGTGAATCCGTACTTGGGACCGTTGCAAATTTCGTTGGGTCGGATGGTGATGGACATTATGAAGTTCTTTCTTCTTTATATCCTCGTCCTGTTCGCCTTCTCTTGTGGTGCGTTTGATTTGGCTTTTATACATTTACTTCAAACGGATCTTACACATATACTCCTGTTTCGCTTGTTAAGTTTGATGAGATTTATATGTAGACTTCGGGAACCGAATGAAACGGTTCATTATACAATTTGGTCTTATGCATTGTATAGACCCTCATTAGTATATATAGTAGCATTGAAGGATTAACAAATGTTCAGGGCTCGCAGCATTAAACGTTATAAATTAGAATTAGAAAGATTTTTCGCGTAAAATTAATGAGAGTGTATGAATCATGAAAACTAACTGGCCCAAGTGAAAGGAGAAGAAAATCTTTCGTGTTCTGTAAACAGTATCATCATGATTTATAAAAGCACCTGCTAGCTTTTGTTGCTCTAACTTATTAGCAAGTTATAGGCAGTTAGTTCCACACTACTACTGTGCTGAATGGCGGTATTTAAGCGAAGTTTATTGTGCGAGTTCTATTGACCATTGTATAATTTTTGTGCATGAATCCACAGGTATGAATCAACTGCTGTGGTACTACGCAGACCTGGAACACAACAGATGTACGAACCTCAAGAGATTTCGTGAGATAGAAGCTCTAGAAAAGAATCTGACTTATGACATATTTCGAAACGAAAGACCGTCTGAGGGGTGCATCCTTTGGAGGAGATTTTCCAAGTAAAAATGATTTTTATTAGAGCATTTGAGGAATTAAAGAAGACGGAGAAAAAATCTTGGACATTTTTAACAAGGACTTACTGTTGACAAAGAAAAATGAGTTTTTTGTGTTTCATTATTGCAGCCTTTTTGAGACATGCCAGACACTTTTCTGGGCAGTCTTTGGTCTCATAGAATTGGAGAGCTTTGACTTGGCTGGAATTAAAGGCTTTACTAGGTTCTGGGGTCTTTTGATGTTTGGATGTTTCTCTGTCATAAACATCGTTGTACTTTTAAACCTCCTCATTGCCATGATGAATCACTCCTACCAGCTTATTTTTGTAAGTAATTGCTTCTTAAATGTTGAATTACTCAAAAGAGATTCCACCAATGCGAATGTAGTAATAAGCTTCATTATTATTACCATTTCTTTCTTGTAGGAAAAATCCGATGTAGAATGGAAATTCGCAAGGTTTGAATCTTTGAATTCATTTATTCTCATATACAGTGCTCATAGTAAAGGTCTGCTCAGTATATAACTTATCGTTTGATTTCTCGTAGGTCTAAACTATGGATCAGTTACTTTGAAGAAGGAGCTACAGTTCCTCCTCCCTTCAACATAATTCCCTCACCTAAAACTTTCATCTACTTTTTCCGCTGGCTGTGCAAGAAGTTGTGTAAATTTTCCGTGCGAGCGAAACGAGAGCACATAAAAACCATTCGGGTATGAATTTATTGACTTGTGGCTGTATGAGTGAGATTTGTTCGAAATTAGGAAAATGTGTGAAAGGAAAGTCTTGTGTGTGTGTGTTGTGGAGGACTTTCTCTCCTTATGTCTCTAAAGACTGAAGACATGAACCAATTTGTTGTGTCATTTGTTCGCAGAGAAAAGTTCAGCAGCAAAGTGAACGAGACATTCGATATCAGGTAGCGTGTGTATATTCTTCTTCTTCCTTTCTGGCCAAGTTATACAAGTACACACACATGTTCAGTGTAGCCCACACTAATACATCTTCGTTTCAGAGTATAATGAGAAACCTCGTGCGTCGATATGTGACATCTGAGCAAAGACAGGCGGACAATCAAGGAGTGACGGAAGATGATGTGAATGAAATCAAACAAGACATTTCTGCGTTCCGTTGCGAGTTGTTGGAAGTTCTGAAGAACTCTGGGATGAACACTTCCTCAGCTTCAGGCATGGGAGCAGGTATGATATTATCACAGAGTGGTTTAATAATATTACACGCGATACTTTTTGTAGTAATGTTCGCCAATTGAGTCCATCTGGTGCTAAAAGGGAAAGGAGACAAATATGAGGAGAGATTCTTTCACATAAGCATTTATTTTCAATATAAGCAGGGCAGGACTAGGAAGAGCTCCATGAGAACTCCAGAAGGGTCGTCGAGTGAACTTAATGACCTCATTGAGCATGATCACGTTGTTAACTCAATGTGTTTAACGACATAAGGAGTCTTGTATCATCAAGGAGAGTTGCGGATATGAATACAGATACATAGATTGGCAGGCTATATGCATTGCTTTTCTTGTACTTTGTCTCAAAGATAGTTTAGATGAGACGGTTTAGGATAAAACACCCTGAGAGAGATGGTCATCATTGTGAATATGGGAGATAAAAATTGATGATGGGCTGTTGTATGTATATATGTGTGCGTTTCAGGTTCCGGTGGGAAGAAGAATCGACAACGAGAGAGGAGATTAATGAAAGGGTTCAACATAACACCAGCACCACCTTCGACCTCTTCAATGGCGCTCTCGGACGTGTTGGAGATGGACCCGCTGAATGAATCAGACTCCGTCCACTTTGACAAGAAGTCTCCCAAAGTACAGACTACTAGCTTACTTCATACAAAGCAACTAACAGCATCAGAGAGGCTTGGAGAGGACAACCTTTGGCTGTGACCTCACTAATACTATAATTATTTCCCCTTTGGTTTAGACGAGGCTAGCTCGTCTGGCAAGAATGGCTGGAGCCAAAAGAGAAATGTCCAAGAAGAAGTGGGGGAACCTCATTGAGGCAGCGAGGAATGCGGGCAAGATCATGGGAAGGTCGAGATCAGAAGACTCCGTGTGTTCCAACTGCAGTACAGGCAGCGGCAGTGGAAAGAAACTGAGACAACAGCAGTCGACAGATCTCGGGTGACATTTCAGTCGTGTTTATGCTACTGCGGTTTTTCACTAGTTTTTTTGAAAATTCTGTGTCTGCTACTGTAAAACATGATCTGATCATATACACGTGTAGTTCACGTAGTTTATATTAGAGTGTGTAGTGAACCCTTGCTCTTTTCTTGTATGTGACTCCATAGCCCCCATAAGAAATGGTTGAGACTGAAAGAGAAAGTATTGTTCTGTGATGTTCCAGAGGGTCCAACTCAAGCTTGAATCGAGACTCAGGGAAGAAGAAGCGAGAGAGGTTTGCAAGGAATAGGGCTCAGCAGCCTCCAGGTTCCATGAGTATAGGGAGACTTCGGTTCAGAAGCAGTGGGAACAATAAAACCTCAGCAGGCTCTGGAATTAGTCAGAGTTTGGACGCTGGAGATACTTCGGCAGACATGACGGAGAGTTTTGAAGAGATGCGAGTCAAGAGAACTGTTTCTGCTCCTTCGAGAGAAGGGTCCTCTACACCGCCAACTGTCGTGGAAGGCTCTGCCAATTCACCTCCACCACCACCTTCTTCTAATTCTAATCTCCCTGTTCCTCCTTCCTCGTCATCTACTACTTTCAATTCCCCTAATAAAGTTACCGCTCATGTTTGCGTTCTGATGGAACAGGAGGCGTGTGATATTTCAAAGGTTAAGATGCCAGCAGGAGTAGTAGTAGCAGCAGGAGCGGTCACGGGAAATCTCAAACCTAAAAGACCGAATGGATCTGCAACAATCACGGAAGCTGGTTCTTCTTCTTCTTCATCAGTAGTAACTTCTTCATCATCATCACAACAACCTTCTTCCAACACTCCTGTGACTCCAACGTCATCTTCTGCGGCTCTTCCTCCTCCTCAGGTCCCTTCGAAACTTCAAGGAATAGTACAACCTGTAAGATCTTCTACCTCGTCCGGCTGGTTATAACACCAAGTGCCAACTCACACTCACCTACAAACAAGTCTTTTATACTATTCAATCTCAATCTTTCAATTTCAATGCTCTCTCTCTATCTTACCGATACTTGGGAACCCAGATGTATGCATAGATAGATTTCACTAGAATTGTACATGTACTTGCAGTCATTTTTCCTGGAGTATGAAAGTTCAACTTATTGCTTAAAATGTTTCGTGCTGAATTATGTGTTGCCATAAAAAAGTACCTGTGGAGTAAAATTCATGTGTGCATTTGTATTAGCTATTCATGTTATCAATAGGCAACTATAGTATTATAATTTATACAAATATAGCAGGGATGTGTGGAGGGATAGCGTACATATATATAAATCATTCACTCTACACAAAGGCCTCGATAAGTCTCTACGTGTGTGTATTGTCCAGTGTTAATAAATTAATGTGGTTTATCGGATGATTTACCGGGTCCTCTCATCTTGTAACCCATCCTATTCTCGATATGAGAAAAAGTTAAGAGCTCGGTTAATGTCAACATCTCGGATAAGTTATGGTGTACTTAAGATTACTAATGGATTTTATACGTGTGTGTGTGTGTGGTGGTAGCCCACACTCGCTCATTTTCAAAGGTAGAGTGTGATTTTAAGAATCTCTTGAAGATCTATAATAGATATTAGATATACAGCAGATCAAATTATAGTACACGTTAGAGATTTCAGAGAGAATTTTGATGTGTCCGTAGGAAAAACTCTGATTTCCTGTGCTTTTCAATTCATTACTCACGAGTGCTATATAGGCTTAGGTAAGAAAACTTTCTTTACGTTTGGTCAATATGCCTGTACCAAACAAGTATTGCTTTTAAGATTCATCAGTAATGTGTATATAGTAAGTAGAAAACTAATGTGTAGGCTTTGATGGAAACGTGTCTACCTGTTTTTCATTCCAAACGCAACCAGGTCATGAGTTTTGTTATCAATATATATTCACGCCGTTTAATCATAGATAAGGAATATAGTCTTATTACACAGATCTATGATTTCAATACTTCCGATCTATGAGATTCCAATTTCTAATGTAGATCATACCAAAGTTAAAAGAGTTTATAATAGATAAAACTTATTGTTAGAAGAAATTTATAGAACTGTAAGGAATCAGTTAAATCGACACAACTGGAGTGTTGTACTAGTATTTTCATGGTGTACCTATATATCCACTTACTACTGTGCGCAATAATAAATAAGGAAATTACTTGTTTCAACTGTTCCCGATGAGAACAGTTATTAATTATTATGTTATTAACAGTATTATAACATCATTCTTGTACAGTTTTCCAGTAGACGTGTACGCACATTAATGGTACACACAAATACAATGATTCTGTACTTGCGATTACTTAAACTATTTTATCACGAGAAATCTCAAACAAGAACATATTATTATTGTGTAATCATCTCCGTAATAAGCCAAATAATGTATAGTTACTATCGGAAATTGTTCAGGCATTTGTTTCACATGCTGCGCATTTGTGTAAATTACATGCCCTTCGTTTGGAAATGTCGTTATTATTGGTACTATTCACTTAATGGTGATTCTGTAGAGAAGTTAACTAATGGGAAGTATAAGTAAACTCATCGTCGTCTAACGATAATTTATCAAATATCTGCTGGTTTCTATCGAAAGTATTTGGACCAGCTACCTTCATACACACATATATATATATAATATTGTTATATGATGACATAATGTACCTCAAAATCAATAAAGATTCTATCATTGTGACCAACTTGTGTCACAGTTTTTACAAAAAAGTATGTGCTGTAACTTTCACCCATCATCATACAGGATCGGGTCGTTCGATGGGATTTCATTTTAAAAAATCCCAAATCCGTCTGCATATGAGCAAAATGAGTTGTAAATCATAAGTTTCGTTTACTGTGAATATTATGTTTTGTACACGATTAAGATTGAGATTAAGTATATATAACAATGAAAGTCTACGAAACAGATGAGACAAATATAATAATGTTTACAATCATCAGCTTGCTATTCAACTGAAGTTTTTACTACGCAATACAAGATATACGATAAGTGTGTGAAATAATAATGTTAATGATTAATTATTCCTCTACAAGGGTTAGTTTGTTAAGTAATATTTGTGTATTTTAATGTTTCGCAATATTGACTATGGGCTCCATATCTGCTTTCTCTAGGTGATTCTGAATAGAGTTCCGTAAATTAAGGATTATACAGCATACAGGTAGACACTTCTATATATGATTGCAAATGCAAGAGACAGTCAGAAGGAGACTATATACGCGTGTGGAGTTTGTTTTTAGAAGAAGATGTAACAACGCGGTTGAGTATATATCGAACATGTATATATGTATATATATTTTTAACAAAGTCGCAGCAACAAAGTTGGTGATGATGATGATGATGATGATGATAGGAAGTTATGTCTTTAGCCTTCATTTCGGGAACCTCCTCCACCCCCTCCTCCGTAGCTGTGTCCATATCCGTAAGGTTGATAGTGATGTCTCGTATTGATGCTTGACACTTTATTACTGTTCTGGAAGAACTGCTGGGTCGTGTATGGAGTTGGACATTGTCTTCCTGTGCACTTCCGTCTGTGCTCTAACTTTGGGGGACAAGGAGTTCCGCCGTTTTGGGGATAAACCTAGTTGAGGACAAAATAAGAAACTTTCACTTTGATAATTCTCGGCTACAATAAATAAGTTTATGGGACATCGTCTATGTATACCTTTATGTATCTACTTCTGTACTTATGACCTTGACCACAAGAGACGCTACATTGACTCCATGGACCCCAATCACTTACTTCACAGTCTACTCGGAGGTTGCTTGGACTGTCGTTTATTTCTAGGAGAAGAAGTGAAAGTTAATATTAATATGCATTTGTAGATCAGAGTTAGAACTAAATCTTTGATCATGATTAGATGCCTTTTAGTGATTCACAAGTTTGTTCGCATTCTGCTTTGCTGTCAAAGGAGTTCTTGTTGCCCTTACACCCCGTGAACTTGAATGTCATGCACTTCTTGAAGGTAGTGTCGAAATACCATCGTTCGTAGTCTCCCATACATGGACCAGGATCCATTGGTTGGTTGCAGATCTCTGGAGTTACATCATTTCAGTTATTTCACTGTCTCTAGCTTTCTTCCGTGTATGGGTTTTACTTATACCTTGAATGGCCTCTAGCTGTCCGCAGTCTGGTTTGAGTCCCGTGCATGTCTGAGTGTCCATGAGACTAACGCTGCAGCCAGTTGCGAAAGCTCTTGCAGGGTCAGCGTAGACTCTACAAGTGAATTTTAGTTTGAGTGATAAGAAAATATTCAAAATCATCTGTATAGGTGATGGAAATTCCTTTTACCTTCGACGAATCTGTGAACCTCTTCCACAAATCGTTACACTGCATGCTTCCCAATCTCCCCAGTCGCTTGTTTCACAGCCAGGAGTTACCTAACATTACAGATCTCATTAAGTATAAGTAGTTTTGTAGTTTTGCAGCTTGTTTATAAACCCTCACCTGATCTTGATCGTTGCAATTGTTGCCTTCACAAAGAGCATCTTCATACAGCTTATCATTGCAACTGTACGATTGGGCTGCCCTAGGATCAATAAATTCCCTTCGTCTTCGCTTAATTCCTTGTCCACACTGCTTGGAACACGAGCCCCAAGGGTTCCATTGAGTAACTGCACAAGGATGTCCTCCACTTTGGATCTCACCTCCCATGGAACCCATCCCATTGCCCCCACTACACAAAAATACAGTGTACAATTAAGTGACACACTATACATACACACACTAAAGACAGAAATAGGCCACGGAACTGCGTAGCCGGAAGCCTAAACACACGAGATACGTGTCCAAGAAGGAATTTCGGGTGAAGGAAGCTACAGAAAAACTTACATGCATGGAGATTCACAAACTTCTTCTTGGATTAACTTCTTTCGACAATTGTATTCCTTAGCTTTGGGGTCTTCGTATTGTCTCCTTCGCTTGATGATCCCCCTGCCACATGAAACGCTGCAACTTGACCACGGTCCCCACTCTCCAACGGCACATTCCGCTATTTTATACAGAAACGATAAGTATACAATTCCGTGTATATATACACGTCTCATCGAGTGTTATCTGCGATAAAATATGAACAACTTACGCTTATCTTCTTCAGAACTCTCATCCTCCCAAGTCGGATACGTGTGTGTTCTTGTCGGGGAATAGGGAACGGAATTAGCCGCATCATATTCACAAGGCCTCTCGTATGCTCGCTGTTTCTGAATCCTCAGCCTAGCAAAGGGCTTCACGGTATTTCCGCTTGGATCATTAAAAGGAGATTCTGTCGGTTTCTCAGAGACGATTCGTCTAATACGCTCTCTTGGTATAGTTGGATTCTTGTCGGACTTAAATTGAAAGCGAAAGACGCTTTAAGTAATAGTAGGGGCGAGTATTTTTCTTTACATAGACTTGTCTCTCTCTTTCTCTCGGTGGTTTGGTGTACAGGCTTTAAAGAAAACGAGGGGATTACTTCCGTCGGAGGATGTGAAGTTGTCATTTTCTTTGCAAATTGGGAAAGTATATGCACAGGGGTAGGTTGTAAAACTCCGGACGGAAGCTCAGATAATTTGCCACATTTGCCATACAGTTTGACCACCGAAGGGAAAACATGAGAAAGTATATATATATATATATATACGTGTAGTACACGCGTGATTGGACGAGAGAGAAAGAGAGGGTGCTATTTATTCGTTGTGTGTTTAAGTGGTTGCTTACCAAGTACGTAACTCCACTGTCAGTTCCAGCGTCCCATGGATATAAAGGAATCACTTTAGACGTCACCCAACTGCAATTTCTCAGACACAGATTTAATCCTGAGACTCCAACGAACCAGTCTGGCGAAGGAGCTGCAATAGGAAAAACATTTACAGGGTCAATTTGATAGTCAAGTATTTTGTGTTTTACTAAAAATGAGAGTATTTGGCAAATAACACGTAGCAGGACTTTTGACTCCCGTCGTCGTCTTGAACTTGAAGGTCATATTGTACAGAAAAGAGACATGCAAAAGTTGTAAAGCTTCTAGAAATACATTGCAAAAGCTCCTTATTCACGCCAAGGTTAACTTAAAAACTAAATATTTACACATACATTCATGAAGGAAAAAAGATATTATGCTCTTCTAAGGTTTTTCTACGAAGTTGGAAGTGTCACTTCAGAATTGCCAGATTGCTTTACCAGAGACGAACGAGAACAAGCCACTACTAGTACTACTAGTAGCACTTGTGGGCTTTCTTCCAGTCAATATTTTTATGTTCTGCATTCAACATTTGGCTGACTCACAGACTAATATAACGGAATCGCGTTTTGCTTCGACTACTACCTGAATCTGACATGATATGCAAAGCGAAACGAAGATGATATACATAGTTCATTTAAAGACTATACGAGAGGTTTTGTACAAATTGTACAATCATTCACAGTGATCAGTCTCAAGTCTCTCAAGTCACCCACATAATGTTATCTTAAACATATACGGCTGCTGCTGTACATGATGGCTACAGACACGTTCTGAATTTTTGAGCATTCGTCTGAGGAAAGTCTGGAGTGACCGTTGTCGATGTTGGTTGTGTGGATATGAAGATATATTAGTACTCTTTGACAACTCACCAATTTTGGAGACGAGTGATATCAAGTTGTGGTTCTTGTCTGCTCTAAAGACAGCGAAAGTTTTATGACCAAAGAAATTGGGATGTCTCAGTCCTCTGGCTTTTATGATGGTTCTTATGTTTCCACTCTAAAAAATGAAACACATATCATATTGTATGTGTAGCATGAGAGAGAGAGGTTGCAGTTGGCAAACTTGTTGTTGGTAGTCTGGGTGTGTGTGCATTTGATGGGGGTTTTTTGAGTTTATAGCTCAAGTTTCAATCATTCTGATGATAGACGTTTTGTTGTCGTGAATTGATGGATTAAATACACAATAATATGATGTCGTTGTCTCTTACTTCATCTTTAAGTTCTCGTTCAAGGTCTTTAGAGTCTCCAGCCTCGGCTAATTGTCTGAGTCCATCGGAAGATGCAGCGTTGCACTGCCAGAAGCGAAATGTGGGGGAGTGAGAGGCTCCGACGATGTCGCTGAAGTGAGTGATCCAAGCGTCCGGTGGGAAATCCTTAGGATGAGTAAGTGGGGACCAAAGGCCTTCGAAAGTGAGCTACACGAAGGGAAAATATTTAATATATGACAAGAAGTCAAATATTTGGGATGCCGGGATGCCTATGGAAATAAAATTAACCTCGTATTTGGCTTCATCACAAGCACAGCATGGCTCTGGCTCCTCATTCTCACATTCTCCGATTTCAGTCTCAGGACAAAGTTGTTTTGTCAAGTCTCCGTCATCCATAAACCACTGGCCTTTGTTTTTTATTATCGTCGCCCTGAAAGTTTTAGAGAAGAAAAGAAGTCTCAAAATCGATGTAATTATTAGGTTCAATGTTGGGAGAACACAGATATAGAGATATACGGATGGATAGGTATGCTTAGGAATATATATATATATATAACCAAGGGATTCGCTCTGTCTTAATGGACGACCAAGTGGCTCATTGTTTTGCATATCCTTCGCATTATCCTCCATTGATGCATAGGAGGAGCAAGCAAAAGCAATTAAAGTGATCTTTCGAGACTAAGAGGAAAGTTCGCGAGACAGACGTTCACGCAACTCGGATGTAAAAACGTGATTTACGGCAAAACTGAAAGAAACTTCCCTTCAATCCAATTCAATCAAAGTTGTTCGTGCTTCTCTGTGTGTATAGTCAAGTTTCTATGTACAGAGTCAAAAAGTATTTTATGATATGGAAGGGAGAGAAAGCAAAAATCTATACAGACTAATACTACTACCGTGGAAGGCAGGACGGGTGTGTGGGTTACTCTTGTTTCACTTTCACTAAAAGAAGAATAAAACACTGAAATTCCACTCTCATCATCGTCGAAATGTGTTTCAAGTTTTCAGGAGGGATATTGGTTTCTCTCAAAATATAAATACGCAGTTTGTATCTACATACCTAATCTTCTTAACTTTGTTATTACATGATCGTTATTATTCGTTATCATTGATTTCTCAAATGGGCTTGTGTATTATGAGATCGTAGCCACGTTGTTAATGTACAAGTTTATTATTATGAACTTTCTCTACATAGTTTATGACTTGAAGCCATGAAATATGTTAATTATTCGTCTTGAGAGGAGAAAATGAGAATAGAGTGCATGGAAATGTATTATACATATAAAATAGTAAGTGTATAGACTGGGGAATGAATCTCTCGTGTAAGATAATGGAGAGAATGTGTTCATGAAGTCATGAAGTGTGACCATAGGACTGAATCTGTATAAGGACAGGAGGGAAGGAAGATGCATTTGCAAAGGAAATCATCGGAGAAGGGACACGATGAAGTCGTGTGTGTGTGTGTCTGTGTATTGCTGGAAAAGGTGCAAGTGTAGAATCCAGAGCCAATTTTGTGTTGGAAAGCAATAAATAAAGTTAATCTACGAGGGAATATCAGAGACAAGACGAAGTACACACCTGAAACTCACACATCCACTGGCTACCGCGGGTGCAGTCCATCGGACTTGTACTTCTGCCTTGGGAAGTTCTGACGCTTGTTTAACAGCATGAGGACAGTCATCACTAAATCTTGCTAAAGAGTCACTTGTGAGTTGAAAAGTTCCTGCAGAAGCATCAGGATCGTCCGATGGTTCTGCTACGAGGAGAAATCCAGAGAACTTTTCGACCTGAAACTTCGTCCCTGGAGCTTGGAGTCTCACTGCAATCATTACAATAAAAAATTAAACACTATAAAAAGCTTGTACACTTGAATACGCTACCACCACCACGTTGTACACCCATTCTTTACAAATACAGTAACTGCAGTGAGGTGGAAATAAATGTATATTATTCTATTCGATTATTCTCTGCAGAAATACACAAAGTACAAGTGTGTATATACATGTACAACTTGCTTGGAAATAAATCTGGACAGTACTAGTCTCAACCAAACAACCTGTCCGCTCACGATGAGTCTCTGTGGTCGTAGGCATACAATAATAGTACATGCATACATACATAAAATTCTGTACGATGCACGTCACATTTACCCTCAGCAAAAGTCAGAATTGAACAATAGATGAGTACCATTAGTAAGAGATTTGAAATCCAGGTGAAGCATTTGTGAATATATATATATTTATATATGGTTATTCACTTTGTAAGAAGTTTGTAAGAGATAGCAGTCTTCTTGAGTTATGCGAGTCTTTCTCTATAAGAGAGAGACTGAAAGAAAAGCATCACAAAGAATAGTTAGAAATAAAATATGCCCCTGTTTACTGAGGAAGTGAATTGTAGAGCAGAGGAGGAATATTCTCATTTGGAAAAGCTGTTTTGCATCTGAGAGAGTTTCTTAAGTGGAGGAAATCTTTATCCTTCTTGGAAGTCAATTAGCACTCTCCCGGAATAATGGAGAAAGCTGTGGAACTGAGGGATTTATATATGGAGATGCAGAACACACGGAAGACATTAAAAGAAAGGAAGGAATGTCGAGAGTTTACATGTTATATCTATATATACATGGGAGTGTGTGTATATGGCGTGTCGTTGGTACACTATACAAGCCAACCAACTGAGAAAGTTGTAATATGTTGTAATTACTTTTAAGGAATGTATATGTACATATATCTAGGTAGACTGAGGAGGGAGTGAGTGTTGTTGAAGCTCCAAAAACTACGTGTTTTCACCTCTCACGCTCATTTGATTCATCTAATCTGAAGATCACAACGATGGTGGTGGAATCCACCGAGTGGAAAATCGCCAAAAGTGTGAGAGTTTAGTGAGATTTGATTCGAGAGAGAGAGAGACTTACAACCGTCGTATCCTAACAAATATATATAGGTA
>Ga0194135_10001080_pt1 | contig 15990 bp, 11 predicted proteins | sample LitLau_LLRF_2013_FD_134024 | JGI IMG/M metagenome (GOLD analysis project Ga0194135, IMG submission 134024) | Freshwater sediment microbial communities in response to fracking from North America - Little Laurel Run_MetaG_LLRF_2013 (version 2) | ecosystem: Environmental > Aquatic > Freshwater >...
GTTTGTGTGTGTGTGGTGTGTGTTGATTTTGGCAATTCAAATCTCCCGCCTCCCTAACACTGGAGAACACCTATTTACTTTACATTGGGTGCACAGGCACACAGAGTCAGAGTAGAGGAAGAGTCAGAGTGAGCCTGCGAGGGTTCTTTTTTATTGTCGCACTCGTTCATACGTATTAATTATTATTATTATTATTGTTATAGCTCGTCGCAATTGACTCACTATAGTCTACTTAATTAAATAGTTTTGATTCGTTAAGTATAATAATAATGTCCAGCTATTCCTCCTCCTCCTCCTCCTCCGGGCGAAGGTACAATCAGTACGGATACAATCGCGATAGGGACAGGGGACGTCGGTACAATAATGTAAGTTTACTTACGATTAGTCGTTTTTGTTCGCCGCTTGAATATTAGTTTGATGCTATTTTATTGATTGAGGCTATTAAGGTTAATATTGCTTTTTGAGTTTGATGATCGGATTTGAAATGTTATTTTGTTGGGCATGGTTCAATGTGAAAAGAAAAAATAATATGAAGGGGTGTTAGTAAGGGTTTTTAAAGTTTTTAAGTTTCTTAAAAACCCTAACACCGCTTCAAATTGAAACCTTAACTTGAAAAAAGCTTTAACACCCTAAAAGTTTTAACCCTAAAACCTTAACTTGAAAATTAAAACTTTACGGTTGTAAAGGGGTTGCTGTTAATTTTTATTTTGTTGGATGGCTAGAACAAAGGGTATTCTTCGTCTTACAACTCGAGGCATTATTCTCCACCGAGGAGGATTCGAAGGAATATCAGTCCGCCTGTGAGAATTAATCGTGATGGATCGAGGGAATTCGATTTAAGAGATACTCTCAATAATGAACGACATGGAGGAGGAATGGAGTATGGAGGGGGTCCTCATTTACCACCACCACCACCAATGCCTATGGGGCCTGGTGGATTTGTTCCTCCACCTCTGTTAGAAGATGGAAGGTTGGGGGTAGTTCCACCACTTCCCCCTCCGCCACCTATGCCACCTCCGCCTCCAATGCCACCGGGGTTTGACATGTATCAACAACAAGGTCCTCCACCTGGGTACTATCCTTATCAATATCCACCGTACATGCCAGGCTGTCCTCCGCCTCCGATGAATGGGCCAATGCCACCGCATGTGGTTCCTCATATGCCTGCTCCACCGATTATGCCCAAGAAGAGGAAAACTGAAGCTCCGGATGCTAACAAGGTCGTGGATGAAATCATTGCCGAAATGAAGATTAAAGGGTTGTTCGATCAATTCCGAAAAGACTGTCTTGCTGGTGTTGAAGAAACAGTAAGGCTCATATTATTATGTCTAATGTCTAATGAATGAGAGAGTAGTGTTGGATAATATTTGAGAGGTCTTTAATTTTAATTGTTTGCTTAGCCTTCATTTCAATCGCTCAACTCGAAGGTAACCGGGGCTGTTGATTCATTTTTGAAGACTCAGACTTGGTCTACTGCGTTTCAAAAAGTCAAGATTAGGCAGGTGATGCAGAAGCAGATTACTGAGTGAGTTCTAAGAACATTTTTTTGTTTCTGTCTTTATTTTAGGTTGCAATGAAAATATACTTTACTTTTGTGTTTTAGGCAAGGGTATTATGAACGGGGAATCGAAAATATCGTTTTTCAAGCATGGGAAACGAAGAAAGAGGTGTTTCGATCGACAATTGAAGATGAAGTGTTCAAAAAAATGGGGCTGGAGAAAAAGACGACAGAGGAGAAAGAAAAGGCTGACGAGGAAGACAAGGTTGAGGAGGAAGAAAAGGCTGAGGAGGTAGAATGTGAAGGAGTGGGTGCTGAGGAAGTCAATCTGGACACTGAGATGGCCGATACTAACAATCCGACAGGAAACGAATTTGCATCAGAAGAAGATACAGAAGACGAGTCGCCAATGTTTGAAATGTTCAGTGAGGTATCTCCACCTCGGCCAGTTATGTTGGAAAATTCAGAAGAGATTTTGCAGGAACTTAAAAAACAAGCTCCGATACAACAACAACAGCTCTCCCCAATTCCTCGTGTTCCGCCATCACCGCCATCTGAGCTTTCTCCATCCCCTCCACATAAATTGCCCCCATCACCTCCTCCTGAAGTCCCTTTATCAAATGTATCTAAACCTTCGTCATTAGTCACAAGCGAAATTTCCTCCCCAGTGACACCCAAAGTGTTGGCATTGCCAAAAACTGATGAAAGTTCTCCAGAACCGGCTGCTAATGGTACACCAGAGCCTCCTGACTCGTCAATGGCTACTATTCCATCTCCTAGTGGCATTTCTCCACCAACTGTCTCTTCTTCACCTAATATAATGTCTGAAAGTCTGACGTCAAATGAAGCCTCTCCATCACCACCGTCTGAAATCCCTTCATCGTCAGTACCTGAATCGACTCTATCACCAGAACCTAAACCACCTCCGGCCACGACTACTGAAACTTTGAAATTACCAACTTGTGAAACTCCTCCGTTACCGGTACCTAAAGGGCCTCCATCTCACGAGAATCTTCCGTCACCAGATCATGAAACTCCTCCAGCCTCAGCTCCCGAAACGCCGCCCTCGCCTGCTCCAAAAACCCCCCCATCGCCATCAGAAGAAAGTCCTCCTACGCCATCTCCTGAAAATCCTCCTACCCCGAGGCCTGAAACTCCTCCATCGCCAGCGCCTGAAACTCCTCCCACTCCACCAGCGCCTGAAACTCCACCCACTCCGCCAGAGCCTGAAACTCCACCAGAGCCAGAAACTCCTCCATCTCCTCCGCCCGAAACTCCATCAGCTCCTGAGACTCCTCCATCTCCTCCGCCCGAAACTCCATCAGCTCCTGAGACTCCTCCATCACCTCCGCCCGAAACTCCATCAGCTCCTGAGACTCCTCCATCACCTCCGCCCGAAACGCCATCAGCTCCTGAGACTCCTCCATCACCTCCACCTGAAACACCTCCATCACCCGAGTCAAAAACTGCTGCATTGTCAAATCATGATTCATCTTCTCTAATGAGAGACTCCAGCTCATCTTCACGTGAATCAACGACTGATTTTCAGGATGAAAGCGACTGCAAGTATTTGGAACCAATTCCATCTTTCGATGAGAAGTTGTCGTATTATAGAACTTTACCGGATCTTGTGTAGCTTTCAATTGTATTTATGAATAACGGAATATTTTGAGAGCTTACTGAAACAAAATTTTGTTATTATTTATTATTTATTACCGAGACATAAATAAATTGTACAATAATCTTCAAGTCAGACGTCACTTCTGAATCTGAGTTGTCGCTTGGCATATTTCACAGCGAGCCGCTTTACCATCATGTGTCCTGGGCTTATGAAGGTACTAACTAAAATAACGATCAATAAGATTTGGGCCTGAAAACAAGAAACAAGTTAGATATTAAAGTCTATTCCTACTAGCTTTAATAACGTCTTCTAGTTATCTGATTTACATGAACAAAGTCTTCTGTAGTTCGCTTCATCCAGAGTATCAACGGGTACTGAACAAGAAAGCAAATATAAACTACTGTCGTAAAAATCCCATTCAGGCGATTGAAGTGACTCGGGTGAAACCTGAGTTTACAAAGAAAATTAAGTAAACGGCCGACATCCTGTAACTGCTCGTAAGCCTGAATTACCTAATTCTGATGTAGCTAGCACAACTTCCTACAACGAATGGTCTTGATACAGCTACCAAAACTAACGAGATATAAACAGCAGCTTCAGTAAAGAAGAGTTTGCAAATCATCATTGCCAATATAAACAAAGTAGCAACAGCCATTGTAAAAGCTGGAGCTTGCATTGTCAAAGCCATTCTTTGAATTCGATCTTCGTCTGTAAAGCAAAAACGAGAATTCAAGAATTGCAGCTTTTGAAATAAGAGTTGGACATGAGAATGACAATTTACGTTGAGATGCTTTTTTAATTTGCCAATCCGTGATGAGACCCGCAATAGGAATAAAGCAGGGAGCGATTAGGGCGCATAATCCACTGATCTTGTTGTAATGTGCAACTGCAATTGTCATAGATTAAATAGCAGAATTTTATAAGCGTTAAATACCAGACATAGAAATGTATGTGCATACTTGAATCAGAATCAGTAGACATTTTGTGGAGCCATGGAAGAAAAGTAGCTGAGTAGAAGAAGACCAAGAAGAAGTTAACAAAGTGCCAGAACACATGCAACAAGGCTGATACTGTCCACATTGAAGTCCCTAAAGGTACTATTTCGGTAATTACAGTTGAATTGTATACCTTAACGGTTTCAATGTCTTCTGAAAATTCGATACGACCCAGAACACAAATGTTTAGAAATTAAACCTAAAGACGTAGATCTTGCAGGATGTTGTTGATAAAGACTTACCACAAGACTTCATGGGCACAAGTTCTGCTGACGCCAAAATATGTGCGGATGTAACTTGAGACTCCTCGTTAGTCTTCCTGTTGTTGATAGATCTCTTTCCCTTATTGACATGATCATCAACTCGCATCCGTGGCATGACAAAAGTTACAGGTATAGTGAGCATGGCTACGACAGTAAACGCCAAGCCGATGGTTTTATATGGAACTTTCCACAAGTAGGCAGACTAAAAAGATCAGTAAGTTAATACGAACTACAGTTCTCTCTCTCATCCCTGATAACTTCTTACCTGTATAACAAGAAACATTGTAGTTGAAACGGAGTAGGCAGAACTGTACAGTATTAAAATTGTGGTTCGTTTTTGAGGCCAAAGGTTCGCAAATTGGAAAGTAGAAAGTCTCAACTGACTTGATCCTAAAGCAATGAGATTCAGGGCTGGCCACAGAAGCCACGGCATTTCTGTAGTAGTATCAATTAAATAACAGATAGGGCACTGTTTTCACAGACCACAGGAGTTCTCAAGGACAAAGCGAGCATTAAATGTTACCTTTTGAAGTGAAAGCCAGAAAGAGAAAACCGCCAGTCGTCATTATGCTGTACAACAGCACAATTACAATTAATGATATTAAGAGGTAAAATAACTCCAGGTTGCTTTTAAGATATTGATTTCATTGATTTGTAATATTGCATCAATACCTTCCAAGTATTCTTGTGAACCAAAGGCCACAAATGTCCAGTGAAAATCCAACTAAAAAAGATGTCAACCCATAGGCAACCGCACAAACGGTGTAGATCAGAGTCATTTGCACTGTTTGCTCTTCACAAGTATTTCGACTATGGTTAAAAGTGAGACTTTCTCCTTGGATGTTTTCTAAGGTCTATTTATAGGGGAAATTGTTCAGAATTAGGAAAGACACACCTGAATCTATAAATTCAGACATACCTCGAGATCATTGAAGACATTTTCTCCAAATTGGGCAGCATTTTCTTCTAAATTCTTGACGAGGTGTTCTATGTCTTGTCTGCTATCAGGATTGGAAACATTTGGCAGAAAAATGCTTCCGTTTTCTCTGAAAAACTGATTCGTCTCTCTCGTACAAAGATGACTGTAATGATCAATAAAGTTCGTCCAATACAAATACAACTATTTTACTTGTAATTTATTTGTAATCGTACCTGTAGACTCCTTCTTCCTGTAGCACATGTTGCAATGACGGCCAGCCAAAGATACAGCCACTGAAGACAAGGGACTCAACAAAACCGATAGTAACAATTGTTATCCTTTGCCACAGTCTCATTTTCCCCGATTTGCGAGCTCAGTTGAATGATATTTCACCAACAGGTATTTCTGAGATCTTCCAAGGAATATTGTTCTTATGCAACCAAAATGTTTGTACACCCGAAGCCGAAATCTTCATTCCAGACTCACTTAATTTCAGACCACTCCCTCAATTTCACTAAAAGCACTTGCATGTATTATCAAATTACCATGGTCCAAATGAATTAGAGGAAACGGTCTGCATTTCAACTCGACAATTTAATAATATGGGATTAATCATGTGCTTTCTATACTTTCATTCCGGAGTACGGATGTTTCTGACATCAAGAGCACTTTTCTTTGGGATTAATTTAATACGTAAGAAGTTACCCGGAAATTGAAGATGTCACTTTTGACTCCGATCAACTTAATGGACTATATTTTGTACAAAGTATGAAGCAACGCTGCTTCATTTGTCCTTGCTATTAAAAACTGAGTCTTAATTAGTTATATTACTAATATTCATATTAACTGAAGGATTGTGTGAACGAACTTGCCACTTGCATGTTTAATGTACTATATGCCACTTTAAGTTTTTAAGAACACAGATTTCAGCAACTAGACAGATAACATCAATACCGTGCAGGTACTTCAATCAATTGACAGGTGCATAGTCTAATTTTGCGTATTCCTTAATATGTATCATATCCACTTGACCGATCAGTGCTTGTTAACAGACCGTGCTAAGGGAATTTACACTGACAACATTTCGCTGATCACGAAGGATGACGAAACTACTGAATGTTAATTAAATTTGCAGCCTCGAGATACTCATGTATTTAACTGGAGGTATTTGGGAATATCTCAATATCAGTGTCCATTACATGCATTTGACGTATCAGTGTGTATGGACAATGACGAATGCAATCCGAATGTAAACTCAGGAACAAATGGTTTCCTAGCATGTTTTTATAGTGGTCTGAGCTGAGCTATATTAGTTTTGTAAGAAAGGAAAAGAAATCCCAAAAAGTAACAGTAGTCACAAATGATTAAATGGATAGGGAAAGAGAAAGTATGGGTTTACCCCAATGCAGATATGAAAGTTAAAAGGTGATGGAAAGAAAATTCTTGTTACTAGTTGTTACTAAAAGGAGACATACCAACAGTTACTTTAAATCGTTGGATGAAGGAAGAGATGAATCAGTCCTGCATATGAGCTAGATTTTTAAAACCAAACTAGAAAATAATAATTCCCAATGCATTTTCTCCAACCTAAATTTAGACGCCACTGCAATATCACCAGTGCACACAGATGAAAATCAAAACTTTAAAAGTACTTCGAAATTGGATCAGTTCAAATTTGGAATTTTTTACACTCATTTATTTGTACCTATTATTACTACAAGTGGTTTATGGTCGAATACATATATAGATAAATTGATAGTTCATTTTGGAATTTAGATCATTTCTTACAGAATAGACTTAATACGACTGGTCGAATTACGAATTCCTGTACTTCAATTGTTCTCTGGCGTACTTGAGGGCAAATCGCTTGATCAAAATATGTCCTGGGCTACTAAATGATATCAGGAGCAGCACGGTTAGCATGACTTGGGCCTGGTTATAAAGTAAAATTCAAATAAAGGTTAAACTATTAATTTCACATCTACGCAATCAAATGAAGTGACGCTTACGTAAACAAAGTCTTCAGTAGATTTCTTCATCCATAAGAGAATTGGATAGAGAACTAATGACACAATAGAAACAAGAGTTGTGAAAATCCCATTCAGCCGATTGAAGTGCGTTGGATGAAATCTGAAATAAATTTATTGTTAACAATCGCGACTCTTATTTCTTATCCTTAGTAGCCCTTGCATTTAGGCTAAGATATTATTCTGTAGTTGTCATGTCCAAAGTGCATACCTGATTCTGATGTAGCTTGCACAGCTGCCCACGATGAAAGGTCTTGAAACCGCAATCAGAACTAGAGACACATAGACTGCAGTCTCAGTAAAGAACAATTTGGAAATCATGGTAGCCAAGATAAAGATAGTCGCCACAGCCATAGTACAAGCAGGAGCTTGCATCGTGAGAGCCAGTCTAAGAACCCGATCTTCATCTGAAACACAAGATCATAACGGTTGAAAATTAACGTCTTTCAGAAGATTTTTATTAAGTGCAGATTAGCAGATAATTAAATGAGTCACATCTTACGTTGAGAAGCCTTTTTGATCTGCCAATCTGTAACGAGTCCCGCGATGGGAATGAAGCAGGGAGCGATTAAGGCGCATAGCCCACTTATCTTGTTGTAATGAGCCACTGTAACAGACATTCATATTTTAGATTGTTCGAATGATTAGTTTGATATTGTAGATGTTTCGAATGAGATTGGATTTTTGAACCTTTATCAGGATCGTTCGTCATTTTCTGAACCCACATGACAAATGTTGCCGAGTAGAAGAGAACTAAGAAAAAGTTAATAAAGTGCCAGAAGATGTGAAGGAAGGATGAAGTGGTCCACAAAGATGTTCCAAGGGGTGCATCTTCTTCACTGTCCGTGACCTTTTCCTCCAGTTGCTCGTCGTCTTCAGGATCTGTGTCAAAATTATTAAGCTATTATTCCGGGGGTAAATAAGCTGTTAAGATGTTCGTTGTTGAAATGAAAGTAATTCCAAACCAAAAGGATTCATTGGAACTCTCTCGCCACACTTCATAGCTTCAGAGCTTGTGTCATCCGGTCCTAGTCTTTTTGTGATCTTGTCAGCGTAAATGTCACTCAATTTGCGTCTCTCAGCCGGTTTGTCGACATGATCGTCAATTCTCATTCGAGGCATCAACAAGGTTACAGGAAACGTGAGGATAGAAAGAGCCACGAAGCCGAATCCAATTGCCTTGTACGGGATACCCCAGGAATACGTGTACTAAAATTTAATAGAGTCATGTACAAAACACTGAAAAATCAGATTTGTTCAATATTCGCTGTCGCTTACTTGAATTACTAAAAACAAAGCTGTGGAAATGGAGTATGCAGAACTGTACAAAATTAAAATAGTTGATCTTCTACTGGGCCACAAATTGGCGAACTGGAATGTAGACAGTCTCAATTGACTGGTTCCAAGCGCTATGAGATTCAGTGCAGGCCATAAAAGCCACGGTACATCTGTTAAATTTTATTCAAAAGTTGTAGTAAAGTCAAAGCATAAAGTGTATGTAAAGGATACATTCAATCGTTATATGGATCAAATTTACCAGAACATATCGTAATAATATAACTTGCTAGAAATAAAAAGAAAGAAAAAAGATGCAAGTGTGGCTTACCCTTTGAAGTAAAAGCCAAGCAGAGGAATCCACCACTTGTCATGATACTAAAAGAGAGGAATAAAGTGTAACTTGTGATTTCATTCATTTCCTTTACGTCATTGCCATCCACATTGACGGAAGGAAGTGCTGTTGATGAAGAAAGGGCGAGAATAAAAGTATAGCTGGTACCTGCCAAGAAACCTCGTAAACCATAGTCCACAAATGTCCAAAGAGAATCCGACGAAGATTGAAGTCAGCCCGTAGGCTACAGCAGCTACAGTGTAAATCAAAGTCATTTCAACAGTCTGGGCATCACAGAAGTTCGAATGGGCACTCAATGAGGATTCCTGAAAATCAGACGTATATTGAGAGATTTATTACTTTAAACGCACAACTGGAGGAAATATATCTCCAAAGATAGATATACCTACATATAGATTTTAGATCTTATAAGATACGAAGTAAAAGTTTTACTCGAAGATATGAAAGAATTCAATTTTTCCAAAAGATATGCCAAAGATTCAATAAAATACATATAGTCCTGTATTCATGTATGCGTGGACAGATAGAACTTTTCACGAGATGAAAGGGAATCAAAGCCGGAAATTATTGTAGGCTGCAGTAATACGAGTGTTATATCATGTCATATATGAGAATATGTTGAAAATTTTGAAACGCTGTTGAGTGATGCAGAAACATTGGAGTTTTATGGTTGAATATGAGAAAAGGAACAAGGAAATCTTGTATGGAATGTCTCTCTATATTCGCTAAGTATAGAATAGGTCAGATTTCAGTTTATTTGTGTCATATTATTGATGCTTGCTGAAAGTCCAAAAAAATGTTCTAGCAGAGTTTTGATTCATGAGTGATTCATACTTAAAATCAATACTATTAGTACTGAATAGCAGAAGTGATTGCTAAACTACACTTGGTCTACTTCAGGACGTATATCTGAAGTCTAAATTAATTTTTACAAAGTTTTCACATCTGATTCAACTTTTTGCTGCCTAAAGATTGGATGCATCTTGCCAAAGATGAAAATCGCGAAAAAACATGCAAGAAGAAAGGAAAAATTCAGCTAAATAGTTTGTTTGAGGACACAGGTAGATATTGGACAGTTTTGTTAGATTTATGAGTTTGACTTTTACTTCCTCTTTTAGTTAGGAGAGAAATCATAGCTGAGTTGATTCATTTTCTTTGTCTGGAGTCTAGACGCTTGCTAGACGACAACAGTTTTTTTACGGGAAGTGAGCAAAAATAATATATAGATATGTAACGTTTGTAAACCTTGGAAATATTTGCTTGTCCGCTTGAGAGAATAGTAGAATACTCATCCTGTTCATCAATATCTTGAAAAAACAACGGTCCTTCTGTAGTCCAAATTTTCGTGGGCACGGTTGATCCTGTTACGAGCTTTGAAGACAACTCGCTCGAGTTTCCACTTTTCGGACATAAATGACTGGAAACAAAAATTACAACAGAGCTATATTAGCACAGTAAAGATGTAGTAACAATGGATGGAATGGAATAGATGTAGTATTAAGATAAGAGTTGCATGAATTGTAAACTGAAGGAATTTACACATCAAAATGCTAGTGATCATGTAATAACAGTAGAAGCAATGGGACTAGTAGAAAGATTGCGATGGGGAAAGTTTGAGGCCACTGTGGCCTCCGTGTGTCTAATCGGAACAAAGGTTTCTTGATTTGGTTCCCACACACACGCACACACGCGTACAGCTAACTAGTTGTAAGATCACGCAGCCTCATGATCAGTACTTATTCAGTACATGCTTACATTGTGCATGCACTAGTGACTTGAATATCATCTCATCATCTCCAGCTCGACTATAGCAGTCTTCATTGAAAGAGAAGTGGGATGGGGTAAGTTTGAGTCATTGAGACTTTATTTACCTGTATACTCCTTCCTGTTGCAGTACCCACTGAAGACTTGGCCATCCAAAGAGACAACCACTGAAGAAAAGAGATTCTATAAATCCAATGAGAACTATTGAAATTCTGTGGCAAAGCTCCATCGTATAATTGCCTATTCTCTATCTCTAACAAAAAATTTCTGAATCAAATGCAAAATATAGTCGTTTCTTCACTTTCTAATAGCTTGATCACTTCAAACTCTCCGTGTCTTGTGAATTTCAAGAGTTGAATGGAACCGTAGAAACCCCAGCACTCAATGAAAAAGCCAAACTACACATTGATTGGTGGTATCGAAACGCTGCTTCGGCTTTCCTTGTCGCGTCAGAAGTCAGAACCAGACACTCATAGCGTCTCCTTTCTTTTCTAATATGTCTGTAAAAACGCAAAGACAATCAATGCTGGTCAGATAAGAATCACATACTCGCTAACTGGCAAAATTCTAAAGGCAATCGTAAAATTGCTCTTTCAATAATAGTCCATTTAGTGTCACATTTCTAATGTCTAGTGAAATCAGATTCCTCTGCTTACTCGACTAACTGAGCTGTTAAGATGATATCTCGCTCCACTTGAGAACAGAATCAATATATACATTTGTCATGTGAAGTATTTGCTGAGTTAGGAATAATAATTATTTGTCAATAATTAAGCAATAAGGGTCTCAGAGTTACAGAGGGAATAAGTCATACAGTGAGCGTCAATGTGCATGATATCATGGATGCTTAATGGTCGTAAACTTAACACGGACTGGGATAACATGTGCATGGAACAGTGTGTAGTTATTAATTGATAAGTTTGTTTGCCTCGAATAAAATTTTTCCCTAATACAAAGAAACATTGGAATAATGATGATGTTTAAGTATACTAGGTTCACACTTATCAGCAAAAATTCTTCGCAATTCAAACAATTTGTATACTGTGTTGCTTTAATAATCATTACAATCATGTATTACACCTGGACTGTCCAGTTAATATTTATTTATTATGACTTTGTTGTCCAACTTGTGTAAGTACTTTGAATATAGTCGGATGTATATATGAGTCTGCTGTATGTTGATAGTGAGGACTTATTGGTTTTAATTACCGTTTCGCTGATTTTGTATATTCTCATATCAATAATTTGTGTACTCCTGTCTATTCATTGCGCATTGATTGGAGCAATGGTTTCATTTAGCTTGATGTTGTACACTTATGGCTAGATCTACGCGAGATAATGCACTATTTTTATTTTGAGGGGTCATCAAACAATTAAATTTTAGTTCACTCGCACGAGATTGAGATGCACCTTTCAACTTCACATGTATATTAATATTCACTATCTACTGTGATCTAGATAATGTAATCATTCGCAATTTGATATATTTGAATTTATATGAAATTTAAAGAGCCTTATTTGTAATAATAATGAGATGAATTGAGAGGCTGTAGAGCCCGTTTGAGCCTCGCCTGCGTCGATATCGAACTGCCAACCAATCTTTTTGAATTTTGATTGCAAATGGCAATTAGAATTTTTCTAGAAGATATTACGTACTCGCTGCAAGGAATCATTATTTGCGATTCCAATAATCTGCAATTGTTTCATTATGAGGACGCATTATGTAGGATGGTTACCAAGAAGGCCTAAATTGAATGAGATCTAAGAAGGATTAATAAAATGCCCGGCGTGATTATTGAGAACTTAAGATGAGTCTAATAATCCAAATGATAATTGAGACAGGATGCATTTGGCCAATGATTCAATTGACGTCGCTAAATGTATGTATTTTTATTCAGTATAGTTTATTACAACACCCATTCAATTACGGTTCAAATGGTTCAAACTTTCAAACCAATTATGTTTTCGTCATGCTTGTACCTTAGTTTGTTTCTCCTTCAGATCATTGCTGGATGATTCCGGGTGTACCATGAGACGAGCATGTACATATAAACCTCATACCTTATGTCTACTTCTAATACATCAAAATACTTTTTGTGTAAAACATGTAACAACATTTAAGAGTTTAAGACAACTTGATACAGCAGTACACTGAAGTAGAACCTAATAGATTGCACATTAAATACTTCCCGTAAGATTCCTTTCTCTAAAACACGTCTCTATACTATCCATAATTAGAAACATTGAAACCTCGTAATCAATTGATTTGTGTACTTCATATCATTAAAATTTTCATTAACATCAATATGATTATATTTTTAAACGAATAAGGAGTATCATATAGATTCTTTCGTCTATGACATTTTGAAGGAACGTGGATCTTTCCTTTCATTCGTCATTGATTACTTTGATTTGAATTCGAAAAATAACACAGATAATGCTACATGGTAATTCCAACGCTTACACAATTAGTTTTGTATGCTCTGCGTTAATTCCACACACAATTGTGTTAAAGCAGAAAAGTATGACACCAAACGACGAAGTAAGTACGACTTGCATCAGATTCATGATAGCGGTTTTAATATTTCGGAAGCAAGCACACCGATATTTTTCATGGAATATAAAATTCCTCCTCTTTGTTTTCGGTTCAAATGAACCACTAATCCGCTACTTATACTTTAGTTTATGTTAATTAGCAGGTACCTACGACAGGTAAAACTGTATGGTAATTAAACTATAGTGAGTACATTTCATGCAATATAATATTTGGTTCGATCACACGCTCAATGATATAGTTTCTCGCTATAGCCAGTCGTTTCTCGTTACTACTCTATATAATCAATCTGTAATGTATTTGGTACTGCTCAAGTTCCATGTATCTTTGTTAAGGTTTGCGGGATCCTTACATACTTATTAGAGGAGGTAAGGAAATGAAAAGAATTCGAAATCTAATTGCAACAGGGGGGGCTATGTACACTAGATCGAGGACACTGCTATTTTTCTATGACACAACGAGAAGATTATGAAACAGATTTAATGTGTAAGAGCGTAAGAATACTCTTGAAAAAGCTATCGCGTAATAATATGCTATATTTTAATATATTTTAAATTTTTACGTGTTTTTGAGACAGAAAAGGTTGATTTGAAACTGAACCTGAATCTAAAAATGTTTAAGCTAAACTTCTGATATTGAATTAAGGTTAATATTTGAACCATGCGATGACATGATAGACAAGAGGTGTATTAATATAAATAATATGCTTACTTACTTAGTTGTATCGAAATTGCACCCTTAATAACGGAACTTGGATATGAACGAAGGGATCATTGTAGATTTGAGATCACTTTTGGTAAGTCCATACAAATTTTCTTTGGACTAAATTGTAAGATAGCTTATCCATCACGAATATATATATTGCATAATATTCATCTAAGATTCTCAAATCACTAATCAATCCTTACCTAAACGATGATGGTGCTGTTGTTACCTTCCATAATTACTACTTTGAATCATTTAGCTATAAAATTATATTTCTTTGCAGAAAATACAGAAAGAAAAAACACACAGAGTATTTATGCATGTGTGTTAATTATTTACAGTAAAATTATTACAATGATCCTGCAGGTATCGCTCATGATAGCGTATAAAAATAAATAACAAATTATTTCAAATGACTGTATGAAAATAAAAGACTGGCTACACATTATCGGGTTAAAAACAGGATGAGTTTGCAGCTCAAAGTGAACAACGTTTTAAAATCCGTAGAAATAAGTTACGTGAAATAATGTTAAGAGTAAAGAAAAACATATCCAGATAAACACAGTCTAACGAAAGAGAAAGCAACACGGCATATACGAGAAGCCGTTTAAACGACGCTGTTAGCTCGGATCATAACTTTCTTATCCTTGTTTGGGTTAAGAGCTTGAGTCTGACTAGACGTGGTTGCATCGGTGCTGAATTGCCGTTTGGGAGCAGCAGCAGAAGGATAGTAAGGTCCTGATGCAGCTCGGAGTGCCCTGGGATGTTTACTTCCTCCTCCATGGAAGTGACCGTTCTTTGGCTCGAATGTACTGCCCATCTCTCTGATCCGGACAGAGCCTCCATTTGCACAGCAGGTTTTGCCGTGGTGGTAGTGGTGTGACTTTATACTTGATGATGGAAGTGTAGACGAGGTAGTGAAAGTAGACGAACGGCTCAAGTGTCGACATAGCCATCGGGCTCGCCTCTGACTTCCCAAAGGGCATCCAAGAACTTTGAAGAATGCCTCACGAAACTTCGAGCTCATCACGTTCTGTTTACAAATATATATGAAGTGATTTAGCTTTACTAACGAGAAAAGAGACGTCTTAAGTGCAGTGTAAAAACTGGACTGATAAATCATTGGCGGATTGCAGTCTGCATTATTATTAAGTACAGGGTGTTTCATAAATCGCACAACGAGACGCAATGAAATAACATTCAGTTGTCTTAATTTCGTTGTGCGATTTATGAAACACCCTGTAAATGAAAACCTGCAGCTTACGTAAAGTACTGGGTTGATGCTCGAGTTGAGATATAGCATGACACGACACATGTAGAGAATGTTGTAGTAGACCTCTTCACCCATATTTTCTACAGCCGATGGAGGTGCCAGAATTATGTAGACTGTAAAGATCCGGAATGGAAGTAGACAAATGAAGAAGAAGAAAACAACTGTGGCCAGCATTATCACCACCTGAAATTTTCAATAATATATAACCATCAAATCATTAGGAAGCGATGTTATACGCTGTCATTCATGTGATTCAAATCCACGACATGTCCCAAGAAGTTCCAAAGGACGATAATTCGAATCTTTCATTATGATGATGGTTTTCATGACAGAGTCTCGCATGTTCGAAAAAAATATTTGAATTGCCAATTGCTCATGCAAATAAAAACTCGGGGCCATGTGAGTTGAGACTTGTGACAAGTAACATGACAGTCATTATCATCACCGCGTCTCCTAAAAAGGGTCTCATATTCAGTGTCTATAGATTACAAACATGAGAACATGAATAAGAAGCCGTGTTCAAATCACGTTGATGTGTACTGGAATAAGAATGTAATCTACTGAAAACCCTCGTGTAAATGAGAAAGATGAATAAAACATTATTAATTAATAACGTGGTCAATTTTGCACAGAGATTGCTCTTATGAAGTTGGTGTGTTGATACTTGGAAATATATTAATCAAAAATCGAAAATCGTATCTGCTTATGATGTAGAATCGAAAGATGGAGGAGGTTCTGTGA
>Ga0194135_10001081_pt1 | contig 15987 bp, 19 predicted proteins | sample LitLau_LLRF_2013_FD_134024 | JGI IMG/M metagenome (GOLD analysis project Ga0194135, IMG submission 134024) | Freshwater sediment microbial communities in response to fracking from North America - Little Laurel Run_MetaG_LLRF_2013 (version 2) | ecosystem: Environmental > Aquatic > Freshwater >...
TCAGAGGTAGTACATGACTAACTAAAAGTCAGACTTATTCGTCATCAAGACCAGGTTATAATTAAAAAGAGGCGTTAATCCAAACACTTGTAATACAAACACTTTCACATCTACTTCTGATTTGTGAGCATACCAATATATTACCGTGTATATACCGCATTAACATTGCCCTGCACCATTACACTCATTACACTTGATATCTTTCTTCTAGCCTACAACTTTCTTTTTACATTCTCTGACTGAGAGCCATTCAATCCGATGATGGTCTCACAATATGTTCTCTCTATCTCTGGAGAAGCTGAAAAATAAACTAACGAAGAATGTCTAGTCTACACACTACACATAAATTGAGACAGCGATAAACTTTAATATGAGCTGAGAGATGACATCTGAGACTAGACATCTGTGTACATTCCAGACTTTTGTTGAGACTGGAGACTATCGAGACTACATCAACAGAAAGAGAGACACAATGAAAGTGTATGAAAGGAAATTCATTTCCCTGTATTCAAGTGATATATATTTTCAATTTATGTAACAAATATAAATTGGTATCAATATCTTTAAAATAAGCAATCTATAATTTCCAGTACTTAATTCATGTTCATATCACGTTGACTTTTTTCATAATTCATTCACATTCAGTCCCCTGAAATGTTCTTTCCTTGCCGTTTCCTATACAGCCTCCCGTGCCTCCCTGCTGTTGTCTCATAACAAGCGCATGTGTCTATTCCTCAGCCAGGCAACGTGTTTGGTAAAATAACACCCGGTTTTGTATCAATCGATAAAAAGATTTCTTCTAAGGGCCACGGTAATAAGATGTCTTTGATTTCAACGAAACTATTAATGTTCGATCTTCGAGGTTTGAGTTTAATTAGAGTGCTGCATAACAATACAAGAACGAGTGTTCTTTTACGGAGCTACTACAAGACTGACAATAATGTTGTTTCATCGAGAAGCATTGCAACTTTTTTCACGAAAAAGTGTCACGGTAGAAGTAGTTGTCCAGTTTTAACGAGGAATTGGGACTTACTAACCTTCAGTACAACTTGTAGAGGATATTCTTCCGATAATAATAATAGTGGGGGTGGTGCTGCTGCTGTTAAGGAAGGCGAAATTAAAATCAAATCTATTTTGAGTAAATCCTTTCCTAATGCCAAAGAAATCATAGTCGAAGACATTTCAGGTTTGAAAGTTAACTATTGCACTTTACTAATGATTTTACACTTTTATAATATCTAAAACGCGAAATTCTTCAATTATTCTTTAGGAGGATGTGGATCGATGTACCAAGTCTACGTAGAGGCAGAGGACTTCAAAGGCTTGAGCATTGTCAAACAACATCAACTCGTCAATAAAGTGAGAGATATGAATAATTATTAATTAATATGACCTTCCTTATTACCTAGCTGAAGTAAAACACAAAGTACTAATTAATTTTTGTAATTTTACAGGTTCTCAGCCAAGAAATCAAAGCAATGCATGGAATCCGGATACAAACTCAAGTACCCAGTTAAATAGATCAAATATTAGTAACAAGATTGTGTAACAAGTCTGTAATTGTAGTGAAATAAAGAATTGTATTCTTTTGTAATCTGATTCACGGTGTCATTAATTCTAATGGTATCTTATTGGAACGCGGAGCGTCGTTGGAAATTGGAGACACTGAAGAACCGAGTTGAGTGTTTGGGAAATGTGAGACTAAATATTGCGAGCAAGTGGATCTCTGACATTTGGCGCCATTCACTGGACCTCGTTTAAACTGTTTCGGTGCAGCTCCTCGTGCTCTTCGTCACATTCTCACATTGCATTCATCAATTGCTGCGGCTTGCTGCTCACGGATTCTGTTCGACTCTTGAATTTCGACAATTTTGGTATGTAATTTTTGTGTCGATCGGTTTCAAATTTACTTGTTACTGTGATTTTGAGTCAGGTTATTTATAAATCGTAACTTTTGTGTTTAGGATTGCGGTTTGGCACCTGAAATCTGAGCCTGAACAAGTCTGAACGGCGGAGGAGCACGTAAGATTTCAACATGGGGAAAATGAAGAAAAAGGTATGTGTAATTTGTAAATAAAGTTAAGTTAGGTTTTGAAATTGTTCACTAATGTTCTCGTATTTTTGTGTGCAGTACGAGTCGGGGGAGGCCTCGCAGTTTCTGACGAGGAAACACGCGCTCCGTAAATTGCAGCTGAGTTTGAAGGCTTTCAGGAAGTTGTGCATTTTGAAAGGAATTTATCCTCGGGAGCCTAAGAACAGGAAACGAGCTCAGAAGGGCAGTACAGACAAGAAGACGTTGTATTTGAAGAAGGACATTCAGTTTTTGCTTCATGAACCTATTGTTTGGACACTGCGAGATCATAAAGTTTACTTACGGAAGAAGGGAAGAGCTAAGGCACTCAAGGATCATGAAGCTCTCAAAAGGATCATTGAAAACAAGCCCGTTTACAAGTTGGATCATATTGTGAAGGAAAGATACCCGACTTTTATCGATGCGATTCGGGATCTGGATGACTGTCTCACTCTATGCTTTCTGTTTTCGACCTTTCCCAGTATGCGATTTGTGCCAGGATCAATGTCAAGACTATGTCGGAGGCTTACCGTCGAATTCATGCATTATGTAATTGAAGCAAGAGCTCTGAGGAAAGTATTCGTGTCTATCAAAGGATATTACTATCAAGCGGAAGTTAAAGGACAGACTGTTACTTGGATTGTACCTCACAACTTTGCTTTCCAACCTCAGACATCAGAAGCTGTTGACTTTCGAATCATGGCATCTTTTGTAGAGTTCTACTCGAATGTCCTGGGATTCGTTAACTTCAGATTGTTTCAGGGCTTGAACTTGTTTTATCCACCAAAACTCGTGACAGCTAGAGGGACTACTGAAGACTTAAATGAATCAAATAAGCTCAACTGGGACACAGAAGACGATTTACTTGGGGAGAGAATTGCCGCTCTCAATCAGTCTCTATTGAAATCTGCAGAAGCAACCGCAGAAGAACCTGAATTGGAAATGGACGAGTTCCCCGTTTCAGGAGACGCTGAGAAGATTGCTGCTCTCAAGAAAGAAACTGAACGTGTGAAGGCACTGAAAACTTTGTTCAGTGGAATGAAATTTTTCTTAGGAAGGGAAGTTCCTAGAGAATCTCTGTGCTTTGTGATACGAGCACTCGGTGGACAAGTTTCTTGGGACCCGTATCTTTTTGCAGGAGCTACATTCCTTGAAAATGACGAGAGCATTACCCATCAAGTAGTTGACCGCGATGTCGATACAAAGCAGTACCTTTCTCGTTATTATATCCAACCTCAGTGGATATTTGATTGTGTAAATGCAAGAGCTGTGCTGCCTGTTGAAAAGTACTTTCCTAATGCAGTTCTTCCGCCTCATTTGTCGCCATTTTCAACAGAACGTGAAGGTGATTACATTCCTCCAGAAAAGAGGAAATTCATGGATATGGAGAAGGGTATCACAACTCCAGCAGATGCATTTGAAGATCCAACAATTGAAGAAGTCGAAGAGGAGGAAGAAGAAGAAGACGATGAAGATGAAATGGAAGACCAAGATGACGAAGGAGAGGAAGTTGAAGAGGATCCAGACTCCGAAGAAGAAGAAGATGACGACGAGGACTTGGATGAAGACGAGCGACGACTGAAAGCAATCAGAAAAGAGATGAAAGTCACGAAAGGCGAAGCAGAAATCGAAGATGAATTGAAAAAACGTAGCGATGAAAGCAAAGAACAGTGGAGACTTCGGTGTATGATGATTAAGAACAAACACAAGCGTTTGTATAAGAAGATGATGGAGAGTAGAAGACGTCGAAGGAAGGAAGCCGACAGATTGGAGACTAAGCGGAAAGAAATCGAAACGGAGACGAAGAAGAAATCCAAGAAATCAAAAGGTTCTTCTAAATAACTGTTAGTTTTAAAACTTTAAAGTTTAAATATCGATTTACATACGTTATTATTGACGATGAAATAATATTACTTGCAAAATAAATGTTTTCAGGTCATTCATAATTTACTTGTTGTATTGCGTACTTATTATTACGCTATTGAGCCAGGTGTAATGTCATTCAGTTGTAATTGATTCCCACGTGGGCAAAGTCATCCAGCTGGTGTTAAAAGCTATAACACGATTCATTCATATCTATGGCAAAAGTACACAGCTCTCTCTACACTAGACTAGACATTCACCACAAGGCAGAATCTTAGAGGTTACATCAATAGAAAGCCAAATCATATATAGTAATAATATTAAATCCCCATAAATATTATTAGTTTATTCCCCTCATATTCCTTAACTTTTTATTTTCTTCCTTTTTTATTTGACCAAAGAGTAAAACAAAATAATATGACCTCATATTCCCAGTGTCCTTGATAATTCTTTAATCAAAAAGCCAAGACAAAAGCTAGAACAATAAGACAGTAAAACATCATAAATATCAAATGTATTTTTATACTGACGACTCTGTTAATGAAGAAATCGACTGCTCAAAAGAAAACTGAAGAAGTTTATCATAGGGAACAAAATTTTCTGATACATTTTCATTAAATGCATGAGATTCGTTTAATATCACCTTTAAGTAGTCTTCGATGGATTTGGACGATGTGTACGTACAAATTGGAGAGTTCAAAACGCAACAGAAGATTTATTTCTTCTCCCTTGCGTTATTTAACATGTATGCTCCATTACACATGATCCAGGTCGTGTTCACAGGTTATTTAAAATTATAATGATTAACAATGTTCTCGTTGTAACAGAAAAATTTATTGATTTTTATTTATATTGTGGCAGGCCAAACACCAGAATTCCTGTGTCACGTCAAAGGAACTTCGGATGAACCACCGTCAGTATTGAACAACACTTGTTTGGATAATCAGAAGTCGCTTTGTGAACGTATTGAGTTTTTAGAAGCTCCAGATTCTTTTGCTAAGGAGGTGAGTCCAGCAGGATTGACAAGTATGACTTATGAGTGTGAAGGCTTATTAGAAGTATTTTATTTGGTTTCAGTGGGGATTAATATGCGATGAATCTTATAAAGCCAAATTGGTCCAGTCGTTCTTTATGGGAGGCGTTGGGGTCGGTGCTGTGACATTAGGGGCGGTTGCAGACGCTTACGGACGAAGAAAAACTCTTGCAGCAACTCTCCTTGGAATGACTGTCTTTGGAGTAGCTGGCTGCTTCATACCATGGTACTTTGGTTTTCTTGCTGTTCGGTAAGTACTTTGTGAATTGGAAGTCCAAGGATAAATTACAATAAAGAAGTAATGTTCGACATTAATAAAAACGGTTTATTTTTGTAGATTTCTGGCCGGAGTCTTTACTGCGGGGAATATATTGTCAGGTTTTGTGCTCTCCAGTGAACTCATCGGTCCCTCCAAGAGAGGATTAGCTGGAAATCTTTTCCAGATGTTCTTTGCTCTTGGAATTATTTTGTATGCAGGAATTGCTTATGTATTTCAAAAATGGAGAGTACTGACTGGCGTTGCGTCCGGTGTAGGAGCTATTCTTTTTGCTTTGTTCATGTACGTAATTTGTATCTTATAATTCAAAGTACAGAACATTATTAGAAATATGCCCTGCTAATACAGAGAGCATTGATTAATATTAAACCTGATTTAAATGTATTTTTGTTTTGTGATCATCAGATTTCTCCCAGAGTCTCCGAGATGGATGATTACTCATGACAAAACAAGAGAAGCAAAGCAAATCTTAAGATTGATGGCGGACAGAAATGGCATGGTTCTTCCAGCAGACTTGGAAATCAGTGTTCCGGCTCCAACTACAAGACGGGGACGTCTGTGGGACCTGTTTACTCGAAGAAAAACTGCTATATCGACTGTGATTCAAATGTTTTCGTGGTTTGTGAATAGCATGGTGTACTATGGATTGACACTGGCGTCTCAAAATCTAGGAAGCAGTGTTTACATTTCAACGGTTTTGTCTGGAGTTGTTGAACTTCCGGCTTATGTCGTAACTACTATTCTTATTGATTGGTAAGTGGAGAAAACTCAGCTGTATGTCAATCATCCTGCGAAATTTCTTTTTTACTTCTTTTTTGACTTATTCTAGTGTCGGACGAAAGGTTCCACTTAGCATGTTTATGATCATGGGGGGAGCTTCCTGCATTCTGATTCAAGTGTTAAAGAATCCTCATGTCATATTCCTAATGGCGTTAACTGGAAAGTTGTGTATCGCTGGGAGCTTTGCTGTAATTTACATTCATAGGTAAGTCTACGATTTAATTTCTTCAATTCTCAGTTTTTGAATTGATACTGTTACCGGTACAACTTCATATTCTTAAATACTACTAGTGCCGAGTTGTTTCCGACTGTTATACGAAATAGCGGTCTTGGACTTTGCTCATTATTCGCCAGAGTCGGCGGAATTCTAGCTCCGTTTGTTAGCTTAGCGGTAAGCTTGTCAATAACATTTTAATCATCGTATTATTATTAAAAATCAAAGTAATGGGTTTTATTTGTCAACAGGATACTATACAGCCGTCTTTGCAGTTTACGATATTCGGAGTTCTGAGCTTATCTTCCGGTTTATTAAATTTAATGCTAGAAGAAACTCTTAATCGCCCGTTGCCTGAGACTTTAGACGATATTTTTGGAGAAGTAGGAGGCTTACGAAGCGAAAGAGGAAAATATGCTCGATTAGCGAGTGAAGAGCTTGAAGATTCCGAAGAGGAATTATTAGATGACTCTGCAGCAGTTTTCAAGGTTAGTTCTGATCTCGAGCCCATAGTGCAAACGTGATGCGACGATTGCTACTTGCTGCTACGTTTATTAGTAGTTGCATGTAGTAACTTCTAATCTGGTCAGCAGTAGTTAATGCATCCGTAATTCGTAATACTCTTTTTGATACAATTAAGGATTAATATTCCTGGTGAAGGTTGGATACCTAGTTTGTTTGAACGAATAATTCATGTCGTGTCACATTGCTGTTATCCATTTTAGAAACTTTTTATACAATAAAGTTGTTTGATCTTCGACATTGCAGAAGAACATAAAAGAAGCCTAAAGCTGTTTCCTCCAATGCAAGAGAACAACTTACCATGTAGGAAAAATGCAACTTTGATTCAAAAGAAAATAATGAAATTGTATTACTGATGAGAATTCCCGAGTAAAACTGACAAGTCTGAAGACTCTAAATCATGTACAGTCTATGAGTATTGTGATAAATTAAGAGAAATTAACATAAAATTGTAATATAACTTAGCTCATGGCTCATAACCATAATTGTGCATTATGCGAACAATGCTTTTTGCGTACACTTAGACTTGACTGTATAGAAAAAACATATCATGAAATTCATCTTTGTAATAAGACTGTACAATTAATTGCGAATATTATATTAGTTATTTATATAAGAGATTTACATAATATATTCGAAATGTTTCTTCTCGTTATTATTGCGGATTTACATTCAAACTTTTGAACTTATTTCATGTGCGTTAATTATTACTTGTGCTCCTTTACATGATGATCAGTGTGGGAACCATTATGAGATTGACTTCCATTGTGCTCTTTCATAATAATTTCTTCTAATTTCTGTGGATCTAACATGCCCTGCAAGTCTTGGTCCTTAATAGCTTCGTCTTTTGCTGAAGATTTTTGTTGTGGATTCACTTTCTTCAGATCTGAGTGAACCTGCACATGAACATCAGTGTCCATTGATTCTATCAAATCTTCGTCTTCTATTGCATCATTGTCGAATTCAGTAGACTGACTGTTACTGATCTTCGTTGGTTTATTTGTAGAAGTAGTTGCACCTTTTTTCATATCGTTGCTTTTTAACGTTTGAGGGAGAGAATGAGCTTTTGTCACACTTGAATCTTTGACAATTTGTTTTGTATGCTCCAGAATCAACTCTACGTCTTCAATGAGACAGTCCAGCTCGTTTTCCAAGTCGCGTACTACCTCACTTTTAGCTGATTCGCCGTTAACTTCCGGACTTGAAATTCCGATTGAATCATCGTCTGAAGTTGAATTATTGACTTGATTAGTCTTATTCGTTAATTTAGTTTCCAGCGTGCGATCTGAATCGATGTCATCTGAATCATCGTCTTCATAATCTTCTGGTGGACAACTGCCTTCTACCTCTTCGCAAAATGTTGTATAATTCGTTGTAAGGGACTTTTTAGGAAGGCCTAATGTCAAGGCAGACGGAGTGTTTTCTGCGTGTTTGTCGGTTTAGGAAAGCATTAAAATTAACCTTAAAACTTTAACTTTAAATTAACTTTAACCTTAAAATGCATACCTTCTGCCTCAAGTTCAGATTCATCAAAGATGTTCTCTTGAGAATCTGCATCCTCATCTTTCTGATCGTAATAGTCATTAGAAACTACTACAAAAGGATACCAACTCTACAAACATGATAAAAGCCACCGAACAATGTACTTTGTATTCATCCAATTCCAAAGTTTTTTACATGGCTTAATTTTATCAACACAAAGTACAATCGAACCTCATCGACAGTTTCCAATTCGTTCTTCTGAGAAAAAGAATGTTTTATGGGATTTCCCTCGTGTCTATTAATATCATCCCTTCCAACTTTAGCTGAAGGAAAAAGGAGCAGCCCTAGTATGAGTTATTCTAGTAATTCTACAAATTCTTAGACAATTATATTAGACTTACGTGCGGAAACTACACATTCAGGTAGAAGTAAAGCAATTGAGAGAAGGACTAAAGGTGGACCTTTCGCAGAAACACGTAATCCTTTCATAGTTTCACATGCATTTCCACTTTGTTTATCATGTTCAAGGTCCGAGGTAATGTTCAGTTTATTCAAGTAATTCTTTTACAATTCAAGCCACAATACGTCATAAATGCTGATCAGAGTAAATTATTGGAAGGTTTCCATGAACCGTAGAATGCCAAACGCATCGATTATGGATCTCATAGTGTCAAACTGTGAAGACATCTTATTTGTGGAATATATCTTTGGTCTATTCTCCATTCCAGCAGTGTCCAGCATGTGCATTTTTTGTAATGATAATAAGGTTCCATAAATTAAGTTCTAAATACTTCTCTAGTCATTTAGTACAATATTATATCTTAAAATAATAGCAATTTGCTCATTTGTTCGAGCTTTCATCAATATGGTCATCTATCCAACCACAATTAATGTCTTGCGTTGTTTATCGAAACCAAAATCTCACGATGATTACGTGGTTTCATGGGATCTGCTTCATTCACGTATTCATTCCCATATCATGTAAAAGCATAACTATATGGGATAGCCTGGCGATTCTCCAGAGCTGTAAGCTTATTTTTCGGTTAGGCAATCTGAATTTTACTGAAACCATTTTACACGGCTGAGTAGGCTGCTCGCTGACTATCCAGGAATACAAAGTATCTCAACAACCATTTTTTATTCTTGTAATCTTGACTTTTTCTCAGAGTTATTGCACCCCCATCACAAGAAGGAAAAATGCACCTCCGATGATAGTTCTGCTTAAGTAGTACAGCAACCAGGTTCTAGCAACATGAATTTACAAATGCCCTTTTACATTCTTGCCTACCACCTGCAGCTTCTGTGGTTGCATATACATGAGAAGCAGGTTCACCTATTATTATTATGTGGAGAGGATCCCACAGGATTCCTCAATACAAAAAACGACTTCTTCTCTGTGCGTTCATGTATAGGGGTTTTGTATTATTTCTTCTGCTAAGCCTCCGTCCATATTTTGTCCATTTGCCAGTGCAACTACAACCTTCACCTTGAGCACACAAAATGAAGTTTCAAGGAATAGTTCCGATTCTGCTTATTTTGGCAGTTATCTGCATTTCAACCGCTTCTGGAAGGAAGAGTGCGAGAGAAAGAAAGTCGTCTACAACTTCTACGACTGAGACATCCTTGGAACATGGAGACAACAAAGAGATTCATGAAGGACTTTCTGCAGAGTTGTTGGGGCTGAAAGAGCAAGGTATGCTGGAGATTTAGTTGATGAGTCAGCTTTGGTCATTGCATACAATTTAATATCTCTCAAGTCTTAGTATTTATACTTTACTTAATATTGCAGCGAGAAACGGCACAGGAGTTGAAAGTTCAACCCGGAGACCGAGAGAGAAGAAGCAGAAACATAGACGCAAAAATAAGCATCATAGGGGACCACATCGTCAAAAGAAGAATCGCACAAGGCCCACCGATATCCTGAAAGCTGATGATGATAAAGTTCCAAATCAGCAAGTGCAAGCAAGCAATCCGGAGGCATTCACAGACTCCAGAGATAATGAGAAACTTCCGATTCCAAGAAATCATAGGAGAGGGAAAAATAAGCATGGAAGAAACCGGGGAACAAGACATTTGGACCTGAGTACTGGAGAAGTTCACAGAAGATTCACTAATGGTCATCATGGGGGTAATCACAACCACAAAGACTCTGAGATCTCTGCTAAAGAACACAGACGTCGGAGAAATCACCACAAGAAGCACAACAAACCATTTACTCCATCATTGGAAATGAAAAATACTCATGAACCAAAATAACTCGAAGTCTGTTTACTTGTTGACAATCGTTGACTACTCATATTACTACATTGTTACATTAGATAAATAATCAGTACTAAAAAAACACGTAAGTAAGTAATAATTTTAAGTAAGTACACGGGAGTTAATGTTTTTTTTTATTAAAGTTTATTTTAATTTGTGTATTGAAGTCATTTGTATTTTTAAATATTTGATAATATTCTTCTAATCGAATCGAAATAAATAGCGAGCTAATATAAAGTCAATCTATGAATTCTATATACACTTTGAATGAACTACTAGGCCTTTATTGTGGAAAATCGGTTCTAATGAATCCAATTTCCTCCAGCATATTCCACATACACTGTCTTCATCAACTTGATAACCCTGGTTTTTATCATCCGCTTCGACCTTATATAAAGTGCGAACTCGCTCCGACAATCCTTTAACGATTTTACCTTTACGATTCTGCATATAAGTTAATTTAAATTATCAGTAATTTTTCAATCCCAGCATTTAATTCTCCTATTTATAACATTTACCTGATGAAGTTTCAAACGTAATGCTCGGTGCAGTGCTTTAGAAATAGCTGCCATAGACCAATCGTCAGGTAACATGTGAAGGACTTCTGAAACATCGAATTCCTCCACAAAGTCTACTAGAACTTCTATGCATTGTGTATTGTCTTCCTTAGCACTGAAAATTCCATTAAACAAACAAATTTTATCAATTCTAAACACTTCTTGTTGATTTGACTGGTGACTAACAATAAATTGGCTTGCATATACCTTTGGTTGAGGTATGTTTTAAATAGGTTGATAAACGCTTCTTTTCTTTGGTTTTTATCCTGAATTTTCTTACAGTAATCCCGAGCAAATTTATAATCTTTTAAATCCTCAACGATGATTTTCAAAGCTGGAGCATGATCACCTGCCTGTAATGTAAACCAATGTTAATTTTGATAGCTATCTTCAATTTAACTATAAGACGATGTATTACCTTGCCGTGTAAAATAGCTAACTCTAGCTTTAAACTGGTGTTACTTAGCTTTCCGATCAGGAACTGAACTTTTAAAGCATTGGATGCAATCAAAAATTTTCTAAACTGCTGACGCAGGTTATCAATTTGGTCTTCTGTTGCTTCCGCAATTTGATCAATGTGAAGTGTGGCGAGAAAAGTATGGAGATCTTCATCTTCTAAATGTTTTACATCCACACAATGTTGCAAATATGAAATGCAAACCGAGCGATTAGATGCCAATTTTTCTGCGATTTCTAATGGTTGGAACACAATAGACGGATCACGTTTTGTAAATATTTCTAGAGCTTTGTTGCAGTCGATTGCTGACAAATGGCTATGATATTCCCACACCAGTCGTTCATCATTCGAGCTAAAGTTTTAAAAAAACCAATGCAATTTTTAGCACCAATACATTTTTAAAATAGTAATATACAACGTAGTATTTCTACCTCAGCAAAGCATCAATTATGGCATCAATCCCTTCAAACTCATCATGGTCGCCACATTGTAAACTTCCATTTAATAACTTCAGCCAAAGTTCTAAAGCCTGTCTCAGATCGCCTTTTGCTTTGTACAAGAGAGCAGCAGAGTCATACATTTTGTGAGCTGCCATCCATTCAAAACAATCTTCGTATTCAACATTCATGGAGTTAACGGAGTCTAATATAACTATGAACTTAGATTTGTCATAACGAGCTGAAAGTTTGATTGCCGATGTCGACAGGTCCTAAGGATTCAAATGAGCAAATAGGTAAAAAATAAAAAAGACATGAATATAGGAAACTGATTTTTGAACGGTTAGCAAACTCACTTTGGATTCCAACATGGGTTCATAGCTTGTTAGTACGTCCAGTGTGAACGATGCTAATGTCTGAGTTTTGTGGTCATCATTTCGAGTCATCTTCATCAAATATATCATTTTACTCAACATTGTTTTAATAGTAGTTGAAACAGGGGAGTACTACCTGATTTATGTCAACAAAGTCATGAAGTTGAGGAAGACTTCTTGTAAAAATTGTGGAGTTCGGCAATATTGTAGGAAAAAGGCTTATTATCTACAGAAAAAGGTTTAATGATTTACTATTCGCTGCCTTGCAATTTACATAAGAAATTTTAAACTTACTTCTCTTAGGTCAATGTTGGAAAGTGCAATAGATTCTTTACAATTTTGTAAGTCTAATTCGGTCATTCTTAGAAATACAGCCTTCCGATGAATTCGACGAAACAGATAATTCGTCTTGTCATGTTTAAGTTGAGACATTTCCAATAAACTGAATGCTTGATCAATTTTATCCGAATTAATTAAAGCCTGCAAGTATATTGAGACAATTGATTTTTCGTTTCCAGTACTATAGAATTTTACAATTTACAATACTATTTTTACCTCAACTTGATCGTCAACAGATATTGGAATAAATCGATATAGGCTTCTAGCAGTCCCTACATAAAGTTTACCTTCGCTTAGTCCAAGGCATTTAACACCTGGAAACGAAATTACGCTACTGGATCCCGGATCTGAGAGGCTAAAAAAATACGATTTATTATAGATCACCGTATTATGTGAAATTATTTCCATCTGATTCTAATTCATGTGTTTGGATTGGAACCTGCTGACAAATATGGAATCTACTCCACTTGCAACCACATTTAAGCCGTCAACAACTAGTTGGTTAACTCTGTCAGGCCAAATCACAGGTGGCCTTTCCGATGTACCCAGAGAGGTCGTAAAAACCCCTAGACCGCCAGGTCCTATGACTAGAAACTCTTCCTGTGAAGTAAAAAAAATCTGAGTGAAACAAAACCGAGCGAGAAGTATTTAAGATTTTCTTTAGTACTGTAGAAAAGACTTACTTTCCCCACATGAACCACTTTGGGTTGAACCTCTCTAGGATCGAATTCGCATAAATCTTGGACACTCTTTTTCTGGGCAAGAGAGTTTACAAAAATGTATCTTCCTGTTGATAAAGCTGCACACACCAATCCCGATTCAACTGCAAGAGCGACAGCCATTGCATCTAAACTTATTTCTTTTATCGGGTTAAATCCTTTCTCCGAAGCTTGTGCGATAACAACTGACTTTCGTCGCGCAAAGCAAACCTAAAATAGTTTTATTATAATTATTTTAGCTATCAAATTTAGAGTAAAAGTGTATTATACATTAGTAAAATAAATTATTGTTTCCTACTAACCGGGACGACAAATGGATCCCCATCAACAGGATTCTCATCCACGGCAAAACAATGAACCCCTGTAACGCTATTAGACCCTTTCATTTCGAAACTTTGGCTATCATATAAGGATAAGCTTCCACCACTCAGCACGATGAGACTATCAAACGCCGACGCACTTCTAATCTGAATTATCGGTTGCGTCTGAAAATACAAACCACAATGTAGAGGGTGTAAAACAGAATAAACACACCACATCAATTCGATAAAAATGAACACCACAAACCTTATTTAAATTCGCTTGTCGAACTCTATTGAAGTATGTCTTCGACTTATCTTCAACAATGAAATACTCCACTAGAAATCCTTCCGCAGTTCCTACGAACATTCGGCTTCCGCAGCATTCCAGACACAGCACCTGTACACATTGCAACCAAACCATTCACTGCATACAGACCTGCTAAATATTTAAGACTTCAAAACTTCCATAAAATCTAATTACCTTTGCCGGTGCTCCTCCGAAGTCTATGCTATTTATGACTAATTGAATATCATATATTTTTGGTGGTCCGCTGTCCATACTGATGCTGGAGGGAGCTCTGAAGCAGCTGCTACAATAATACTGTAGACTTGAGTGGCAATTTTATCCCATAAATTAAATCTTCAACTAACTTATCTTCTGTTGTCGCCACTCCCTCAAAAAACTAGAAAAATCTGACAATCTGACTTTCCTACTTTCCTATTTCATTGACAGAATAATATTTTGTAAATAAACCCACAATTCAAAATTGCACAGTCCCGCCCTCCGCCCAACTTCTCTCAATGCCCCGGTCATCTCACTTCACCCTCCCTTGCCAATTCCCACAGCGTCACTAGTCACTATAAAGTCAATTCGTCTCAAAGCACAGAATATCTTCATATTCTGTGGTCTCAAAGAGTCTCAATTTGCATAAGGATCATATCAACTCATCATTCATGTGAAATATGTGAATGTCTTTGCATCCCTCATATCTTAAACTAAACATCAACCTTAAGTCTATGTTAAAAATCTTTTTATTACTTGCACAGTTATGATTGTGGAGTATTTTTGTAGTCACGTCTCTTAAGGATCATCATCTAGGTGTCTAGTAAAACTAATATTTGAAATGCGAAAATGCAACGATTCACATTTCACAGTTATCTCATGATCATATTTAAAGCGAAAACAATAAAAGGTGTTTCAACCTGCTCGTTTTATGTAACTTATAATAATGCTTACTCAGCCAATAATAACGCTCCAGTTTATGTGAGGCCCACAGGATTGTATATTGTATCATGTATATAATATTTTTTGTATCGCTGTGCTATCATTTATTTACATTATGTACACCAATGCACACGGGTTTGTTTATGAAATCAATGTGAGGTATGAACATATCATTATTTAAAGGATAAATGGGTTGGCTACACCATTACATATTGTCAGTTAGGATTCACTCGCTGAGAAGTCAGGAGGAGGATATTTTATTTCTTACTTGAAAGATTTGGATATTTGATCCAACAAACCATGCGTCCCATATCTCTCCGTTATCATTCGCTTGGAGTATTTATCGTATTGACGACTGTCTTCAAGAGTGGAAGAAGTCAGTCAACAGAAGGAGGAATTCTGTTTCCCCAAGATTCAGAAACAAGAGAAAGAAAATCATTAGATGGAATTTGGAACTTTAGAATTGTTCCTAGAAATGATCCCGAGCTTGCATTTAGGGAGGAATGGTACAGTCAACCACTTGATCAGGTCAGACTACAAGTCTTATATGAACTCTTCTATAAGTCTTGGTGTCCATAATTGTTAATTTCGCATTGCATTTCAGACCGGAGAGGTAGAACTGATGCCTGTCCCAAGCAGTTACAATGACATAACTCAGAACAAACTCATTCGAGAACATGTTGGGTGGGCATTTTATGACCGAGAGTTTTTCATCCCTAAAGATTGGCTCTCTAACACGAGAATTTGGATGAGATTTGGAAGTGTTAATTACCATGCAATTGTGGTCCGTAATTTCATTTCTCTTTCTATATGATACTGCACAATATTTGGCTTTTATGTACTGACACATTACATTGCGTGTGTATGTGCAATAATCATGAAACAAGTGCGTATGAAATGCGTGTATGGCTGAGACAATGGGGTAATTAAACAACATTTATTTATGTAAATTTGCAGTGGGTCAACGGCATACGAGTGACAGAACACAGCGGTGGACACCTTCCATTCCAGGTCGAGTTAAGTCCAACAGACTTATCAGCTCAGTCGCCAAACAGAGTGACAGTTGCAGTAAACAA
>Ga0194135_10001082_pt1 | contig 15983 bp, 16 predicted proteins | sample LitLau_LLRF_2013_FD_134024 | JGI IMG/M metagenome (GOLD analysis project Ga0194135, IMG submission 134024) | Freshwater sediment microbial communities in response to fracking from North America - Little Laurel Run_MetaG_LLRF_2013 (version 2) | ecosystem: Environmental > Aquatic > Freshwater >...
AAGTAGCACCAAAATCTAATAGTGGTATTTTATTCCATGTGAATGAAAACCCGGAGAAATATCACCAGACTTACAGTACCGGCCCTGAAATGCAGGTACTGGATAGCGAAGGTCATCCGGATGGAAAAATCACCAAACACCGCGCAGGTGATCTGTATGATCTGGTAAAGAGCAGTTCCGAACCGGTAAAACCTGTAGGTGAATGGAATACTGCCGAAATTATCAGCAACAAGGGTAAACTGGAGTTTATATTAAATGGGGTAAAAGTAGTTTCTACTACACAGTTTGATCAGAACTGGAAATCGTTAATTGCAGGAAGCAAATTTGCAAAATGGGATGGTTTCGGCACCTTTAAAACCGGAAAAATAGCCTTACAGGATCATGGTGACGAAGTCTGGTTCCGTAATATTATGATCAAAGAACTTTAATTTATTTAAAAAACAGTATAAATATGATGAATACTACTACCCGTATTAAGTTATCAGCGATGATGTTCCTGGAGTTCTTTATCTGGGGATCATGGTTTGTTACCCTGGGTACTTTTTTAGAAAAAAACCTGCATGCAACCGGATCTGATTCTGCTTCTGTATTTTCAACCCAGTCATGGGGAGCTATCATTGCTCCTTTTATCATTGGTCTGATTGCGGACAGATTTTTTAATGCAGAAAAAATATTAGGTGTACTGCACATCATCGGAGCGCTTTTAATGTACCAGATGTATAATGCCACAGACGTACATGTATTTTATCCTTATGTTCTGGGATATATGATTTTGTTTATGCCAACCCTGGCTCTGGTCAACTCGGTTTCTTTCAACCAGATGAAAGACGCAGAAAAAGAATTCTCTACGATCAGGTTCTGGGGAACAATCGGCTGGATCGTAGCTGGCTTATGTATCAGTTATTTATTCCTGTGGGACTCTAAAGCAAGTATGGAATCGGGTTTATTAAAAAATACTTTCCTGATGGCTGGTGTAGCTTCCTTAATCTTAGGATTATTCAGCTTTGCTTTACCTAAGACACCGCCTAAAGTAGCTAAAGGTGAAAAGGTAGCCCTTTCAGATATTCTTGGACTGGATGCGCTGAAACTACTTAAAGACAGAAACTTCGCCATCTTTTTTATCTCTGCCATTCTTATTTGTATCCCGCTGGCTTTCTATTATCAGAATGCAAATCTTTTCTTATCCAGTATAGGTGTAGAAGGGCCGACAGGAAAAATGGCCATCGGGCAGGTATCAGAAGCATTATTTCTGTTAATGATCCCGGTATTTTTCAAAAGGTTCGGTTTTAAGAAGACCATTTTGGTAGGTATGATTGCCTGGGCTATCCGTTATGCTTTATTTGCTTATGGAAATGCGGGTGAGTTAAGCTTCATGCTGCTGATCGGGATCGCTTTACATGGTGTATGTTACGACTTCTTTTTTGTGTCAGGACAGATTTACACCAATTCGAGAGCTGGTGAAAAATATAAAAGTGCTGCACAGGGCTTAATCACCCTGGCAACATATGGTGTAGGCATGCTGATCGGTTTTGAAGTTGCCGGTATGATTACTGACAGTTATAAATTAACCAATGGTGCCGTAGACTGGAAAATGGTCTGGATCATACCCGCTGGAATTGCCCTGGTTGTATTCCTGCTTTTCACGATTTTCTTCAATGAAAAATCTAAAAGGACTATTGATACTCAATTTAATGAAGCTTAATCATGGGAACTGAACAAAGCCGCAGAAATGCTTTAAAAACAATTATCACCGGTTCGGCCATACTTGGCCTGTCCTCTGCCCTGCCGGCTTATGCATCATCAGAAATGGAACTGCATGATACACCGCTGAAAGGGAATGTCAATCACTCTGTTTGCCGCTGGTGTTTTGGTGATATTCCACTGGATGAACTATGTGCTGCTGTTCAGGGAATGGGTTTAAAAGCCATGGACCTTGTCGGCCCTGCCGACTGGCCTACACTCAAAAAATATGGTTTATATTCTTCTATGTGTAATGGTGCAGAAATCAATCTGACTGATGGCTGGAATGATCCTGCCTTCCACCCTAAACTGATCGAAAACTATACTAAAATGATCCCGCTGGTTGCCGCCGCAGGTTATAAAAACCTAATTTGTTTTAGCGGAAGCCGCAGAGGAAAAGATGATGAGACTGGATGGAAAAACTGTGTTGACGGCTTAAAGCAGGTGATTCCACTGGCCGAAAAACACAATGTAGTTCTGGTGATGGAATTACTGAACAGTAAGGTTGATCATAAAGATTATCAGTGCGATCATACCTCCTGGGGAGTTGAACTGGCTAAAAGATTAGGTTCAGAAAACTTTAAACTGCTTTATGATATTTATCATATGCAGATTGACGAAGGTGATGTAATCCATAACATCAGGACTTACCACCCTTATATTGCCCATTACCACACTGCTGGCGTACCCGGCAGAAATGAAATAGATGACACACAGGAACTTTTTTATCCCGCAATCATCAAAGCTATCCTGGCAACAGGTTTTAAAGGATATATCGCACAGGAATTCATTCCTAAACAGAAAGATAAACTCCATTCCTTAAGAAATGCGATTAAAATTTGTGACCTATAAAGATTAATTATGAACTCAAGAAGAACATTTATCAAACAGGCAGGTCTGGCAGCAGCCGGCGCCCTGGTATTGCCCTCATTAGCTTTCGCCGCATCAAATAAAGTCGTTGGTTTACAATTGTATTCTTTAAGGGCGCAGCTTCCACAGGATGTCAAAGGAACAATTGCTAAAGTAGCCAAAGCGGGTTACAAAGAAGTAGAAACTTTTGGTTATTCAGTAAAAGATAAATTCTGGGGACTGGACCCTAAAGCTTTTAAGGCTTTACTGGATCAGAACGGTCTTAAAGCACCAAGCGGACACTACGGAATGGACAAGTTCATCGGTGGTGGTGACCAGGATGAACTGAGAAGTTATATCGAGGCCGCCAATATCATAGGCAGTAAATATATTGTGGTCCCTTACCTGGGCGACAATCTGCGTAAAACGGAAGAAGACTGGAAAAAAGTTGCCGGGAAATTAACTGAAGCTGCTGCTATCTGTAAAGAAGGCGGCATAAAACTGGCTTACCATAATCATAATTTTGAATTCCAGCAGGTAGGTGATACCACTGGCTATGAAATACTGCTGAAAGGAACAGATCCTGCCACTGTACAGTTTGAAATGGATCTGTATTGGGTAGTAAGATCTGGCAATGATCCGGTAAAATTATTTACAGCGCATCCGGGACGTTTCCCAATGTGGCATGTTAAAGACATGGATAAGGTAGACCATACGATTAACACGGAAGTGGGCACCGGAACAATCAATTTCAAGGATATCCATAACCACGCTAAACTGGCCGGACTGAAACATTTAATTGTAGAACAGGAGAACTTCTCTATTGACCCTTATATCAGTATCAAACAGAGTGCTGATTATATTAAGAAGACACTTTTATAAAAAATTCTTCAGGGCGGGCTTAAAACAGCCCGCCTTTTTTGTGTTTTATAATTCATAATGAGGTAAAATACCTAAAAAAGAGAGGGTTTCTGTGGAAAACGCTAAGTTTTTTCCCATATTTGGAATATGATATATTATCATTAAAAACTTAAAATAAATAGATTAAATGAAAATTGCAGTTGTAGGTGCTACTGGTTTGGTAGGCACTGTTATGTTAAAAGTACTAGAAGAGCGTAATTTCCCGTTGACCGAATTAATTCCGGTTGCATCTGAGAAGAGTGTTGGTAAAGAAATCACTTTTAAGGGTAAGCAATTCAAGGTGGTTAACATGGAAACAGCAATTGCAATGAAACCTGATGTGGCTTTATTCTCTGCCGGTGGCAGTACTTCATTAAAATATGCTCCGCTATTTGCAGAAGCGGGTACAACAGTCATTGACAATTCATCCGCATGGCGTATGGACCCTTCTAAAAAACTGATTGTACCAGAGGTAAACGCTTATGAATTATCAATTGATGATAAAATCATTGCTAATCCAAACTGTTCGACAATACAGATGGTTGTGGCTTTAAAACCATTACACGATAAATACAAAATTAAACGTGTGGTTGTTTCTACTTATCAGTCAGTGACTGGTACTGGTGTTAAAGCAGTAGAACAAATGATGAATGAACGTAAAGGCATTATGGACGGCCCTATGGCTTATCCGCATCAGATTGACCTGAATGTGATTCCTCAGATTGATGTATTCGAAGAAAACGGGTATACCAAAGAAGAAATGAAAATGATTAAAGAGACCCGTAAAATCATGGGCGATGACAGTATCCGCGTTACTGCGACAACTGTACGTATCCCTGTAATGGGCGGACACTCTGAATCAGTAAATATTGAATTCGAAAATGATTTTGATCTGGCTGATGTCAGAAGTTTATTGGAAAAAACAGAGGGCATTATCGTAGTGGATGATATTGCAAACCTTAAATATCCAATGCCGAAAGATGCACATGAAAAAGATGAAGTATTTGTTGGCCGTCTCAGAAGAGATGAATCTTTACCAAACACTTTAAATCTGTGGATCGTTGCTGATAACCTGCGTAAAGGTGCGGCTACAAATGCAGTGCAGATTGCAGAATTTTTATTGAGAAAAGAACTGATCTAAACAGCTGTTTATGATACAGAATGTGGTGTTAAGCTGGCAAATTGCCTGAATAACACCACATTTTTTGTTTCTAATCAATTTGCTTTCCCGTTATTTGTACCAGCCTGTTTAAATTTATCTGATATCCATGTTCAAGAAATCAATTGTATTCCTGTTTGTACTTTCCGGCAGTCTTTCGTTTGCACAAAGCCCGGTACAAAAATTAACACAATCTTTTAATGCTTTCCTCGAAGACAGGCAGGCTAAATATGCGATTACCTCAATCTGTGTTTTAGATGCCAAAACAGGTAAACAACTCTTCGCTAAAAACGAAAATACAGGCCTTGCTACGGCTTCCACATTAAAAACCATTACTTCGGCTACGGCTTTCTCAGTGCTGGGTAAAGATTTCCAATACCAGACCACCGTTGGTTATAGTGGTTCGGTCAATGCTGAAGGTACACTAAAAGGTGACATCATTATCCTTGGAGGCGGAGATCCGACCCTGGGTTCGTGGCGTTATGCAAAAAGTAAAGAAAGTTTTGTATTAAACCAATGGGTAAATGCAATCAAAGCAGCCGGTATAAAAAAAATTGAAGGTAAGGTCATCGGTGATGACCGGCTCTGGGGTACACAGACTACTCCTGACGGCTGGATCTGGCAGGACCTGGGAAATTACTATGGAGCCGGCTCTTCGGCCTTAAGCTGGCGGGAAAATCAGTTTGATGTTAAATTGCATACTGGGAATATGGTAAGTGTACTCAGAACCGTTCCTGAAATGCCTTATCTAACCATAATCAACGAACTAAAACCCGGTGCTGCCGGTAGCGGAGACCATGCCTATGCTTACCTCCCTCCTTTTTCCAGTACAGCCTATCTGAGAGGTACATGGGCTACGGATATACAAAAACAGGGAATTGCACTCGCCCTACCTGATCCTGCTTTTGAAGCTGCTTTCCGTTTACAGGATACACTGGCTAAAGCGGGTATTAAAGTTTCTGAAGCCCCGGTAACTGCACGCCAGTTAACTGACGCTCACCTTCCTGTTCCAGAGATCAGTCAAAAGATCAGTACGACCAGCTCACCTGCATTATCCGAAATTGTTTACTGGCTGAATAAAAAAAGTCTGAACCTGTACGCAGAACACCTACTGAGAACGATAGCCTGGAAATCGGGTCTTGCAGCTACTGCAGCCAATGGAGCCGCTGCCGAGATCAAATACTGGGCCGCCAAAGGAATGGATAAAAATGCACTGAATATTATTGACGGAAGCGGACTTTCGCCCGCGACCAGGGTAACAACATCAGCTATGGCCAGTATCCTGTTCCAGGCACAAAAAGAAGAATGGTTCCCCGATTTTTACAAATCATTACCGGAATACAACGGAATGAAATTAAAAAGCGGTACCATAAACGACGTTTCTGCATTTGCGGGTTATTATACAGCCGAAAACGGAGCAAAATATGTCATTGTTATCAATATCAACAATTATTCGGGCACAGGAATCAATCCAAAGCTTTTCAAAGTCCTGGATGCGCTGAAATAGCAATAAATTCTCAACAGAAATCCAATTTTTATCCACAATTTGCTAAATTGCAACCTTTTACCAAACACACAAGCGAAAGCCCCTCTTCATTTTATGAATAAATTCTTACCTTTTATATGCTGCATTCTTTTTTACACGAGCGCATATAGTCAACAAATGGGAACCGGAAATACGAATTCTTCTATAGCAGACAGTAACGCAATTTCAATGAACAGGCCACCTGAATTCTCGATCATTCCGGAGCCGGTTTCACTGCTCAAGACCAATGGTTTTTTCACTTTACCAGAAGAAGTAATTATACTGGCTGCTCCCGAAATGAAACTGGTTGTAGATTATTTAAAGGAAAAACTAACCGTACCGACTGGTAAGTTTGTCTCTGAATTTACCAATACACAAGCGGCCGCAACCATCAGGCTAGTACTCAATCACAATCCAAATGCTGCACTGGGGAATGAAGGTTATCAGCTTTCTGTAACTCCGGCAGTAATTACAATTAAAGCGAATCAGACAGCGGGTTTGTTTTATGGTGTACAAAGTCTGCTACAGCTTTTCCCTAAAGAAATAGAATCTAAAGAACTGATTTCGGATATCAAATGGAAAATACCTTGTGTAGAGATTATGGATTATCCAAGGGTTGCCTGGAGAGGTTTAATGTTTGATGTAGCCCGTCACTTCTTTACAAAACAGGAAGTCAAACAATATATTGATGCGATGGTCCGGTATAAGTTTAACCTGCTTCATTTACATCTGACTGATGATGAAGGATGGAGACTGGAAATCAAAGGCTTGCCAAAACTGACTGAAGTCGGGGCCTGGAATGTCAAAAAAGTTGGTGAATTTGGTAATTTCAGCACACCCACTGCTGATGAACCCCGTACTTACGGAGGTTTCTATACCCAGGACGATATCAGAGAGCTGGTTAAATATGCGAAAGACAGATTTGTAGATATCCTCCCTGAGATTGATGTACCTGGACACAGCCTGGCAGCTATAGTTTCTTATCCGGAACTATCCTGTACTCCTGGCGCAGAAGCTTACCGCGTACGTTCTGGTGAAAAAATTATGGACTGGTCTAAGGGACCACCTCCAATTGCCCTGGTAGATAATACTTTATGTCCGGCCAATGAAAAGGTATATAGTTTCCTGGATTCTGTGATTACACAGGTAGCTGCCCTTTTCCCTTTTGAATATATCCACATGGGTGGAGATGAAGCTCCGATCAACTATTGGCAGAAAAGTGATGCAATTAAGGCCTTAATGCAAAAAGAAGGACTGAAAGATATGCATCAGGTACAAGGCTATTTTGAAAAAAGAGTCCAGAAAATCGTGGAATCCAAAGGCAAAAAGTTTATGGGCTGGGACGAAATCCTGAATGGAAATATGCCTTCCAGTGCAGCCGTAATGAGCTGGAGAAGTGCAGCCTATGGTATACAGGCTTCGAGAGAGAAACACGAAGTGGTCATGAGCCCTCAGAATATGACTTATCTGGATCTGATGCAGGCCGATCCTGTGACCGAAGCCAAGGTATATTCTTCTATCCGTCTGGGTAAAGCCTATGAATTTGATCCTATTCCGGCAGGCGCCGATCCGAAATATATTAAAGGAGGCCAGGCTAATCTGTGGACTGAACAGGTGTACAATATCCGTCAGGCGGAATATATGACCTGGCCCAGGGGTTATGCCATTGCGGAGTCTGTATGGTCACCTAAAGAGAAAAAAAACTGGACTAATTTTACAGGTAAAGTACAACAGCATTTCCAGCGTATGGATATTGCCGAAACAAAGTATTCACCGGGTATTTATGATCCGATCCTGAAAGTAAGCAGATCTGCTGATCGCCAGGTGATGGTTGAACTGTCTACAGAGCTGGATGGACTGGATATTTACTATAGCTTTGACAACTCTACCCCGGATAGATTTTATCCTAAATATACAGAGAAACTGGTAGTCCCTAAAGATGCCAGTCAGATGCGTCTGATTACTTATAAGGGCAAGCAGGTTATGGGCAGGTTAATGACTATATCTGTGGATGATTTGAACAAGAGAGCAGGAAGAAGATAGATTTTGAGATATTTCGTACATATAAGCTACAATGGTTTACAATACAATGGCTGGCAAAAGCAGGCGAATGTATTGAATATTCAGGGAGTGATAGAAAATGCACTGACGCAGATTTTTAAAACTCCGGTATTCATCAATGGATGCGGAAGAACAGATGCCCAGGTACATGCCAGCCAGTTCTTTTTCCATATGGATATAGAACAGGAATGGGATTTTGACCTGATTTTCCGGTTAAATAAACTTTTACCGATGAACATCGCTGTCTATGATGTTATTCCTATGGAAGGTTTACCACATGCCCGCTTTGATGCAGTACAACGTGCTTATGATTATTTTCTGCATACATATAAAGATCCTTTTTTAAATGGATTAAGTTCTTACTATCTCCTGAAGGACCTGGAGCTTGATAAAATGAAAGCTGCTGTTAATTTACTTCCCCAGTATAAGGATTACCGTGCTTTTTGCACGAGCCCTGACAAATATGAACATACCTTATGTTTTGTCCGTTCGGCTAGTCTGATGGTTGATGAGAAAGAGGAAAAACTGAGGTTCCAGATTTCTTCCAATCGGTTTTTAGGGAAAATGATCCGTATTATTATGGGGCAGGTCCTGAAAATCGGAAAGGGATTACTGAGTGTAGAGGAATTTGAAAGCCATCTGATCAGCAGGGAAACACCTGCATTAATTACCCCTGCACATCCGCAAGGGTTATATCTTTCCAAAGTGACTTATCCTTATCTGAACCTCCAGCCAAGAGTAGATTTTTCTGCGGTACTACAGAAACAGGCCAATACGAACTGGTTTACGCTCTGACATTATTGACGTTAAGGTGAGATTCAGGAATCAGGAATGCCTTATTTTTGCAGAAAATTAAGATTATGAATTTCCACACCAGAAAATGGATTAAGCCAGAAGACCTGAACCCAAACGGGAGTTTATTTGGCGGCAGCTTATTAAGATGGATAGATGAAGAAGCCGCAATTTATGCTATTGTACAGCTGGGTAATCCAAGAGTAGTGACCAAATATATCTCTGAGATCAACTTTGTAAGTTCAGCAAAACAGGGAGATATTATTGAAATGGGTATTACTGCAATTGCATTTGGCCATACCTCGCTGACCATGCGTTGTGAAGTGCGTAATAAAATCACCAGGAAAAGCATTTTAACCATCGACAAAATGGTCTTTGTGAATGTAGACGAAAATGGCAATCCTGTTGCACATGGCAAAACAGAAATCAAATTTATAGAGGAACAGTTTGCCGCCGAAGATAACTAGTCGCGGGCCAGAATTTCTGCCCGGATAGCATCAGCGGTCAGATTGATGCCGCTCAGTATCAGCTGCGCTTTGGTATAGAACCCTTCGCGTTCAGCCAGCTTATTTTCAATAAACCCGATCACTCCTTCTGGTGTCAGGTTACGCAATAATGGTCTTTTGGCAATTCCGCTTTCCAGTCTTTTAGCCAGGGCAGGCGCAGGCATTTCAATATAGACAGTGGTCCCATTCTCGTTCATCCATTCTATATTATCAAAGAAACAAGGTGTCCCGCCTCCGGTAGCGATAATACAGTTTTTAGGATATTCTACACTTTTGAGCGTATCACTTTCCAGTTTACGAAAGGCTTCTTCTCCATGGGCAGCAAAATAATCAGCTACTGTAATACCGGTAATTTTTTCCAGCTGATGATCGAGATCTATCAGATCATACCCTAATTTTGTTGCTAACTTTCTACCCAGGGTGCTTTTACCGCATCCCATAAAACCAATCAGAAATATCTTCATTAATTATTCAATTTTACCCTTGGATCAACAAAGGCATACAATACGTCTACAAAAATATTAATTACTACGAATACCAGTGCAATAAAAAGAATGGACCCCATTACCACAGGAAAATCGGACATCTCCAGCGCCCGGACTGTAGCCCTGCCCAAACCATTATAACCAAATATATACTCGACAAAAAAAGAACCGGCCAGCAGAGAGGCAAACCAGCCCGAAATTGCTGTAATGACCGGGTTCAACGCATTTTTCAAAGCATGTTTATAAATTATAGCCCGGCGGCCCAATCCCTTTGCCCGCGCAGTACGGATATAATCCTGTGCCAGTATATCGAGCATGGCTGTTCTGGTGAGCTGCACAATGATAGCCAGAGGACGCAAAGCCAGGGTCAGCACCGGCAATACCAGATTTTTCAAGGTAATGACCTCCCCTTTAAAAGGATCGTAACTATACAGGCTCCCCGACATATTCAGTCCGGTATATGGCCCGAGTACAAAACCAAAAAACCAGGCGATAATAATACCTGCAAAAAATGAGGGTGCCGAAAGTCCCAGAATCGCAAAAGCATTGGCAGCATGATCTATCCAGGTATTTTTATAAACAGCTGACAATACACCTAATAAAACACCAATCAGGGTTGCAAACAACATGGCTGTTGCAGCAAGAACAAAGGTGTTGGGAACCGTTTCTGACAGAATGGTGGACACCTCACGTTTGGTTTGATAGGAACGTCTCAGATAGGGCCATTTCAAAGCAATGACGCTGGCTGAGCAATTCATCAAACGGATATAATGATATTTTTCCTGAGCCTGCGGGGTGTTTTCATGAAAACCTACCGGCGACAGGTCATTGATAAACAACAGGAATTGCACTGGTTTTGAACGGTCCAGGCCAAATTCTTTACGGACAGCTTCTAAAGATTGTACATCCGCCCGCTGTCCCAGAGTCATTCTGGCCGGATCACCAGGAAGAATATTGAACAGGACAAACACCACAACCACCACGCCCAGCATTACTGCGAGCCCATAAGTGAATTTCCGTGCTGCGTAAAGCCACATCTTTATTTATTGAAATAAGCAGCCTTTAATTTTTCGAGAGAAGGTAATGACCGGAAACTCCATTTATTCACAACTACACCATTTTTCATTAACAGGATTCCAGGGTTTGCTCTGACCATACTTTTAAGGGGCACTGCATCGGCGTAGAATATCTCAGCCAGCAGTTTATGGTTTTTACTGAATACGCCTGCATCCTGTGCCGAATTGGAAGTCAGTAATACGGTACGGATATTAAATTGTTCCGTCAGATCCAAGGTCATCGCATTCAGTTTTCCGATAGCATCTTCGTTCGTATCTTTCAGGTTATAGGCCACAACCAGAAAGTTATAATACGGGTTTTCAATAAGCTCTTTGGTATAATTAGTACCTGATGCATCACTGATCACCAGGTCTTTGATTTTAGCTTCGTATCCTTTTTTGATCAGCTTTTGTTCTGGCTGGCCAACAATCTCCCAGTTGTTATCTTTCCAGATCTCTGTTTTCAGATAATCTTTATCACTCATTTCCTTAGTCTCTCCTGTCGCTTTGTTTTTCAGCTTGTACAGGATCTGATAACATCTGGTGCTGCACCATCGGGAATTTTCATCGCATCGGGCAGACTGGCCCCAATTTTATAAGGTAGAAAATCCAGTACCGGAAGATAGCTGTAAGTATAAATACTGAACAGCACTGAGATAACCACTACCCCGATTAGACCTGCCTTTTGTTTGCCAGAGTTCAATGTAACGGGTAGGATTTTTGTCCGGTTAATAAACAGATATACAATCAGCACCAGTAAAATGAGATCTTTTGAGAAAGACTGCCATGGGGTAAGTGGAATAGCATCCCCAAAACAACCGCAGGAAGTCACGACCTTAAATGCCGCAGAGACAAAGGTCAGAAAGGTAAAAAATATAATAATCCCGAGTAAACCAGTAGTCACTTTTTTACTCCAGAAGCCAAATAATAACAAAGCACCGAGTACAATTTCAAGAACACAGAGAAAAATAGCAATCCCGGTTGCAAAAGGACTTAAAAAAGAAATATGAAATACATCGAAATATTCTTCCAGTTTATATCCAAATCCGAGTGGGTCATTGGCCTTGATCAGACCTGAGAAAATAAAAAGTATACCTACAAATAATCTTGAAAAATTCAGCGCGGCTTTGTTCATCTTTTTTACTGCTAATTTTAGATTTTATTTTACATCCATTTTAATCAACGCAAAAACAGCGTAGTTCAACATGTCCTGGTAATTGGCTACTACCCCTTCAGAGGCCACAGTTTCACCCAGGTTATCCTCAATCTGTTTGACCCTGAATACTTTCATCAGAATCAGATCAGTCAGTGAACTGATTCTCATATCCCGCCATGCTTCACCATAATCATGATTTTTAGCAAACATCAGGTCTTTGGTTTCTTTAACCTTCTGATCAAACATTTTTTCTACCGTAGCAACTTCCAGTTCATTAGGGTCGCTTTCGGTCATTTCCGACTGCATCATCGCAATCACACAGTAATTGATAATACCAATATATTCGGGGATAATCCCCTCGCCTACTTTAGAGATTTTCTTTTCTTCGAGTGTACGGATTCGCTGTGCTTTGATAAATAACTGATCGGTGATGGAAGATAAACGCAGAATGCGCCATGCCGTTCCATAATCTTTTGTTTTCTTTAAAAAAAGCGATTTACAAACCGCAATTACTGAGTCGAATTCTTGTGAGGTGTTTGTTGCCAAAACAATTAAAATATTTAGTTTAAAGCTATTTTAATACTGTATTTTTGTACAGTATGATGGCTAAAGATACGTTTTTAAACCGAAAAATAACACTTAACCTAAAAGGCGAACTCCTGGATTTAAGCCGCCCCTGTGTGATGGGGATATTGAACTTAACGCCAGATTCTTTTTATAGTAACAGCAGAATGGGTTCTGTAGATGCTGCATTGGAAAGAGTAGAAGTTTGTTTAAATGAAGGGGCTGCCTTTATTGATATCGGTGCTTATTCATCACGCCCGGGAGCAGATGAAGTAAGTGCCGAAGAAGAACTGAGAAGAATCATCCCTGCAATTACCGCGATCAATAAACGATTTCCAGAGGCTAAATTATCTGTAGATACTTTTCGTGCAAAGGTAGCTCAGGAAAGTATTGATGCCGGAGCGCATGTGATCAACGATATTTCTGGCGGGACACTGGATGAAGCTATGTTTGAAACAGTCGCAGCATTAAATGTTCCTTATATCCTGATGCATATGCTGGGCAATCCGCAGACCATGCAAAAAAAACCAGCCTATGTGAATATCGGACTGGAGGTAGCAGATTATTTCACAGAAAAAATAAGCCGCTTAAGGGCTATGGGGGTTAAAGATATTATCCTCGATCCTGGTTTTGGCTTTGCCAAAAATACGACGCACAATTATCAGTTGTTCAATCAACTGGAAAATTTTGACCTCTTTGGCTTACCGGTACTGGTTGGTATTTCAAGGAAATCTATGATTTATAAACTACTGGGCAATACGGCAGAAGAAGCGCTGAACGGAACCACAGTACTGAATACAATTGCTTTGCAGAAAGGAGCATCGGTTTTAAGGGTACATGATGTGAAGGCAGCTGTTGAATGTGTATCTATTGTTGAAAAAATGCAACAATCTTAATATTTTCCTAACTTGGCAACAATGAAAGGTTTTGACTTTGATTTTCTCACGATAACGGTTACGGATGTAGTGGACATTTTGTTCGTTGCCTTCCTGATTTACTATACCTACAATCTGATTAAAAATACGCTGGCGGTTAATTTACTGCTGGGGATGTTTATTATCCTGATCCTCTGGTTTGTAGTAGATGCTTTAAATATGCGTCTTTTATCGACGATCATCAATAAATTTATGAGTGTAGGGATCATCGCATTGATTGTGATCTTCCAGCCTGAGATCAGGCGCTTCCTGTTGCTAATCGGAAAAAACACTTTTTTACAGAAAAATAAAGCCTGGTGGGGTTATCTGTTTGGCAGTAAAGATATCGAAAGGGATAACCTGGTCAGGATCAAACCAATTATAGATGCCTGCAAGAGCATGAAAAAATCGAGAACGGGTGCACTGATTGTCTTTGTTAAATTTTATGACGACCAGTTGTTTGCCAATAGCTGCGAACTGATAGATTCGAAGATCTCTAAAAGATTACTGGAAAGTATTTTCCAGAAATACAGTCCTCTGCATGACGGAGCCGTAGTTATTTCTGAAAACAAGATTAAAAGTGCAAGCTGTATATTACCACTGACAGATAATGACAAATTACCTCCTCAGTTCGGTTTACGTCACCGTGCAGGGATTGGAGTATCAGAAACTACTGATGCAGTTGCTGTGATTGTATCAGAGGAAACCGGCGAAATCGCCTATGCTAAACAAGGGCGTGTCAGGATGAATGTTTCTTTTGGGGAACTGGAAAAGCTCCTGAATAAGGACTTCTAAATTCAGCGCAAATAAAAAATCCGGTACAAGACCGGATTCCTTACCGGTATTCGCCGGATATATCTTAAGGCTATTAATTAGCAATACTGATCAAAAGCACCGATCAGGTTTTCAGCGATCATTTGTGCAGGACGGCCTTCAATCTGATGACGTTCGATCATATGAACCAGTTTACCGTCTTTGAATAAAGCCATAGCAGGTGAAGATGGAGGAAAAGGTACCATGTAACTTCTTGCTCTGTCTACTGCCTCTTTTTCCATTCCTGCAAAAACAGTAATCATTTTATCAGGGTGTTTTTCATTGGCAGCTGCTAATCTCGCTGCTGGTCTTGCATTTGCTGCAGCACAGCCGCAAACAGAATTTACCACTACAAAAACGGTTCCTTCGCCTGTGATAGCATTGTCAACGTCTTCAGCAGTCTTCATTTCTTCAAAACCGACCTTGGTCAATTCAGCCCGCATTGGCTCAACTAAATATTCTGGATACATATATAAAAGCTTTAATATTATTCAATTTAATATACAAAGGTACAACCCCCTTATATAGCATCAAAGGAATACTATTTAAGGGGATTGTTTTTTACCTTGAAATTACTTTGATCCTGGGATATGCATTCCTGTTCAACACAAAAAACATTTGTTATTTATAATGTAGCATATCTATTGCTTCTCTTTCCCCCTTGTGTGTCTGTAGATCCAATAACTTTGGAATCAGTAATAACTACATTACCACTTTGATCTATATAGTAATTACTATAACCTACAAAATTACCATCGTCCTGTAACACCCAAATCGGGCGTGTGGGCCTATTTTTGGAACTAGGTTCTTTCAGAAAATAGGTATCATACCCTCGTGTGATCCCAACCGAACCCCAGCCTGAAAAAGAAAGTACTGCACCTGGTTTGTTTTTAATATCGGCTGCCCAAAGAATATAATAACCGTCTTTGTATAAAACCAAATTCCCGTCGCCTTGAAAATCTAAATGGTAAGTGCCATTTTTGGCAATAACCGGATCTTTTTCATCATTACTGTTTATAGCCCCACCTGGTATTATATATCTTTTATTAAATTCTGTATTTGCTAGAGGAGGTTCGGACGGTGTTACCGGCCCAGTACCTGGATCAGTAGATGTTGATACTTCCCAATCATAAAGCGGGCTTTTCCATGCCTGAATCAAGGGCATATCAACAGTTTTAAAAGCCAATAAAATTTGATTTCCAGGAACCAACTGCGAATTATTAATTGTTACAGAGAAATCATTCTTATCAAGAAATGACATCTTTTCCTGGAAATCTTTTCCGGTTATTGTGACCGGGGAACCAAACAACAAAGGTTTTCCAGAGGCATCACCAGATCCAAGTGAAACTTCCAGATTGACAGGTTTGAATTCCGGATAAACTGATGTCTCCCTGCCAAAACTCACTTTAAATTTAATAGTTGTTGTAGCTCCTTTACTTATCTGTACTTTATTGTTTTTCAGAC
>Ga0194135_10001083_pt1 | contig 15977 bp, 24 predicted proteins | sample LitLau_LLRF_2013_FD_134024 | JGI IMG/M metagenome (GOLD analysis project Ga0194135, IMG submission 134024) | Freshwater sediment microbial communities in response to fracking from North America - Little Laurel Run_MetaG_LLRF_2013 (version 2) | ecosystem: Environmental > Aquatic > Freshwater >...
GAGATGAATTAGATGAAAGGAGAATTAGACACGCGTGTGTGTGTGTGTGTGTGTGTGTGTGTGTGTGTGTGTGTGTGTGCGGAGAGGCCCTTCGGTTTCCCCATAGTGTGTGGATCTGTGTGGCACTATGATTGGCATTAGTGACACACACAGAGTGACACACTCAGATGGACCACCACACAATACACACACACACACACGCGTGTAATGTGTGAATGCTCCCCACTGTTATATAGCTCGGCGGAGGAGTAGTAGGGGAGAAAACAGTGAAGAGAGGCTGCGTTCGGTGGTGGTGTCTTGTTGGTCGTCGTCACATATTTTGACTCATCCGCACACACTTCAGTAGATTTCTCACTTCCTCCCTCCACCACTACTCGAACATGTCGTCGTGCCCTTAACGTCAATAGCTGACGTGCAGTGATAATAATAAGTTTCCTCGCAGCTCTGGGACATGTGGACTGCCTTACTACTACTCACCACCACGGGATGAGTTTTGATCCGACGGACCGACGGAGGTATTAAAAGCCTAATACTAAAAAAATAATAGTAGATTTTTGAAACGTCATCAAGACCTTTGTAGTACAATAGTAATAGTGAATGATTGAGACATACTGACACGTGCGTTGTTTCCTTTAGCTGGTACTTCGGGGCCATTTCACGTCAAGATGCCACTGATCTTCTCATGTCGGAGCAGGATGGAGGTGTCTTCCTTGTCCGGGACTCCTCTTCCATACCCGGCGACTATGTTCTCTGTGTCAAGTAAGTGTACATGCTAAAAACTCGAGTTCGTGTAAATGGAAGTAGTGCGTGGTGGTACCGGTGGTACCGGCGGTGGTGGTGGTGATGGTGTGGTTACTTACTAAATAACACTGAATATTTGTGTGTGTGTGTGACATATAGGGAGGATTGTAAAGTATGTCACTACATAATTAACAAAGTGCCGGAAGAGGGTGGGGGTGAAACGCGCTACAAGATTGGAGACCGCTTCTTTCCTGACTTGCCGTCTCTGCTGTCATTTTACAAACTCCATTACCTCGACACTACTCCCCTTGTACGACCTGCTATCAAAAAACTTGAAAAAGTTATTGCCAAACATGACTTTGATGGAACAGTAAGTCCATAAAAGTGTAGTAAAACGAAGTAGTTGTACCTTAAGGACATATAAGCAGTAGTTTAATGGAGTTGACATTTATAAGGACGTGGAGGACCTGCCATTCAAGCGCGGAGAAGTGTTGACGATAATTCGAAAGGATGAAGAGCAATGGTGGATGGCGAGGAACTCCTTAGGTCGTGTTGGTGCCATTCCAGTTCCTTATGTCAGACCGGTAATTACAGTTAATAGCTCAGAGGTCATAAAATCGTAAGATTATGAATAAGGCTAAGCTGTATGAACTATGAACTATTTACAGGTAACGGAGGATAGATTCGCCAATGGGGACTCCCCAGTACCCCCACCCCCCATGGAAACTGACTCCCTTTCAACGAGCTCTGTGAGCAACTCTAGCGCTGCTACAACCAACCCCCCCAAACGACCTTTTCCTGAGGTAGAGTAGACTACCCATTCCTCATCCTCTTTCTTAATAAATAAATTGCTTATCAAAAGCATCTTTTGATTGTAGACAAGCAAGAATCAGTACGCGCGAGTGAAACAAGCGCGAGTGCCGAACGCTTATGATGACACAGCACTGAAGTTGCAGGTGGGCGATATAATTCGCGTGACAAAGATCAACATCAGCGGCCAGTGGGAAGGAGAGCTCGTTCTCGAAGGAGGCAAAGGCGGACGTGTAAGTTCAATTAACGCTGTATTCTGTTAACTAACTAACTGTATTTCAATATGCTTCATTTGTGTACAATATTTATGTTTATTGCAGAAGGGACACTTTCCGTTCACACACGTGGACTTGATAGACTACGATCCTACAGCGAAGGAGGAGGGGACGAAGGAAGGCTCTTCTTAGGACCACGTGTTGTTAGGCGTGTGTGGGTGGGGCTAGTCAACGTCGTCTTCGTCCAATTTTTATTGCAGATTCCTAAACTAATTTTCTATGTGTAAATAAAGTTCATTTTTCTCGTTGAAGAGACCTTTGAACGTCGCTGAGTAAATTTGACTGGACGTAGGTGAAGACACAACGATCTGTGTTAGATAGTGAGTGTCGTCTATTGTGAAGTCAAAAACTGTGAGGAGTTGGGCGTCGGGTTGTGTGAGCCACTCGTGCTCTAGACTCCACCCACTCAGTCCCTTTTTATAAAAATTCACAACCCAGTTTTTAAACACCCTGAGCAATACATGTTAAAGTGACAGTGTTTTTAGTGAAATTACCTTGTACTTGTAAACCAGGAGTTTCCCACTGGTAGTCAGAATGAATAGAAAGACTTCAGAAGAAGGCTTTGTCCTGAGAAATTTGACCTGCAGTGGCGGCGAGGTCATGTCAATTGTTTGCGACTTCTGGAAGTAGTCGACGTCAAGAGAGTACTTGTAGATCGCCACGAATCCTCTGGAGGATGCCGCAGCGAAGAAGGGAATGTGGTTGGGCCCAAACACCGAGTCAATGCTTATAGTGTCAATTAGGGGAATACACGTCGAAGACTTGAACTTGTAGGTGGCTTCTGTATACGTCAAAACCTCGGCGGAACTACCGCTTAGAGCGATTAAGAACGTCCTCCCTAATCCTTCCATTGACGTAGCCTAGACATAAAGAAATGATTAAGTTTTGACGTTTGGTTGTAGAATTTAAGGTATGATTTTGTTAGTACTACTCACGAGGGAAATATTAGACACGGGGAGAGTGTGAAGAGGTGCAAAATGTGAGTTAGAGTGGGTGGGGCAATAGAGAACTCCATCGGCACTGAGGAAACACGAGGCTAGTCTTCCAGTAGAGTCGTCGAAAGTGTGTATTAAAGGGGACTCATCAGTCCAAATTGCTTGGATCAGAGTGAATTTTACTTGTCTTGAGGCGTCAGTTGTCTGTTTGAGAATGAATATCTTGCTTCTCCGTCCTGCAATCAATTAAACTCATGAAAGGAGTATGCACAAAATCAGTTTAATATGGAACACACAGTCTCTGTACCTGGAATGCGTTTGCTCTCCAAATATGACGGATCCTTCCTGACTTCCACGTTAGGAGGCCTTCTATTATTCTCTTTGACTCCCAAAAGGAGGAATAAGGAACCCTCTTCTGTATCGATTTCCCTGTAAGATTCTACCTCTCCCGTGATTCCTACGATAACAGAATACAATTAGAGTGATTGAAGGGATACCACCAAAAGTAATATTATCATCGAGTGAGACTTACTAAGGGCGTGAGAGTAACTTGGGTCAAAGAGGCTAGAGGTTTGGTCAAAGTTCCACCACGAGTCTTTAGTTACTCCTGAAGAGTCCTCCACGCCAATTGCAAGGGTCAACTGTGGGAGGCCATAGAGGACTTGGAGGTACGAGATGTTGGAATGCGTAAGCTGTTGCTTGAAGATGAAGGACTCCAAGAAAACGGGAGGTTCTGCAAAATAATACAGAACTTTTGTACTTAAAGATCTTCATAGTGAATATTGTGCATGTACTTCGGAGACTGACTTGTGGAGAGCTGCTTTGTGAAATCTTCCAAGAGAGAGTACTTCTGGTGTGCACGGAAGTGAAGGTCACTTGGGATAGCTAGACCGGAATAGAAGTCCTCAAAGAGTCGGGTGAGGTTGTACCCGTGAAACAACTGGGCTGTCGTGACCTGCGTTACGTGAATGGGCGCTACGAACTTCTTCTCCCCGTAAATGAGTAGAGGGCTGTCGTCGCTTTTCAACACCTGGAACATCATGTCAGTCAATGTATTTAAGCTCATGTTGGTGGTAGTTCATACAGAAAAGGTACAATAGAAACGGAGTTGTCAATGAAAAACCTACCAAGTGACCGAGTGTTTCATTAAGATTGTACTCATTAAAGAGCCCATTAACATAGATTCCTTGAGGTGCGGTGAGTGCCGCCGCAGTGTTAGGAAGTCCTTCATCAGGGAGATCCACGACCATCCTACCTGGAATTACTTGGGAACCCTTTCGAAGTAGAATATGGTCCTTGTCCACTTGCACTCCATCCACTAAACCCTCCACCCTAAACATATAAATATACGTATATTCATTAGCATAATACATATTATGCAGGTTTTCAAAGCTCAAATGCCATTCCACCTGAGATTTCCATAAAAGTTCTGCAGATTAAGTGGACCCTCAAAGACATGATCTCCGTGAGTCTTCACACTCGAAGCTTTCCATCTTTCCATGTCCACTCCTCCCAAAGAGATAGACTCATTATGTGGAAACACGATTTCTTCCACATCCAACTCCTCCGTTACTACCTTTAATCCTGTTACTTTGTTCCCATATGGTGCACCCAGTCGCAAGAAGTCTTTTAACATGTCCACTCCATTGACAGTCACACTTCCATAACTTCCATCCACCCCAAGAATTTCGTTAACACGTAAACTCTTCAGATCCCATCGTCCTAATAGTTCCTGGTCAGTGTTATTCAGAAGTATCGACGCTGCAAAAGTCTCTATATCTTTACCATTAAAGAGTCCCTCTTCAATAGTAATCGCTTTCGTATTTAGGGCATTAAATGACGCGGTCCCGAAAGACACACTTCCTGTCCAAACTTGGTCTTTCGTTCTGCTCACATAAGTGTCTTCAATGTCCCTTATGTCAATGTTCCCTATGAGGAGAGACTTTTCCTCTGAACCTACGACGAGTGAAGGCGTGTGGTGCCCTTCAAAGCTGACGTTTTGGAATGTAGGCTCATGGCGAATGACCGCAGTGCTGTCTGTAAACCACACTTTGTCCAGAAGCTTATAGAGATCCATTCCATTGACTGTGCTCCTAACGTAAGGCTCGACTTTGAGCAATAGATTGCCCCGGACCAGAAGAGACTCGTTTGAATAAGAATAAGAAGCAGACTCATTTGGAAATAGAAATCTTATCGCAGGATTGATATCTAGCGTGTCCACTTTGCCGTGGAGAAGTAGATTTCCATAAATGTCCACTCCATGAGTGAATAATACTCGGGGCTCGTAGAAGACAAGAGGTTTTGTTCGATTCTTCAGGACTGCAGAGTATTTCAAATCTTTCCCGTTCACGAGAGCAGATGGACTCAACTCTAAGTGGTTTCTTATTTCGAGCTCGTCTTCAAAGACAGTCGTTCCACGCAGTGTTCCTCCAAGATGACGACGTATCACATTTTTGTCCAGTTCTGCGACGTCTACCACGACGACCGTTCCAGAATGCCTTTCCACGTGAACTTGAGAGGAGGAGAGTGAAGTTAGTGGAGATGAGCTCACGTTTACAACTCCTTCAGAGAACTGAATCGGAGTGAACACAGTTTGGTCACCAGTTTTGAGGAGCCAATGCTTCTGTGATCCCCACTCGCTCCCTCGTAGAAAGTCGTGGATAACGGAGGAGTTGTCAATATGAAGGGAGGTCACTTCTGCCTCAGACTCTAGCACGAGGGATTTAGAATACAGGCGAAGAGGGCCTGTGTGATTTGACAGGACGAGAGATTGGAGGAACTTGTGTAAATCGACGCGGTTTACGTATCCGTCAGTCTCCATTTCCGTTGACTCCAGCTCCCCGCTTATATTCCACTTGCCTTGGATGACTTGAGGAACTCCGTCGGTGGTTCTCTTCAGTAACGTGTCTTTGATCTCTTTTCGAAGGTCCACGCCGTTTATTTCTTGAACGGAGCCTTCGATGTCACCCGAGACTTCGAGATCTTCGTGGATTGTAACGGGAGCTGTGAAGGAAGATGGAACGAGAACTGTTTGGGGTGTGTTTTTAAGGAGGAGTGAAGAGAAAGGGATGTTTCCTGGAAGAAGGAGAGTCTCTGGACAGGAAATCTCGTCAGCCTGTACAAAAGTTTTATCTTAAGACTGATTCTGATGTGAGTTTCTGGAAAGCCAAACCTTATCGGAGGAAGAGACTTACTCGAAGAACGTGTGAGAAGTGAATGTCGTCATTTCCAGGAATCGTCTGTTCTGCTCCATCGATAAGCAGATGCGGGAGAACTTCCAGCAAGTTCCGTTTCGACTCCTGATGACCATAAAGGCCGTATGAATCAACGTGCTGTTCCAAATAGACGTCTCCGTGTATCCACGTGACTCCAGAGATGTTATACGGCTGTCGTGCTTCCCTCCGGAGCCAAGATTCCAGAGGCTTCTGCTGTCCATTGAGGTCCCTACGGATTAGAGTGTTCCCTTCCACGTTCAGAGAATGGAAATGAAGTGCACATGAGCCTGGAATCCTCTTAGACGAGAGTGGAGCAATGTAACGAAGAATGGGAAGGAGGTCCCGTTCACCCTGCTTGAAACTTCTTCTCGCCGTCATCTTGTGAGGAGTTATGAGGTCTCCATTGATCACCACTTTCTTCGTAAATGTCGTCTTGTCCAGGAGAATCCTACGAGAGCCGCTCCAGTTTTTTATATCCACTCCGTCCACAAGGTTTTCAGCCCTCACGTCGGAAATCATTGAAATGTCTTGAGTGAAAGTTTTCCAGCTCAGTGACTGATGAGGAGCATCTCGCAAGAAAATGTCCAGTTGTCCATCTTCTGAACGGACTCGGATGTGGTTGAGAGATCTAAATAGGAGACGATAAATCATAATTAAACACGAGAAAGGAAGCAATACCTAATGCTTCACAGAGTTCATAGGGACTTACTTTGTGACAAGGAGAGTGTCAACGGCAGAGTCTTCAGCCACAACAATGGAGGCAAAGTGTTGAGGTGGGGCAGATGCTTCAATGCTTACCAAGTCTTTCTGGAGATCCACTCCACTGACTTGAGGTCCTCGGGGAAGCTTGACGTCTTTAGCCACCACGTTTTCAAAGTGTGTGACTCCTAAACACACACGCAAAGTGATTATCACAATGTGTAGCGTTACAGATAGTTAGTTATTACTCGTAAAAGTAACCCACCCAGCATCTTCTGTGGGTACTCTGCCGTAGTGTACACAGCATTGGAAATGATACGACTCACAGGTCGTCCATTTATAAGCCCCTTCACAGAGACATCGCCTTCCACAATAACATTGGTCCACTCTTTATGTCCAGTCAAAATCACTCCGTCTGCATCCAAAGGAACAGCCTCGTTGTAAAAATAGTCCACTTCCTGTCCATTCACGAGTTTCGTATGGAGATGAGCAGCGTGTGAGTGTTCCACGTAGATTTCTATAAGAAGCGTTGTAAAAAATCATACTGTAAGATAAGCACATAACAAGCCATGAGCTAAAGGGAGCAGCTATACAATAAATTTGCACCGACCTGAGAAGGTCTGGTTTCCTTCCGCCAGCAGGAACTTGGGAGGATGTGAGAAGTCAACTCCTCCAAAGACTCCATTAACAACCTTGACGTCATGGGCTATTGTTATTTCCTCATAGAAAGTATTTCTTGCCGTGAACGTCAACGAAGTCTCGTTCAGAAGTGCGTAATGACGTAAATCAATGTTGTTTACCATCCGTGGATAGATTTCCCCTGGAAGAGATTAATTATCATTCAATTGTCACTCATCATTGACAAGTACAACGTACAAGTATTGTGTTGTTATGAAATGAGACAATAACGAATGGCCTTCGCGTGACGTCGGAAGAATGACAAGTGGTTTATACTCGTGATAAGACGAAAATGAAATGATGATAAGGCTGAAAGTAACATTCCAGAACTCTTCTATTTAACACCATTTAGGGAATCGCACACAGACCTACATAGTAGCCTATTAGCCACAGATCTAACTCAATCTTTAAAGTTTCAAAGATGTTCGAGAAAGGAGTTTGTATGTTCATTTTTGCCGTTGGGGCACTAGTCTGCTTAGGGGGAGTGGCTGCTCAGGTAACAAACGACACATCGCGGCTATCTCCCCAGTAGTTCGCTTTTTGAGCTAGCTTCGTATATTCATCTCATACTTATTTTATTTGGTTTACAGGAACCATGTTCGAACGGAGAAGGTGTGTCACCACACCCTAACTGCTCCTTGTACTACTTGTGTGGCCCAGTCCCCATCCTTCAGCAGTGTCCGTCCACCCCCGTCCTCTACTTCAACCCACTGATTGAAGCTTGCGACTTTCCTGCAAATGTTCCAGAGTGCGTAGGGGGAACTCGACCTCCCACAGGTACCACTACACCCGTTCCTACCACTACACAAACTACAACAAGACCCACAACTAACGCCACCACGCAAACGACAACAAGAGCTACGACGACAACTGCTGCACCGACTACAACGGCCAGAACTACAACACCAACGACCACGCGTCAAACTAATGCAACAGACACGCCTGAGACTGAAGGAACTCCTTCAACATCAACTGCCCTGCCACCTGTGCAGTGTGACCCTACTGGAATCCACAAAATAGCCCATCCAAGTAATTACTTAAATTCAATCTTTAAAAAATACGGGGACTTATCATAATATTGTAGTCTAACACGATACATTATACTTTTGTAGCTGAGTGCGACGCCTATTTCTGGTGCATCAACGGAGCACTCCTCCCCGAAGTGAACCACTGCCCTACCGGTCTCCTCTTTGACCCAGAGATCAGGGACTGCAACTTAGAAGAGTTAGTTAACTGCGGGGGCACTACAAATGGAACATCCACTGCAGGACCTACGACCACTCCCCCTCCAACAGAGTGGCCTGAATGTCTGCCTGGACAAAATACCGCCCATCCCTACCCAGGAAACTGCACACTCTACATTATCTGCGTGGATGGAAGTATGACATTCTACAAGTGCCCTGAAGGAATGCTCTTCGACCATATTGTGAGGCAATGTCGTCCCGAAAGTGTAGCCGTGTGTGCTTCATCCTCATCACCTCATCTTGTCCAGATGAAGCAGGACTTCAGCATCGAAACAGCTGCTGAGCCCCTGAATGCAAATTCTGCAAATAAGGACCTTACTCACGTGGAGGAGGAACAGAATGAAGTCGAGCCACAATGGCATCATTTCACCTCACTCAGAATATTTTGGAGGAGAGTGTGGACGATGAGATTGTATTAATTTGATTAATGTTTTAAAAAAGACGAACAAAAATAAAAGAAACCTGAGATCTTGACGTGATTGGCGTGTAATTTGTCAAAAGAGTAGTCTTGATTTTGTAGAATGACGTTGGGGAGAAGTGACTGCAGATGGTAACCATTAAGTGTGTCGTTGACTTGAAGGTGGTCTACTCGCAGATCTGGGTTTGAAGTGTACAATGCAGAGCTGATGTGAATGGGTCCTGCGAACCATACAAAATTGTCTATTGTTAGGGACATTATTGGGTGAACCATTTCGTTTTTTTTATAATAATTGGCCTTACCTGTGAACTTGTGGCTTCCATCGACATAGGCGACGTTCTTCATCTCCACCACGGCAGCGTCAACTTTCTTCCGTAGGGCGAGCGACTCCTCCTTAAGTGCTACGAGGGATTCTCCCAATGCCCCATCCAGTCTCCTTCCGTTATACTCTAAACTCTGCAATATGACGAATTCCCATTGCGTTTAGCATGATATTATGGCTCTCTATCTCTCTTTTCTGACTTTATTAGCTTACTTGAGTTTGGACTTTATCGGCGACCAATTTTCCAGAGAAAGTCAACGGATGGCTGAAAGAAATCGTAGAATCGTTGATTTTAGGAGCAGCTTGGAAACGACGGATGAATTCGTCAAAGTCAACACTGTAGACTTGTTCCTTTGCAGCGAAACACCATCTCTCGAGGTCTGAGGTCAGTTTTGTGTAGTCGTCCTTCAGTGTCATTTGGACGGAGTAGATTCCACGTTGAGGGAAGTCTGAGGCGTTGCTGGAGACGGCTGTTAGAAATTCGTATTATGAAATAAAGCTTCTTCTTGACCTTATATAGTTAACATGCATATGTGCGGAGTCTTACTATAGAATGGCTCCTGTTGAAACACAAAAGGCCGCAGTTTCATGGGGGAATTCACTTGAGACATCCTCTCCTCGTATGTTTGGACAAATGACCATCCATTGTACTGGAATATCTTGAGACCATTCAAGTCTGCCAAAACGAGGAAAAACTTGTTTTCCAACTGGAAATAAGAAAATAGAGCGAGCGAATTAATTTCCTCAATAGCAGCAAACGCAAAAATTCGATTTTTTGTTCAGTAAAAGAAAGTATGGTTTCTACCGTCACAGGAAGGAACTCGTGAGCTCCGTAGGTTGCAAAGCTTTTGAAAAGAATAAACCTCCGGGAAACGAGTTTCATTATGAATGACTTGACGTTGTAGTTCTTCTTCCCATGTTCGTCTAAAAGAGAAAAAGACACGTAATAATAATAATAAATATATGGCTTGTATACGGACATAATTACCAATTTGACAATGATTGGCTACAGCGAGAAAGTGTTCCTTCTTAGTGTGGCCACTACTGAGAGAAAAATACTTGATGTCCTTTGCTCCATAAGTCCTAATCCGTTGAAAGGGCACGAACTTCGAGTTCTTCTGTTGGTAATGAAATATCTCCGAGTAAACGCTCGTCGACCCAGTATCATCTTGAAAGTTAGCGACCACCAAGAAGTCCGCACTGTTTGCATTAAAGAAAGCAATGCTCTGTGGCCTCGAGGCGAAGACAGAGGAGACATAGTCGAAGTATCCACCTTGCCATAGGAACAGACGGACTTCCACACGCACGGAACGTTTCCCCGAATCTGTGTGGAATTCTGGAGCCACGGCCAAAAACACGTTGTTCGCTTCCTCGCCCGACCCTTTCCTGCGAAATGTCACACAAAGCCATTTTACGAAGGTTACTTGATGTATTGGGCCTTTTACTTTTAAGAGTCTTACCCAAAAGCGCATGCGCGAGCATGTGCAGTACTGATAGTCTGGACTTTACGAAACGACCGTCGTTGGAAGTCAACCCGGTATAGAATGGACCCAATGTCAATGATGTCTTCAGAGGGAGATGAGAAGGGAACGAGAGGGAGGATGTAGAATGCCTTGGATATCTCGACAATTTCGATTAGTGTTGCTCCAGGGACTTCCATTTGCCACATGAGTTCCAGCGAGAGTCCCTTTACACATTGTACGTAAATACATAATATATAGATTCCCATTGAATGAAAAGTCACAGGAAGGGACGAGTGTACTTACAGCGTTCACTTTGTATAGGACAACTTCATTGGGTGCAGTGTCATATCGGATGAGAGCGAAGAGATAAGAAGTGTTCTTGTAGACAAGAGAGTTGAGATCGAGAATGTCAAGACCCTCCAACGGTTGTGGGGAAAGGCGGAAGGATTTGGTCACTACGTATGTCCCTTTTTCTAACCATCACATACACAGCCTCCTTTGTTATTAATCCACGTCACATATAGTGATATGCATGATTAATATTTACCTGAAGTAGGAGGGGCAGTTTTACGCCGTCTTCTTTCCAGGAGAGCAGGATTGTCTGCAGAGATTGTAGCCCTTTTTGTCCTAATACCCACTTTTGAAGGTTCGTAATCATCTTCTTCTTCTTCTTCTTGTTCAAGATAAGCAGAGAGGGAGGCTTGGAGCCCCTCACGCAACGGTGCTAATTGTTCCCTGACAAGTCGTCTCAGTTCTTTTTCTGCCGCACCTAATCAGAAGAAGATGAAGAAAGTATAAGCCCACTATTTACAAGGCACAAGGTGTGAAGTAGCAAGCGATAAAGAATTAGCAAGAATGTTATACTCTGGGTGACAGAGGATGAAGGTCGAAGGGCACCGAAGGAGGATGAGGCTCCTTGGAGGAATAGAAGGAGGAGAAGGAGGAAAGTAGGCGTCATGTCTTGTGCAGGATGAGTCCTCGATTGAGGAAGGAGACACACACAAACACACACACACACGTTGCTTATTATTTGATTCGCATTCCTTAATTAACATAAGAAAGATAAGACTAGAGATAAGAGAGAATGAATGAGTTTATTCGTCACAAGCTCTGTCACAGGTATCTCTTCCTTAATCTAATCTATATATAGACATCATCATCACTACACACACAATGATTATTATTAAGGTATATGAGTCGGTTCTCAGGGGAGAGGCCAAGGGAGGCCAGAGAAGTCTACAGGACCGCCGAGACCCGCGTCAGCTTCCAGGAGACTCATTATGACTGCCATGGCCGCTTCGTCATTGCCCTCGCCCCCACCCCCAGCTGCTACGTGGGGGGACTCCTCCCCCATCATGTATAGCATCTCTACTGCAACCATATATAACCAATATATATATATAGCATTGAAACAAAACTACAATATATATATTGATTAAGTCGCCGTTAACCTGGCTCTTTAGGACTGGCAGTTCTACGAGCAGAAGCTCCCGATGAGCCTCCTCCAATGACAGGGTCGTTCGTGGAGAGAATGTCGGATCCTCCAGCGTCACCTCCTCCACTGGAAGGAGACACTCCAGGAAGAGCAGCAGGTGAGGAGCCTTGATGGTGAGTAGGGAGGAGTGAGTGGGTGGGATCGAGAGAAGTCTCGGGAGGAGTGGAGGAGCACCTTAAGTCTACATTGGACATTGGACTGTTGCTGGATGAAGTATCGGAGCGTCTTTGACCCTCTGTGACCTATAAGAGCAGCTTAATTTGTGTCAAAGTGCAGGAGGTAATACTTATAATAATCAAATCCTTTGAGTAGAGCAGACCTCTTCGGCGATTTGCTCGCCGATCTTCCTCCCATCGGAGTTGATAAGTCGTTGGATGTTCCCTAGTCCACTGGCAGTTGGCACACCCGCACCTGACCCCACCCATATAGTGTTACGAGAACCTAATTCGTATAACGTAATAGTAGTGATAAAGTGAGCGTTGGGGCAAAGTGAGACTCACCTGAGAAAAAGTCAAAGTCCTTGTCGAAAGGGTCTGTGCCTCCATCCTCCCTGTAACTCAAATATAAAAGGCCCTTAAAACTCGTCCACCCTTGGACGAGTGGGACTGAACGACAACATACCGACAAGTGGCGCTGCCGTCCGTCTCCATGAACTCGTACGTCCAAGAACTACTACTGTGCTCCCTAAAGAAGAGACAACAAAGTATAATAGTCATCTCAGGAAATGAGTAAAAGTGAGACAGGGAAGAAGAGAGAGATTGTAAGAAGTGCAAGTAGCTGTGCTTTAGTGAGTGAGACTTACGGGGCGAGTGTGTTCTTGGAAATTATACACTCGATTTCGCGTGTCCACGGATTCCGAAAAGCCTTCCAATTCGAAATAAGTTTAATGTAGGGACCAGCGCGTGTTCGGAATCGGTAAAGCGCAGTGCTCATAGGTTCATGGGTAAGGAGGACTTGTTTATGGACGTCTGCGATGACATTGATGTCATCTTGATGGAAGTACTCGTACACTGACGTCCCAAGTAGTTCTTGCGGCAGGAATCCCACCACCAGCGTCGTTCTACAGCCACACACAAATGTAGTTTAGTGATATGGACAACACCAGCAACGGGCTGCAGAGGTAGCAATAGTAAACGTGTATTTAGTACCGTTGGTCGACGAAGAGGTACTTGCCGTCGATGGCATGTCGAGAGATGAATGTGAGTGGTCGGTGTAGTGGATTAGTCGAGGGTGAAGCAATAGGGTGGAGGTTCCTACCCACGGCCACGAGACACGAGAGATTGCACGGGTCATCTGGCTCACCTTCAGAGTCCTCCATCCCAACCTTCGCCCACGATTTCAAGTAGCCTGTGCAGTGGACAACGCTGTACTTCCGCTCTGCAAAAAAAACCAACAAAAGGGGATACCAGTTAGATAGTGACAAGAGAGAGGGTTGGGGTGTGGTCACCACTGTTTTTCTTCCTTCCGCCTTCCTCTTTGATCCCCTTTACTTTCATTCGGCAGAAGAAGGAGCGACGTGCACCAGGGCAGAGTCGGTTAGCTTTTTGAGGAACATTTCCTTTCACTGGCAGCATTGCTACGAGAGCAAATAGTAATAATAAGTCTTGTGTTAAGCTTAAGGAGAGATGAATAAAGAGCAGGCTTAATATTATACTTGAGATTACTTTTAGCATCAATTAGCCTCTCCCGGGGAGAGAGATCGGAGGAAGAAAGTTGTTCTTTTACTTTGGCCACGTCCTTCGGGTGGAGAATGTCGAACCACGATTGTCCTAGAAGATCAGAGGGGGAGTGGTCCAGGACTTGCGACACGGAATCAGAGACGTAGAGAAGTCTACCCCGGTCACAGCCCACGACAAAGAGGAAGCCTTCTGCGGACTACAACCGTCATTGCAAGGATTAGCACATGTAGCATGAGCATACACAGGGTGGTGACATGATAACCACTGGTCACCTGAAGGATAAGGTGCTTAAGCTCAGCATCAGTGAGGAAGGATGGTTTATAATGACCCTGTGTATAAGACGTGACCCTAGACCCCCTTAGAGTCTTCATATGCTGGACAGCCATTCTAAGAACCGTGAGTTTGTCCAGCTTTCTCGACATGGCTGAACACATAGGGACCATTCCAGAGAGCTCAGCAATGTACAAATTCATCTTGTCCCTCCTCCTCTTCTCAATCTCCGAGTGGTTCTGCCTTTATTGCACAAGCAATTCAAATACATAAATTAATCTGTCTCTCACTCCCTTTGATTCTTTGATGCCACTCGAGTGTCACTAACACTTAAGAAATCTAATTAACTCACTCGCCGTGTGGGATGTGACCACAACAAATGATTAACGAGTGATTAATAATTGGACGATGGCATGACAGCATATATAATACAGATTTGTACAACGACACACCGCCATACTTACTTTTTGGAGCTGTCGTCAGTGGGAGTGGCTGTTCTACGGGAACTACACGTCTCCGAGTCCTCATCGTCATCATCCTCATCGCTTTCCACTCTCCTGCGAACACCCACACAAGATGAACGACTCACTTTCCCCCTTTCACCTGTTGAACATCTCCATCTCCAGAAGATGAGAACATGATCATTCTCACATTATTTTATTATTCCTAAAGAGGAGGGGGAGGGGGAGATATATAACAAGGTGGATATATATAACAAGGTATAAAGAAAGGGAGGGAGGAGTGTATAATATTATTCTAGATGCTCAATTCCCACATTAGAATGTTTATGTGTATGCAAATATGGAAGTGGGCCATACTGCTGTGCGATGGAATAAAAGAAAGCTTATTATTATTCGCCCCACTGAATTAATTATCCTTTTGAACACAATATTAAAGTCCTCAAGTGCTTTCTTCTTTCCTCCTCCACTTGAATCACTCGAGGAATCTTCAAAGGCCCTCCTGTATAGCCTGCTAGCTCTCTCTCTCTCTCTTGCGCTTATATTTATTTGCTAAACATTTCGCAATCTCTTTTATTTGTCATGATTGCATAATTGTCTAATCGTGGAGAAAGTAATCCGAGTGTTGTTTCCCTCGGGGGAAGTGTAGTCATCGTAGTCGACGAAGGAGTCTCAGCTTACAGCGACTTATAAGTCCATCATTTCATCATCATCATGATAAGTCTGCTCCTCATCGTAGTCTAGTCAATCCTACACACGTATGATGATGATGATGATGATGATGATGATGTTATTAACGAGAAAGCATAACTAAAGTCTAAACCTGAGAGAGAGAGAGAGTCTGAGAAAAGAAGAAAAAAACGGAACGAGTGTTAAAACTCGCGTAGCCTCCTCCTCTGTGTGTCTGTGTATGCGTTTAATTGGATTCGGAAGGAAGCCTTTTAGTAGCAACAAGGTCACCAACTCATCAAACTCGTATGTTTTCTTCACCTCCTCCTTAAAAGTCTTTTTACAGTCCCTACTTAACCTCAATAAACTTATACGGGGTCCTCCCCCTCCTCCCTTACAAAGTTCCCTGTGATGTTCCTCCCTAACAGCAGACCCTGTGTGCTGTGTGTGTGTCACCTTACCCCAAATATTTCAGAGAAAGAGAGAAAAAAAACAGATTAAAAACTTACGGGACTGGACTCTTTCTTTTACGGTGGTGGGTGTGGTGATGATGATGTTTAGAGATCATAGACCTAATGGGTCCTCCACCTCCTCCTCCTCCTCCTC